>Ga0123357_10009855_pt1 | contig 12091 bp, 8 predicted proteins | sample TergutEmb28metaG_FD_89873 | JGI IMG/M metagenome (GOLD analysis project Ga0123357, IMG submission 89873) | Embiratermes neotenicus P4 segment gut microbial communities from Petit-Saut dam, French Guiana - Emb289 P4 | ecosystem: Host-associated > Arthropoda: Insects > Digestive system > Gut ...
ATACTGTAATATAACTTTAGCAAGGAACAAAGCTCCCTGATAATGATCTGACAAGATCGAAACATGTCGGAGTGTTTTAAAGTGCTTTAAAAGTGTTTTATGTGAAATTATATGTGCAAGCGAATGAAAGGCATTTTTAACAGTCTTAAAGCAGCGAATTTACTGATACGGAAAAGACAGTGAACTTGGGCGACTAGTCTGCAGCCTCTCGCCGCGGAAACCTGATTTCGGTTCCAGGCGAGCCCGTACAAAGTGGCACTGGGAAAGGTATCTCTCCGAATAACTCGGTTTTCCCTGTCAGTATCTTTTCATTAACGGTTCGTACTCATTGATTCGTCCATCACCGATGTTGTAAATTCATAGAAATTGACAGCCTGTTTAAATAACACACAAACAAGACACTTTACGATAAAGTTGTCGTTACGGGTGTATCGCCGCAGACAAAAGAAGCCTTGGTTCTTGAAAGACTACATGGACATACTCGTATATGCCACTGGAACTTATCGACATCAAGCAAATGTAGATTGCACACGCAGGAAACGGGAAGTAGATTACTTGGCATCAAAAGGCAAATGAAATAAGAACTTCGTAGATTTAGTTGTGGAAGAAAATGCGGCGTGTTTTTTAACTTTGTATTTCTTCTGCATGTACTGGTGTGTGTATGTATGTATGTATGTATGTATGTATGTATGTATGTATGTATGTATGTATGCATGTATGTATGTATGTACGTATGTACGTAGGTATGCATGTAAGTAAATATGCTCGTAAGTACATATGCGTACGTTCGCATGTATGTATATATGTACTTCTCTATGCACGTCTGTATGTTTGTATTATATATTTCTGTATGTACGCATTGTGTACTTCTGTGTGTATGTATGTATGTACGTATTTTCGTCTGTATGTAGGTATGTATTTATACCTAAGTATATATATACATATATGTACTACTGTATTATGTTCTGTACGTCTGTATGTATGTACTATGTACGTCTGTAAGTACGTATGTAGGTATGTACGTAGTCGGTATAGTGACTTGCTGTGTGCTGGACGGCCCGGGGATCGAAAACCGGTGGGAGGGAGATTTTCCGCAACAATCGAAACCGGCTGTCGGCCCAACCAGCGTCCTGTACAGTGTGTACCGGGTTTCTTTTCCCGCAGTAAAGCGGCCGGGGCGTGGCGTTGACCACTAACCCCAAACTAGTACCAAGGTTAAAGAAAGAGTAGAGCTATACCTTAACCTCCTTCTGGGCCTTCTTGACCTGTTCTAGGATGAACTTTACTTTTACTTTTACTGCTTGGTTTTACGGCTCTTTAAGATGACAATGCCTTGCCGAAGCACGTCAGGTGCTTCGAGGATTTTAAGGAGAGGTGGTTTTAATAAGAGGGCGTTTTATGTTTCTCCTACAAATATGTAACCTGTATTGATATGAAACAAAATACAAACGGCTGTACAGGTACTGTTGCAACAAGTACTGCCTAAAATTTAGAAAATTCTGTGTTTGGAACAGTGACAAATAACATGAGATATTTTATGAAATTACAGAAATACAGCCTGAGAAATAATGTTAATACTTAGGCTGTCCGGTAAGTATCCGGCCACTTTGAGTACCTCAAGAACCGGTCATGTGGCCTTGATGTAACTTGGCAGACAGTCAGAGGAAACCTTACTGCACATCTGTGAACAATCACTGTCCCGTGGGACTAGTCAGTCGGCAGTGAGACGCCGTTGACTGAACTTGTGTACTGTGTGACCGTCGCATTCACAATGACCGAGCGAGCAGATCAGCTTCATCACGACAATGCGCCTGCCCATTCTACAGTTCTCGTGCAGGCTTTTTTTTGGCAATCACTCAGGTCTGTCAGTCCTCTACACCCTAAATTTGGCTCCCTGCGATCTCTGGCTTTTCCCGAAACTAAAATCGCCGTTGAAATGGAGGAGATTTGTAAATGCGACGGTCACAAAGTATACAAGTTCAGTCAACGGCGTCTCACTGCCGAAAGACTTGACCCACGGGACAGTGACTGTTCACGAATGCGCAGTAAGGTTTCCTCTGTCGGGCTGTCAAGTTACATCAAGGCCACATGACCGGTTCTTGAGATATTCAAAATGGACGGATACATTCCGGACAGGCCTCGTATAAAGTTGGAAAATTTTCATTGTGTTTACTTTCCAAAACTCGGAATATTATGATACAAAAACAATTTTATCGGTTGTACAATAACACCTGCTATCTTGATGGAAGGACAAGTGAAAAGAATCTGACATAAAGTGTTCCAAAAAAAATGAATCTGAGCGACATAAGTCATAAATTTGATGTTTCGTAATCAGAAATATCGTGATTGGTGTAGTTCACGTGACTCTGTTGCTGTAGTGAAATTTGTGACCCTACAATTGATGGCCGACGTGACAATATTGGGGAGACAAGGAATACTTACAGAATTTCCGTGGGGAAGTATTTCGGCGGAACATTCTCCTTGAACTCCTAGGTTTATTTGCCATAATGGAAAGTTGATGTAGGCCTAACCGGCCTGTATTTTGACCAGTAATGGGTTTTGTTATGAGCAGCACTGACTGTTTTATTTCTACTGCTATATATTCTGTTTGATTTTATCGAAGAATAAATGGAAGTGCTACTGATATTGCAGAATATATGACATAGACTGCTGTAGTTACATTAATGTGTTACGTCTTGTAACACTTTAACGCTTACTTATTTTGTTTATGGTATCGAACTGTGTTAATATTCATTATGAGCTTCGTAGCTGTGATATATTACTTCAGAATTGAATGAAATTTTAGTAACACATGAATGATACTTCATTCTGTAAATATAATCAGTAATAACTTACATGCTGATCATCATAGACGAGCACTTTTAATAATATTCAGGTTCTAAAAATGATACGTTTAAAGTAAGAGAGGTGGAAATGTGTGGAGAAATACAAGAGGTGGGGAGACGGAAGTAAGTCACAAGCAGAGAAATTCTCAGAATCTTGATTGCCAACTGTAATATCGGGGTATGAAATATCCCAGACACAAATGAGTTCCACGATTCGTCCCTCAGAATTATTTTATGATATTTTGTTGTCATCTGTCTTCTTTCTCTGCAATTTAGAACTGCTTACTTCCAGTCACGTACAGAATACTGAACAATTAAACTCATCTCATTTCACGTGAGTTTATTCTGTGATTTACATAGTTTATTTCTACTTGTTTCCATAAGTAGGGTATGTAAACTATTAGATTTTAAAATTTACACTTTTTTTATAGACATATACGAGTGGGTTGTTCGGTTTGTTTATTTCTTGAGAAATTTTCAGAATACATCATTCATATTCGTACCCAAATTCAGTAATCATTCCGGCCACACTATGGCCCTGGGGTCGACTCAGCCTCTAACAGAAATGAGGACCAGGAATATTTCCTGGAAGGTAAAGACAGCCGGTGCGTAGGGATGACAACCTTCCCAACTTCATGGACCGATTGTCTTGAAATATGGGAGCCTCGCCCTTCTGGAATCCTCCAGGCGTGGCCAGACTTGTGCAGGGATTGCTTTATCTTTTACCTTTTACCCATATTTGGTAACAAGTGATACATTCTGAATCCTTACCCTGTTGTTTATTCTGTAAATATTAGGTCACACATTCAGAAAGTGTTTGATGTACATGTCGTGTCTAAGTCACGCATTAAAGAGCAATTTAACCGTTCGTTCATTCAGGTAATGACTTTATAAAATAAGTGTACATGTATTGTGTATGCCATTAGTGCTATTTCAAATCATGATTCATGAATCATGAAGGCAATGTCCCTTGTATGATATGTTAATACGACATCACACGCATCTTCATTGAACGAACTTCACGCAATGTTTCCAGTATTTCAGGTGTACCATAATAACCTTGAGAGAACTCTGGCACAGGCAGATAAAATAAATCTGATTACTTGAACATTAAACGCTGTTCCATGTTTAATATAAGCAATAATATGAGTGCTTTGGAAGAGCTCATATCCACACTACAATCTCGGAACAGCTTAAGCTCGTTGAGACTTAAGTATGCACGTATGTCTAGAATGTATTTCAGTGAAGGTGTGGTTTGAGGGATGCGTAATTCTTATCTTTGTACTGGATCTATCTATTTTCTATAAAGATTGTATATAAAAATGGAACCTTGCAGAAACATGAAAGTGCATCTGGAGAATAAACATATATTATGTTCGTATCGTGACAGATGTTCTTGATGTCCCACTACCATATGTGCCACCCTCTGAACTCGCAGTAGAGTGTTCCAGAGATCTAAATGCCACTTTCAGGGCAAGCGCACAGACAGCGCTTAAGCGGGTGGAATGTGAAGTGGAACGGACATTTGTTACAGTTTGATGAAATTTTAAGGAAAATAAAAGATAAAATGGGTTTGCACTTGATCTTTGGATTAAATACTGTAAATTTTATCCAGGACACTCTCTGGTAAATTTAAAAACCAATAAATATGACCGTCCAACGCAAGATACTCGTTTCTAACAAACAGTTAACATGTTTTGGCTTTATGAAGTAGCCATTACGAGGCTGTAAAGAAAGAGATATAATGTGCAGTAGGTATACAGACATGTTCAGGACCGAGATCGTTACTTCTGACAACTGAAGTTCATAAAACGTCATTAGCATCACATTATCTGAATTATGATTTCCAGCGGTAATAAGTTGAGATTTCAGTCTTGAACATACCTACTATGTATGTTGTGTATTACATTGCGCAGTGTATTATATTGCACAGATTAATGGTGACTTGTTTTTAAGGACGAAACATGGAGCTGTTGGTTATCTCAGTAATTAACCAACTTCATGCTCAAAATTTTTGTTTTACAGTAAGTTTATTTCATGCCCCTACATGTTTCGAGCACATGTGCTTATCATCAGGAAGTCAAAATTGCATTACACAGCCTCTGGTATCATCACACCTATAGGTACACCTATAGGTGTGATGATAACAGGGGCTGTGTAATGCAATTTTGACCTCCTGATGATGAGCACATGTGCTTGAAACATGTAGAAGCGTGAAATAAACTTATTGTAAAACAAAAATTTTGTGCATCAAGTTGCTTAATTACTGAGATAAGTATACTGAGATGCACGATCAGCAAAACGTCAAAAATTGTAGCTGTTGGTTATCAAAATTACGTGTTTTGTTTGAGTTTTTTTGTTATTATATATTGACACAAATGGATGAGTGGAGTAAAACCGCTAAATTCATTGTGACTGACACTTCATTCAGGGACTTGGTGCAAAGGAATTTAAATAAAAGAAAGATCACTAATTGAAACAGGTGTAAGGGAGTGCTGGATTGTTAGGTCCGTTGTGGCGACGCAGTCTTATCTGCTGAGGTTGTGGTTAACTGACGGGATATCTCAGTCATTTTAGTCAGCAGGCAACTGCCTGGACGACAAAAGATAAGGCAATGATTCTGGTTCTTCTGGCCACAGCGTTCAGAAAGAATCTAGCTTACACAGATCTTCTTATCCATTGGCGACAACAGACATCTCCGCAGGCATAAAGCGGTTCGACGTCTTGTTGAGCATTCATTTTCATTTAGGACAGAAGTGAAGAGTACGTGGATCTGTACCTCCGTTTTTCCTTACGTGTTTACGACGGCATGCTGGGTTAAGCACATGCTAGCTTAGAATAAAGATGGGTTGCGAGACGATAGCACCGACTTCTGAGTATGCAAGAGTAAGACCAAGCAGGCGATGGAACGAGATTCTTGAGGCCGACAGAGGGAAAAACGTGTCTAACCCACGTAGAAAAGAAATGTTTGCCATTAATATGTTATACAGTTGCTGTCATCAGAGTGGCTGATATAGAAGAAGGCTTGATATCAGCTGCGTATCGAATCGTCTGTCGTGGGTTGCTTATTTGTGCAAAACCATGGTTGTGGGGAATTTAGGCTGTCCTTAGGTAACCACGAGGAATGTAATCAAGCAGCAGCTGCGAGACAAAGCCTTTACACCGTGTGATTTTATTGTCACTTTACGTAGAGTGTAAATAATGAAGGACGTGTGTTCACTGAGGTAAGCTGCCCGTGACACTTCTTCTGAATACACCAACCAAGCATTCATAATTTCTCCTCTCCTCATTAAAATTGACTCCCTGGAACAGAAACCTTCTCGAGAAAATTTAGGGTGTTCTCAAGAGGCCGTCGCGGACCGTCCTGAAACACAGTTGTCCACGCACCGTGAAACTCTTTTCGTTTAATTTTCTTGGCAACGTTATTCTCTAGTCCTGAAACACAGTTGTCCACGCACCGTGAAACTATTTTCGCTTAATGTCCTTGGAAACATTATTCCCTAGTCCTGAAACAAAGTTGTCCAAGCACCGTGAAACTCGTTTCGTTTAATGTTTTTGGCAACGCTACTCTCTGGTCCTGAAACACTGTTGTCCACGCAATCTGAAACTCTTTTCTTTTAATGTTTATGGCAACGTTACTCTCTGGTCCTGAAACACTGTTGTCTACGCAACCTGAAACCTTGTTCGTTTAATGTTTTTGGCAACGTTACTCTCTGGTCCTGAACCACAGTTGTCCACGCACCCTGAAACTCTGTTCGTTTAATGTTTTTGGCAACGTTACTCTCTGGTCCTGAAACACTGTTGTCCACGCAACCTGAAACTCTGTTCGTTTAATGTTTTGGCAACGTTATTCTCTGGTGCTGAAACACTGTTGTCCACGCAACCTGAAACTCTGTTCGTTTTATGTTTTTGGCAACGTTACTCTCTAGCCCTGAAACACTTGTCCACGCAACCCGAAACTCTATTCGTTTTATGGTTTTGGCAACGTTACTTTCTAGTCCTGAAACACTTGTCCACGCACCCTGAAACTCTGTTCGTTTAATGTTTTGGCAACGTTATTCTCTGGTGCTGAAACACTGTTGTCCACGCGACTTGAAACTCTGTTCGTTTTATGTTTTTGGCAACGTTACTCTCTAGTCCTGAAACACTTGTCCACGCATCCCGAAACTCTGTTCGTTTCATGGTTTTGGCAACGTTACTTTCTAGTCCTGAAACACTTGTCCACGCAACCTGAAACTCTTTTCGTTTAATGTTTTTGGCAACGTTACTCTCTGGTCCTGGAACACAGTTGTCCATGCAACCTGAAACTCTTTTCGTTTAATGTTTTTGGCAACATTACTCTCTGGTCCTGAAACACTGCTGTCCACGCAACCTGAAACTCTTTTCGTTTAATGTTTTTGGCAACGTTACTCTCTGGTCCTGGAACACAGTTGTCCACGCAACCTGAAACTCTTTTCGTTTAATGTTTTTGGCAACGTTACTCTCTGGTCCTGAAACACTGTTTTTCATGCAACCTGAAAATATGTTCGTCTAATGTTTTTGGCAACGTTACTCTCTGGTGCTGAAACACTGTTGTCCATGCAACCTGAAACTCTTTTCGTTTAATGTTTTTGGTAAAGTTACTCTCTGGTCCTTAAACACTGTTGACAACGCAACCTGAAACTCTTTTCGTTTAATGTTTTTGGCAACGTTACTCTCTGGTCCTGAAAGACAGTTGTCCACGCACCATGAAACTCTTTTCGTTTAATGTTTTTGGCAACGTTACTCTCTGGTCCACACCAAAAACTTCCGATTCACACTATGTCCACACTCATGCTTAGCTCGATGTAAACTCACGGCTAGGGATGTGAGCAGTGTGTTCACACCAAGTGCTCTTGCGACAATCCAGCATACATAATTTTGCCTTATAGCCGTTCAAAACTTACCAATGAGAATATGGCAGCCATCACATTAGTTTGGGGCCAGATATTCTTTCGAAGAATATCTGGCTCAAATGAGCGCCCCGTGATGTGAAGCAGACGCATTTAGATACAAGTATAGGCCATGAGCTGACCTTAAGGGAGCCTATAGTGTGAATTAACCCTTACCTTGCTAACGTGGAGAATATGGTGAGCTTCTAATAATGGCAGTAGGTGGCAGACGGGATTTAACTTGGCGTTTAAAGGGTTAACCTTAAGTTTACAGTTGTTGTCCTCCTTTTGTCATTCAAAATGTTGTAATAAATATACACGTTCACAGAATTGATTTTCGAAATCGGTTTTGAATTCCAAGTAAGAACCAAATGCAGGCAGTGCAAGCATATATATTCTGCTTAGGCGATTTCGATATTTACGGATTTTGAATTAACAAAATTGTATATGTATTATTTTTACGTAACCTCGTTCAGCAAAGCTAAACCATAATTAAATTATTCTTAATTCAAACTTGACTTTTCAAATGGCTGAACCTAATTTTGTTGAACTTGATTACATTAAACACATATTTCCAATAATAAATGCAGTGACAGCAAATAAATAATAAAAGTTTCGAGACATCCACTGCCGCTTAAGTTGAGGTATAGTGTACTTATAGTATCTTAAGCTGTTGTCTTAAGGTGGGTCATGATTGCTCGTGCTCGGGACACCCGCGGCGATTGTTGTCAGTTGTGTACATGCTGCTCGTTCAGTGGCTTAGGATATTTAAACTTTTGCGCCTTGGCGAGCCATTCAAACCCAGCTTTCCTGTCAATCGCTTTTCTTTGACCTCGGTTCATGATATCATCCACACGGAGCCACACAAATCGGAGCCCGAGAAACGGCGCATGTACGAGCATTTCGTACGTACCTTTGCATTACCAACGCTTTAGATTTTGGTTCAGTATTCAGAAGGACAACAAATATAATTGTCGAATAGGTGATTCTGGCGGAATGATTTGTATATTCATGGGTTTAATGTTGACTGAACTGCTGTGAGCCTGCTGTATGAATGAATCTACTTGTTAATCAAAGTATACAGTCAAAAACACAAACATAATGACCTGGAGTGTATGATGAAATGAACTTCATATGGATATGATGTTTGTACCACAACGGATGTAATTATTCCGTCCTGATTTCGACCCTCTAATTGGGCCGAAATATCGAACGTTCTCCCATCCTGGTATCAAATTTATCTGAAAACTTGTTAGACTTAAAAGTGCATTATAAAATAAGACAGCTTCTTTGGAACTGGATGTACGAGGCTAAAGAACACATTTCCTTTCGGAATTCCATTTAAGTTTCTCGTTGATTTTGTTTCTCTTTCTTATGTAAAGATATACTTAATAATTTAAAGTTATACGGAAATATTGAACCGAAAAAGTTACGAACGTTTAAATCTTATAATGTTACCAGTCAGTTGGAAGTGAATGTGATGTGTGAATATTTTTCAAATGCCGCTAAGTAGACCGGCATACTTAACCCTTTGCTTCCTAGCTGTTTAACATTGACATTCTACGGTTTTCCCAAAGAATATCTTTGTGTGTTGTATGGATCGCAGAACAAACAGCTTTTATTTTTCTGTACAGTATTAAATGATAGGTTTTTATCACCGAGACGGAAGATGTTTACAGAGCGATGACATTTGAATTTTTCAGTACAATTTATATCATTCCTAGTCTTTGAATGGAAGGATTAGTGAAGCCATCTGAATATTAAATTACTTTCACGTTATTAATCCCTTTCTATTAATATGCAAGAAACCAGTAAGGGTAAGAGCCGAACACAACATGTATTTTTAACAGCTGCGTTTGCAAAGAAGCTATGATCGGACCGTGCAAAATATTAAAATTTAGCATGTATATAGAAAAGCTCAGTTTTGAGATCTCATTTTTTTTACTTTTTATAGCATGTCTAATGAATGTTAAATTTACGCAAGGTTTTATATTACATAGGAGGCTTAAAAATGTTATTATTTTCATATCCAGGAAGAGATCGATCAGTCACAGCCGCAGAAGTCAGCAATACCTATCAGTTTATTACTCTTTCCACTATGCTTGAACCCGGCAGTGACCTGATCAATCGTTATACTTTTAGGAATGCATGACTTGTCACCTCTACTCTATAAAGCCTAGCGCAACCCGGTAAACGCCCTCAGTCGTTAACAAATTCATCACCGACTGTCACTTATCTGCAACTGAAGAAATATTGTGATTCAGTATAGTTATTACCAAGATTATTGTAACGGCACTATAATGCTTTACCGTCTGCTGTTGACACAAGGTAAGACACATTGACTGTATTAGAAATTCATTTTACACCGAGTTCAGCAGTTTGGCAATTACACTTTAGGCTTTATTTCAAATTTTCGCGTTTTGATTTATAGAGAGAAAGATAGAGAGAGAGAGGCACGTTAATTATTTAAATAACTTATACTACACTTTCAACAAAGTTTGACTTATTAATCACGTAGCTAATGATTTGTTAGTTATGGTAATATAATATTTAGTCTAAGAGAACAGAATATATATATTTTTAATTTTCTATTTAAATTGGGAATGAGTCAAACGATTGTTCTATAAATCATTGAGCCCTTGCCGTAACAGATTTGTCAAATTGTTGGCTGGTGGCGGCGAAAATTACTATCATACGCTTTAGTGTCCTTTCCCTGGAAAACTTGATGGAAGTCAAGCCATCATCCGAGTAGGAAAGCACTACACATGTTTTAAGGAGTAGCTCTTGGTTAAAAATACACATTGTATTCGCCTGTAATATTTATTGTTTTCTTATAATATTAAATGTTAGATATTTGTATTGTTACACCGTTAGCTAAGATTTAGAAGATAATGACAAATTCGAATATGGTTTCGCTATCATCCTGACGTGGTTAATTCGTGCGTCTGCAGTAAAAAGGAAGTACGTATAATGCATTCAATCGCAATTCTTCGTCTATAACAGACTTCATAGCATCTTCATCTCAGTAATGCTCATGTTACATGCAGGTTCATCTTGATTAGTAATACATATGATGTTGGCATGAAAAAAAAAACTCTCCGTAACATCTTTCGGGGTACTTTAATATCAATAAACAGATCACTATAGGAGAATAATATTAAAATTAATTATGAAACTAAATATAATTTCTACCGTGTGACGTGAAGGAAGTGTATAAGAGAGGGGTCCTGTAAACATTTTACATTTCCGTATATCCGTTACAGTTCAAGAGCTGAAAAATTGTCAGCTGCCCTTCGAAGACATTGTAACCAATCATTACTCGACAGGTCTAGTTCGATTCCGGACTTAGGAAGCGAGTAGAAGAAAGCAAATTTATGTGTGTGTGTGTGTGGCAAATGAGGGTCCTACTTCCTCAAACTAGTCTGCTCCGACATGAAGTGAAAAATGCCCGACAAGACAGTGAAAGTGAAAGACTCGCTGTATGTTACGATTTTCATAAGTTTTTGGAAATGGACAACGAAGAGTTGGAAGTCCTGAAGAAGGAACGCTGTAACTCTTTAAAAAGAAACTTAGGATGATATTTGAGTGCCACACATTTCATTAAAAGAAGAATTCACACGAACAATCCACATCGAAATTGTATGGCTCTGCTATGGGTCACATGTGCTTTGCTAGGGAGAAGAGGAACCTCGAACCCAGAGCTCGAAAGGTTCAGATTCACTTATTCTACCAAATTTAGAGGTAACTGACTGCTCCCGATTTCGGAAACAACCAATCAGATTTAATTACATTTATGAAATGTGATTGTGAATTAGCGTCACGAAGCTAAAGGTTAGTAGTGTGTAACTGTTCGGAGGAGACAGATTTGTCGTTAACTGTTCACTCGATAGATATACTTGTCCGGTACTCCGCGAGTGGTTAGTTACAAATTCCATTACTGTGAAAATTAACTGCGTGGATAATGTCCAGATTACAACGGGTGTCATGTTTTAAAAATTACATAAATAAAAATAAAGCGATCACATACAGCTATGCCGAACAATATTACAATAAAACTGTATTGTGTGATAATAAAATTGGACGCAAAAGAACTCTGATTTGGTAAACCCACACCCGTATCCCAAAGAGCCGAACCTACTGGTGAAATTAGAAACGGACAAAGCTGGAAAAATTCCGGACGGAAGAAATTATGTACAGCGTTGTATAATAGAGATAATTTTGATGTATGGTTGACCGTGCATCGTAGTTCAATGTGGATAAAGAGACCAACTAGATGTCACTTTTGGTATTATGTTTATTTTTCCTTTATAGGTTGCTCAACATGTTTCGGGCCAC
>Ga0123357_10009856_pt1 | contig 12090 bp, 16 predicted proteins | sample TergutEmb28metaG_FD_89873 | JGI IMG/M metagenome (GOLD analysis project Ga0123357, IMG submission 89873) | Embiratermes neotenicus P4 segment gut microbial communities from Petit-Saut dam, French Guiana - Emb289 P4 | ecosystem: Host-associated > Arthropoda: Insects > Digestive system > Gut ...
GCGGTACCCATCTGGCACAAACTTTTCAGAATCCAAGAACACCAATAATGTGTCCCACTCTCTCCTTAGAAATTCCTAATGCAACGGCAATTTCTTTTTGTTTGATGCGACAATTTCCGCGGATCAGTTCTTCAATGTGATCTTGATGAAGCTGATCACTTGCAGCCACAGGCCTCCCACTTCATGTTTTGTCACTCAAATCTGCTTGCCCCAAATCTCCACCTTTGAACTGCCTTTCCCAGCATCTTACTGTACACACATCAACACAATGATCACCACAAACGGCTTGCATTCATCTGTGAATTTCAATTGGAGGAACTTTTTCCACGGTTAAGAATCAATAACAGCACGCTGTTTGAACTGAATGTCTGAAAACTCTTCCATTTCGATGTGCACTGGGTGAGGACTGTAAGCATCTGTGTGTTCAAGGTGAAGTATGATGGAAGAGAGATACCATGTGACTACACAGAACCGGTTTCATCCAGATTTTACTACTGTAAATAAACATAACTTATCAGCCCACCTACGTATAGCACAAAGGTTTAATGACAGTTATGCATTAAATGTGCATTAACAACTCAGAACTTCGGAAAAATATAAATCTTATATATTTTTTAGTTCACCTTATCACTATTAATGAAAATATCGACGTTTTTACGTTATTTAATACAAAGACAAATGCCATTTCAAAAGTTAATAAGGATAAAGGATAACCAAGCATAAATAATTTATTATCTAATCACTTACTAAAAGCACAATGTAAAACGGACTGCACTTTCCTAAGCAACTATAACTATACCACACTATGCATAAAGGGTCAAATAACGTCCCCATTTAATATATCTGATACAAATTACTGCAAAAATTCACACAAGTGTCGATAACGTTCATGCAATACTTGTCACTCTAAATTGCCAGAAACAGAAAAGCACTAACTTTTACATGGCACGGCCAAAATTGCAAAAGTTCACTGACGCTTGCCACAGACACAACTGTTTTTCGTAACACGCCTCTAACCTAGATCCAACACTGACACCTTTCAATCCGTCGCACGAAATCGCCTGAAAACCTTTACAGGCTGCTCCCCCACGTTTCACAATTTACCTATTCTACGAGACGATCGACCATGCGACTTAAATATCTCAGGTCGACTGTCTGGAGAAAACGACGTATATAAACCAATCGTTAAGCTGTTTGATAATCCCGCTTTTTCTATAATGGACTCTACTAGTACCGCCCACACATACATAGGAACAAGAGAAACTCAACTAATTCGTTACGTACCTAATAATCTGTTTCTCTCTCCGTGTTCATCCCTAGTTATGATGATCATTTCCAAATGAACGTGAGGTCAAAGAGATTTACTTTCAACTTTTACTAACACAACAAACAAAACAGTACTTTCCATGTGTCGTGTGTCGCCATGTTGAAAACGAATCAAGTGACGTTTCAAACATTGCACAATGATGAACATGGTCATATATTCATATTTAACAAAACTGTAATAACTTGAATAAAAATATCCATTATGTGTTAGCGGAAACTGGCTTAATTAGTTAACGACATGTGTATCATTTAATGTCGAAGTTTTTAATGAGTATGAAAATGTTAAGACACAAACCTTTCGACATTCCGATTAAATTAAAATTGCGAGGTTTTAAGGAACAAAAGCATAACCACATTGCTTCATTTATTACCATACATCTTATAGGCCGAAATAAATAAGTCTCTAGAGCTAGCTGCCCGACGTTCCATTCTCAGTAAGGACGCTACGTACATTTTTACTTCCAAAATTTTATGCAATCCAAACCAGCTGGCCCACAAGCTGATGGTCAATGCTACGGAGGCGCATAAGGCCTTGAAGTCCCTCCGGGCGGAGAACAAGGGTGCTTCACTGACCCAGATGAGAGGGTTGTACAAGAGGCGAGGCCAGCGTTTCCAAATCTGTAACGACATGACACCTCGTTTCCCCGTCATGTCACTGGAAGGCACAATCATAAAAATTGAACCTCTTCCCGAGCAAATTAAACATGGACCATAATAAATGTCCATGTCTACTAAACCTTTTCACACGACTGTGACAACTACCGGCTTCTTACTCGACAACTGCTATCGAAATAATTTGCTGAAACGAAGAATAAGAAAGTACGTTCAAATTGGATATTCATTTGACGCCTTAAATAATCCCAGCACGTCACACAGCAACCCACCAATATATTCAGAGACAGCATGAAGACCACATGCACACTGAAGTCCTGGAAACAGCCGATAAATCAAATACTGTATAGAAGCAGGGGATATGCGAGATCCCCGGAAGCATTCAGTATAACAGCAAAGCTAAAATTGCTCATATTTCATGCCACATGTCTTTTGTTGCAGTCAGTACTACCAACAGATATCAGGACAACCGTGTGAAATTATTCTGTTAGGAGTGTGCTTGCTTGCAAAAGTTAACTACTGTACACTGTCATTGCCGAAGTGGGTATTCTATCATTTCGAATTACTGTAGACTTTAAGTGATTTAATGTGCTCTATTCCGTGACGAATATGCCTGTTCCATTGGCTATACTGCTTCATGTTGTGATGGAAAATTTCGGTGGCGAGTTGTTGCTGTTAGTTGGGAATGAATGATAGTAATTGAAATGCAAAGTATTAGCATAATTTTTACCCCGTTGTTGAATATACATGACCATGAAATATATATCAAGATTTGTAATTATTTTTATAATCCTTAGCGTAGTATTTGTGTATATTATTGTGCATTATTTTAATTCGTCTCAAGTTGGATTCTCAGATGAAATTGCATGGACAGACTTACATAGTAATAATGCTAATAGAAAGGAACGTGTTGTCTCAGGGTTACAACCTAATCACGATTTATTAAGTGTGCAGAATTATGGTGAACTTGGAAGCCACCTTCGTACGTACAAAAATCCCATGCAAGGAAGGTAAATATTGTTTCTTTAAGGAGGGGTGGGGTGGTTGCTAGAGACTCTCAATAACCTTATTCTCTTCTCTCATGGTTGGAAATTAATTGATCTGACTGCTTGAATTTATTTACGAATTACATCAATCACACATCTAACATGCTGACAAATGCTTAAGTGATTCATACTGGATGCTGGTGCTGGGTGTGGAACTGTTAATACAAGTTTGTAGTTACTGTGAATGTATTAGGTTCTAATTTTATTTACAGTGAGATTGTGTTGGCAGTTGTGGCATGTGGTGATCGTCTGTCTGAGACACTGGTTATGATCAAGTCAGCAATCATCTTTACACAGCAACCACTGAAATTCATTATTCTTGCTGATGACCCTCTCATTGCAAGCTTCAAGGAAAAGGTGAACTTCTGTTCATTGAATACATGAGTGTTAACAATTTCTTTAGTTTAGGTCATCTGTAGGGGCTGACTGTAAATAGGATACTGCAGCTAAGTCCTGCAACGAACAAATCATTAAGTGTTAATAGTGGTAATGGTGGGCAGAATTGAAAAATACGAGACTGTTGGTCTAGTCTCTGAGCAGTCTGGCTTTTGAAAGAGTGTTTCAACAGATAATGTGCTATATAAACTTACAGAATCCATTTTAAGTGCTTGGATTAGAAAGGAATGTGTTGCAGGAATTTTCTTTGATCTCACAAAGGTGTTTGATTGTGTTAACCATGTGTTATTGATACATAAACTTAAGTAGTATGGTATCAGAGGAGTGACCTTGGATTGGTTTATATCCTACCTATTTCATAGGAAGCAAAGAGAAAAAATGAAGCTTATAAGCACTTTAGATGACTGCTGTAATTGGAGAAATATTAAGCATGGAGTTCCTCAAGGCTCAGTTTTGGGACTGCTATCATTTAATATGTCACATAAACAATTTTTATGGACTGACCAATAGTTATTCTTTGCTTAGTGTAGTTTATTTGTTCATCCACTGAGACACATATATCATTGGACACATCAAATGCAGTGTAAAATTTTTATATTACAACACACAATGTAGAATATGTGGACATCCAACCAGTATAATATAATAAATAGCAATACAAAATGTAAGTACTTAGATGTAACTTATCGAACTCTTCTACTAATATCCGAATGTAGTCACTATAACATATACTCTTCCACTGAATAATATGCATGTTGTAACAGAAATGATCTCAGCTGACCTTTAATAGACAAGATCTTGTCCAGTATTTATATGTGCTCGAGCACCTCATTATATTTATTTATTTTATTTATTTATTTCACTCATTTCAAAGATCCATGGTCAGTAACAACCAACAGATTTAGAACCAGTCATATATAGATACATAAATAAACTTTTTCTATACAAATATAGAACTGCTGAGATACTTGTTGAATTAAGTAATACAAAACTTCTTGGCCTTCAATTGGATAGTCAACTTACATGGAAAATGCATATAAATTACTTATTAAATACACAAAGTGTCGTTTGTTTTATATTGAGAAGGCTTTTTCACACACTAAACATAGAAACATTGAAGGTTGTATATATTACACATTTCATTCCCTGATAAAATATGGAATAATATTTTGGGGTAATTCAACCACAATATATAAGATGTTTATAGTTTGAAAAGAGATATTAAGAGCTATGCTGGGAATAGGCCCAAGATGTTCCTGTGCAGGTTGGTTAGTGAAACTAAATATTTTGCCATTACCAAGCTTGTATATTTTTTCGTTAATATGTTTGTCATTAATAATTTGGATAATTTTATAACTAATTTGTTGTTGCATGATTTTAATACCAGGAGTAAAAATCAATTACATTTTCTGTCATTGCAACTCACCTCTGTTAAAAAGGGTGTTCCTTATTTTGCTATAAAAATATTTAGTCACTTACCTTCAAACATATTTGAATGACAAAGTGTCCCCTTATTCATGTAGTTTATTCTGTGGAAGAATTTTTAGTACATGACAATAATACCAATTAGTAATTTTATTATAATTAATACTATTTTACATACTTTATACTCTTGTACATACTTACACAATTTGCATTTTACTTTGTACTGTTGTGGTGTTGTATATTTATTGTATTGTTGTGTTCTATTATGCTAATTGTTGTTGTTTACTTGTAAGTGAACATGTTGTGTGAAAGAACTAAAGATATATTTTCTTGACATGTTTCATATTCAACCGTCATTGGACAGAGCTTGGATCTTTGAAATGTATATGAAATGTAAATGTAAGTGTATTCCTGTCAGATAGCTGGTGTGCAGTGCGTAACATAGATGTTGAGTTTTGGCAAGGAGTATGAGAACTTATAAATTTTTCCAAGTGCCCTTTTCATTATAACATTCCTCATTACCTTAAATTATGTTTTAATAAGAATTGTATATTTATATTTCAGTTAAACGAGTGGAAAACATTAACAAACAATTCATTTACGTATAAGGTTCTTCCGATTACATTCCCACTGCAGGAAAATGCAGATGAATGGAGGAAACTGTTCAAGCCCTGTGCCTCTCAAAGACTTTTTTTGCCTGTAAGTATTATTCAGTTAAAATAATATTTCAATGTTCTCCTTAGAACTTTGCCATAGTGAATGCAACAGTAGTTACTGGTTATGTTTTGTGGTATGTTATTGTGAAGTATGTAAATGCTTCACTAATGTCTCGTTTTGAAAATCCATATTCCATACCTGTAAACCAAACTGCTTTTCTTCGTAAGAAGCAGAATGCACACCAATAAAAGTGGAAATTATATTATTATTATTATTATTTCAAGTCTAGCTTCTCAGTGATGGCGCTATGAAGGTTGTGACAATTGGGAATTGCGACCTCTATTGGGTATGCTTTGTTGGTGGTTTTGTCAAGAATGACTATGTCTGGTCTGTTATTGTGGATAGTTTGATCACTTCCTATTATGGACCTGTAATAGTTACTACTACTACTGCTACTCACAATTATATCACTTCAACTAACCATGTTTCTTAGGGCATATCATTTTGCAAGCATTCTGTGGTTAAAATATGTTGTGCATGTAATGTTATTTCCTGTGATAAAAGTTTTGTACTCTTACATTAATACTTTCTGAAGTATGCATCCAGTGTCCAGTGTGGCTGCTTTCTGTAGTGCCTTGATGTCATGCTTTTCTCATATGTTGTTCAGATATTTTATGAATAATTTTGAGATGGTTCCAGTTGCCCATATTATAACCTGTATCACTTCTGTTCCTAATTCTACATATGCTGTATTTCTATTTAAAATCTTCTCAGCCTCTTTCCTGACTATGTTTCTGTCTCCTGCCTTTGTGTTTTCTTGTTAAAATACATGTTCCTTTTTCATTATCATGACTTGTGATATCCAGTTTCTTGTTAGGGATGGCTGTGTCATTTTTCACTTGTTGATTCCATAATATGGTTACCCTACTTTCATAATGTTTGTACTTGTGGTGCATGCTTATACCGATGTTCCTTGTCTAAATTTAACCCCCTTTCCTTGCATATATTAAAGCATAGTTGAGCACACACACACTGTGATGTTCCTTTATTCTTATTTTGCCAATATTGGGCATGCTGATATGTGGTTTGTTTTCTTGTTGTATTGTTGACACAGTCTGCATGTGCTGTTTCTGTTTTCAGTATTGTTGTTGCATAATATTTGGTTTGTAGTGCCTGATCTTATGCCACTATTATTTCACTTTCAGTTTCTGCTTGCAGATCTTCCCTTGATAGCCACACGACATACCTTCTTCACTAATCAGCTATCTATTCTTTTAAGGTACTGTCCATGCATTACTTGCTTTCCCATTTTTTTAAAGAACTGTCCCAATCCTGCTCTGTATGTTGTGTGCCTTCCTGCTGCTTTCATTATAATCATCACCACCACCACCACAATCATCATTGTGTGAGGTTTTATTGATGGTAGATTGTACTATGGTAACCATACTGGAAACATAAATTCCTTAATTGTCATGAGGGAAAGTTGTCCCAATACGTGCCATGAAGTCATAAGGAGGGGTGGATGTGCAGCTCCCATTATTCTTAACTTGAGCACTAGATGGAGGTGAGTGGTTGGCTTGATAATGCCAGCTGCTCCATTTCCAAGGAAAAAGTCCCCAGTACCCACTGAATAGGAGTCTTGGTGAGTCCCAGAGCTAGTTTGGATGCTTTGGAGAAGCAAAAAATCTTTTACCTCTTCTTAGGATTGAGCCACAATCAGTTGCTTGCCTAGTCACTATACCACCTACACTGTCCCTGTGAGTTTTAGGTTTTCGCAGCGCTGTAGTTGAGGTTTCCATCCTTCCGGGGTATGGTGCTCTGTTGTGGACATTTTGACCCCTGAAGGTCAGACCACTACATTTTCTCAATATCTCCAGCACTAATTACCCACTGATGTGGCATCATGTTCCAGAAGGACAGAAACCTCAGCTACACAATCTGTGCTCCAGTGAAGGGAAAGATTGATTTTTGACTTACAAAACCTCCTTATGGATAAAACTCCAGTTCTTTTCATCATTTAGCATCCATGTATAACCTCATTGCCATTGATACCAAGATGGATTTAATTCATCTCTATTTTATTTTTTGATTTTCAGACAGTATTACCCGATGTAGACTCTCTTCTCTATGTTGATACAGACACATTATTTCTTGGCCCTCTGGAAGATGTTTGGAGACATTTTGACCTTATGAATGTCTCCCAAATGGCAGCACTTACACTAGAGCATGAAGATCCTAATACGGGCTGGTACAATCGTTTTGCTAAACACCCTTACTATGGATATTTAGGTAAATATTGTACTTAAATAATTTTGATTTTATTGCTGACTGCAGTAATAGTGAACATATGCTGCAGGTTTATAAGAAAAGAAACAGTGCTTATTAATGTGGTATTATCTAGTAAGGTGATAATTCTACACTGTGACAACTGAAATATTTGTAGTTAAGCTTATGTTGTGCGGTATCACACATTAATTTGTATGCTTGCATAGAACAGGATTAGTAGAACGTAATTGACTGAGAATGGAAATGAATAAAATAGAATTTATCTGCATTGTGTACATCCATTCATGGAGTGTGTCGAGTATTATTTTGACATACAGACACAAATGAAGTGAGCAGACATTGAATCCACTTGTGCTCTTTTTGATACGCATTGTAATCATGTTTAGTATCTAATGTTAATTGAAGTACTCTAAAGATACTGAACATCTTTTAAGGGTCAAAGAGTGTATTTATATCACTCATTGCTACCAAATTCTGTTTCAGGTGTGAACTCCGGTGTCATGCTAATGAATCTTACGCGCATGAGGGCATTTAGTTGGACCGACTATGTTGTACCAATTTACAAAGAGTATAAGTTGAAAATCACCTGGGGTGATCAGGATATCATCAATATTATATTTCATTTTCATCCAGGTAATTTCATTCATTCTTCTCAAGCGCTACAGGCCATTCTGGACCTTGGCTACCAGTTCAGTCTTCCTCCATTCCTTTCGGTCTCTGGCCATTGCCTCTCTGTTTCTTATTCACAGTATATATAAATCCTCCCATCTGGTTGTGAATTCAATTGTACTGTTTTCTCAACAAACTTGTTTTGTATGGGATTGAGATGTCAACCCACTGCCCAACCCTAATTCTGGAATCTCTTGACCTGTCTGGCCAGGGAGGCCTTCCCACTAGCTACACAATTGCCAGCATAGCTTTTGAGATCATTGGATCACACAAGCTGCACCACCACGACAAGGAGTAGACATTATTGGAGTTATTTTATGCATTACTAATAAAATTATAGCAGTCTGTGAGATTTCAGGCTTCTGATGTCGAAATGTTAAGGCCTTCTCTCTGTGATGTTAGGTGGCATAAGTTTGAAGTTGGTTACTGATTTTGTGGGACAGCCTGTTAGTCTTCAAGGATCAAGCATGACCCTTGAAGATGGGACTGATAGGTTGTCCCAAAATGTCTCTAACCATCTACCAACCTATGCCCTATACTCATAACTTGAGTTTTCTGCATTTTGTGTCTTATATGAACTAAACTGAGTAAAAGCCTTTTTAAAGCTTTTTATTGTGGGTTAGGAGATCAAGATTGTTTTTATCATAGTTCTGTATGTTTAATTATAATAATTTGAAATTCAAGTAGTGAGTGAAGTGCTGAGTGAAGACTGACTAAGCTGGGTTTGGCTCTTAAGATAGTCCTCATTTCCTGCCATGTAGTTTTGAAATATCCTGCAAAACAGGCCACCAGTAGCACTTCCTCCCACATCTCTCCCAGTTTGTCATCAATAGTCATTACAGCACACTTCATTTGATAGAACATAACCACAGCAGTTGACTTTGTCACAAGAAACAAACAATCTACAAGCTTTGAAACACTTTCCCTTTGTTGTGTGTTCTGTTTTTACTGATTTATTAGCATCTCCAAAGAACAGTCAATTCATACACATTTTACTTAGAAAGGGTGATGGTATACCATCTGGACAACCTCAGCGTAGTTAGGATGTGGATGTTAAAATGGTTATTGTAAGAATGGTTTGTGAAGATACTACTTGAATTGAGTTACCGCTTGTTGGGGTTCAGTGGTGGGCTTCATTATGATAATGATGAACCTTTGTGCCCTGCAATGAAAGGAAATTTCTGCTTTGTATTCTGGACATATATTCAATTCTTGGTGCTTGTTTGACTGTTTTCAGTTTTATATTGATTTTCAAATAATTCTCCAGCAAGGTGCTGCCATATTACTGTAACATGTGGTATAACTTATATCCTTGTCCTTCATAAATCAGTGATTAGAATTTGTTCACCATTTGAGCAACTGTGAACTTCTCAAACACATTGCAGTAGCTGTAAATCGTTACAATTTGTCCTGTGTTCATGTTTCCAGATAAACTGTACGTTTACCCATGTCGATATAACTATCGACCAGACCACTGTATGTACATGTCTGTCTGCAAGAGTGCAGAGTCTCAGGGTGTTGCAGTATTACATGGAAGTCGAGGCAGCTTCCACGCAGAGAAACAACCAGCATTTCGAGCTATCTACCGAGCTGTGGAGGAGGTAACATCATTTTATTTATTCTTATTATTTACTATAAATCTTTGTATTACAGAATTCTGTGATAGTTTATAATGAACACCAATACTGCAATAGGGGTGGCTCCTGCACAAGGTGATTCTTTTGGCAGTCTTGCAAGTTTTGAATTTTTATCCATTTGCACTGTAAGAATTGGCAAAGGGGTATATGTATATTATTGTGTGTTTCTTCTTTTTAAAGATATGACACACCGCTGTGGACATTTAAGTTTGCCAAATTGATTAAAGTAAGTCATACTGCATTTTGTGAACTGTGGCCTTTAAGTATGAGTGTATGATTTCTAAAAATGATTACACACAAAAGGTCAGTTTTTGTGAAACTCAGTTGATTTCAATGAACAATTTAATGTCTGATGGATTTTGCTGTGATCATATTTAATTTATTTTGAATTTACCTTGTTTGTAGTGGAATTAGGGTGTCTGCTGGTTAATTGAATAAGTGTGTCTTATTATACTGTAGCTTTTATTTTAAATGCCTGTTGCAGTACCAGTTGGGCACTGATCTCTATGTCAATCTGTTTTTAACTATACGGAACTACTTGGAATTAACTACCTCCACCAACTGTGGCAAGATTCAGCACATCTTCACAAAAGCAATGCAACATTTTATTCAGAAAACATATGGTAGATAACAAAATAGCATGTGACACAAAATGTGGTTTTGCAAGTAATTTGTCACCCGTTTTTAAGATTTCCTTCGGGAAAGTGTTACAGTGATGGGCATTGTGACTGGTTACATAAAAGCCACTGTCTTAATTGCACTTCTGAAAGAAAATATGCAGATACACAACTAGCGAGGGCTGAGCAGTTAGTTTGTATGTTGTCAGTGTACACATACATGTTCATTCACTCTTCTCATATTTGCAAAATATACAAGAATCAGCTGTTACAACCACAAAGCAAATGTAGGAAGTGGAATAGAAGTTTATACCAGCAGTTAAGGAGAACATTCAGCGCATTTTGCTGCCAGAAGCCAACCTAGCACTTACAGTGTGTATGAACTGCCCAACTCCATGGAACAGAATCATTCTTGAAAAGGCAGTGGTCCCACAGCTAATTAAATTTACTGTATTATGTGGAACCTGAATGTTCATACCATGTTCACAAGAGTCCACTGCTTGTCCCTGTCCTGTCTATGCCTCCCCACCCCTTCACCTCCACCCTGTTTTATCACAAGTAATACTATCCTCCCATCTGTGCATGGGTTGCCAAAGTGGTCCCTTTTCCTCAGGATTCCCCCACTGGTTGTGCCATAGCAATGTCTTAAGAAATGAGGTATATGTTTTTAATTGGGACCATTTTATAATCACTTTTGCAGACAAACCAAATGTATGTTTTATACTACATGTCTTTTGTAATATTTGTGTGTGTGTGTTGTACTTATGTAAATAATTTTATAAAGCTTTGTTTTCTACTACAGTATATTTAAACATATTAATGTTATTAATGCAATTGTATTACCTTGATAATATGAAACTCTGGCTCCTATATGTGAAATATCATTCTTATGTAAAGGGTTTTCGTTCTTGGGGGTATTTTAATGGTGTTCACAGTCTCTGCTACCCACGGTTGCGCTTCTGTCAGCGTTATTGATGAACTGCCAAAATTGCTTTTGCGACGCGTAGCTTTCTGCTTCTTGCTGTGAGTTATCAAGCAAGTTTTGTCTCCATCCAGCCTGTGGGGTGTGGAGAAGGAAGTGAGCGCCGCCCGGTGAGCTCTTCCGTGCGACACACCTACCCTCCTCTCCGAAGAGGCGTGATTAAAGTTTCTGCTATCTAGCATCCACAAGTTATCACCCTCTAAATCAATTTTTGCGTTAACTAAATTCAAAAAATCAAGTCCTAAAATTGCATCAGCATCTGTAGCTAAGGAACTCACAAGAAACGTGTGGCAGTACTTGTGTCCATTGAGACTGAACTGAACAGACTGCTCCCCTTTGACCTCGAGCTCGTCGCCCGTTACTCCATATGAGGACCACTTGGTTGGGGTGACTTTTGCTCCGCACACACGGGGCTGAATTAACGACACTCGGGATCC
>Ga0123357_10009857_pt1 | contig 12090 bp, 12 predicted proteins | sample TergutEmb28metaG_FD_89873 | JGI IMG/M metagenome (GOLD analysis project Ga0123357, IMG submission 89873) | Embiratermes neotenicus P4 segment gut microbial communities from Petit-Saut dam, French Guiana - Emb289 P4 | ecosystem: Host-associated > Arthropoda: Insects > Digestive system > Gut ...
AGATGTGTAAGTTTCCTTGATCTACTTATACTCTGAAAGCTGTCTCACCTTGAAATTGACATACTCCACAAACCACCCATATAACCATCAATTTCTTTTCAAACCACCCCATAAAACATAAAATTGCTGCTTCCAGATTCCACATTACCAGAAAGCACTCCCCCACATTAACACCAAAGAAAAAAAAAAAAAGACATTAATAGAACTAATTGTATGAAATTATAACTTCCCACAAAAGCTTCTACAAAAACTAAACCATGAAATATGACACAAAAAAAAACCAGGAACAAACCAATAAAAAAAAAAAACAAAAAAAAACCAGGACAACCTTCACATACTACAGCCCAAAAATAAAAATATCACCAACTTATTCAAACACACAAATGTGGGTATATCCTTCAAGAACACTGACACCCTATGACAACTCACAAAGCTAAAAATAGACAGCCATATACAAGAACAAGACAAGAGCGGAATCTATGAACTTACATGTCATACATCGGACAGACAAACCGCAGCTTAAAACAAAGATACCAAGAACACATGAGATAGATAAAACACAATGAACCCCAAACAGCACATGCATTGCACATCCTAAATAATAAGCACAAATATGGCCCTATCAACAACATCATGACCCTATTAAAACATATTTGATATAACAACAGTATCATTACCATACGAGCAACTACACATCCAATCATATTGCCATCATAAACAGCTCTTTCCAGAACAAAACATAGGCGAACATAACCCCACATATCAGCCGATCTACAACTTACACAATATGTCACACCCCACCAGACTAACTGATCAATACTCCAACATCAACCCGACTAAAAACCAGTTCCACTCCGAACTTGCTAGCAGCCAACCAATATAACAACATGTACAACAATTCTACTATAATATAAGAATCCATTACATTTTCTGAAATACTTTTTATTATTCAAAATATTTTAACATAATCTGAAATTTTACTGATAACATAATGTTTCATACTTTTAATAACAATGTATACAAATTCAAGTAATTCTACACAATTCCATTATTTTCAGTATGACACATATCAATTTGTGTATATACAGACAAGTACGTCATGATGATGAGCAGTAAACCTGCTCAAAATATGTACACGTTAATTATCAAAATAAATTGAGAATAAGAGTGCATCCTGTTGGTTCTTATTGTGCAAATATATCAGGATGCACGGTCCACAAAACATTAAAGATTATAAACTAAATAAGAGATAAATTCCTCAACCACCTCACTCTCCTGCCTACCATTCCATGTTGAAGAAACAGAAAACTGGAGAAAACTTTGACACTTATGAACACAGTACTGTATATTCCGCACGGGAATCCTCAGATTTGTACTAAATGGGTACTGAAAGCTCAGGCCCCAGCAGATATTTGAAAGAATAAAACAGTGCATCTAATGCTGAGATAACAGCATAGTTTGTTTGTTTATTCTTACTCTCAGACTTTCTACTGTGTTTAATACATGAATTGTATTTTGTGGTACTTCTTAATCCATTCTTCTCCACCAAATGTGTATAGGACACATCAATTAAGTCTCTATATATAGAGTGATTCATTACTTGTGAATATTACTGCAGGAGATATTCCCTAGATCTTTATGATTACAAAAGTAAATACCAATATGGGTCCTACTTTCAATGGTTATGGAGTTATGGGTGTTTTTTAAATGCTGTAAATCCCCTTCTGTGAACCATGCATTGCAAGTCGCACCACACAACCTTGAACCAGCTGGAATAGTCAGCAGAAGCTGCAACTCGCAACTCACGCTGTTCACAACCAAGCCGAAGCATGAGTTGCAGCTGGATGGGGCATTTTTTTAAAATCTCTTTGAAGCACAGGTCAGTGTAAGTTGAAGGTAATTTCATGAAGTAAGTTAAATTTATGCTTCAAATTTATTAGGTATTATGTTTGTTTATTACTTTGTCGCATTTATTTTCAACAATCCTCTCTATTCTCAGTTTAAAGTGGCCATAACTCCATAACCGTCCCAAATGGACACATGTTTATGTGAACTATCTTAATAACAAAGATCTAGGAAATCAGCTCCTGCATTACTGCCCATAAGTCACAGATCACCCTATGTACAAATGTTCATACCAATCATCAAATTTATCTCTCACGTGCCATATCACAAAGATTCAGCATGTTAAGGGTTCCTTATTTTTACATAGGTTCAGTTTCTTTAAATAAGTCCTAATGGCATATACAATTACACTTGCCATGGTAAAAATTCATAAGACAAATATTCCTCTACAGACAAGGTCTGTTGCAATTAAATCAATTTCAGTTTCTTTTAAAAAAAAATGTAAATTCTGTAGAGTCTTTAAACAACTATGTAAATTATTACTTTTATCCCCATGTTATTTTCACTTAAAAAAAACATACAGACAATGAACAGCAGTCAAACATAAATGCTTATTAATATAACAAACTGCTTTGTTTAGATCACAACAGCATAATTTGCACAAACACAGCAGTATTAAGACATGTTTATGGATGGAGGATCTCCATCCAACCTGCCAACAAGAAGAGCAAACACAAAGCACCCAAAAACACGAAACTGACATGCAGCCATTGAAGAAACCCCAGCAGAATAGGATCAATCTACTCTGTATTCAAGTCATCTAATTCCCGTATCAGAATACAAAGAATTTTTCATGGGAAAATAAATCCATACATTTCTCTGCTGAGAATACTACAGACAACACAGAACAAGAATAGACAACATAAAGCACAGGTTCCGTACGTACTATTACAAATTCCTGAAGTGTTTACACAAACAGGAGTTACGTAACAAGTCATATGATGCAAAAGGGAATTCTGATGTTGGAAAATAATATAATTATTATATATTTAACTCTGCTCAAGAACAGAATTCTGTGAAGAATACGTATGCGAGGTGGAGATTTCAACCGCTTTTTAACATCTTTTAATAGTCTCACATTAATGCCTTTACAGGTTTTTTTTCTTTTTCTTTTTCTTTTTCTGTAGGCTGATGAGGGCTTCACCAAAAGTCAAAATACACTTACAAGACAAAGTATTACTTTTATTAATAAGGTGGCACATTTGACTGCTTTCCATTGTCCATAGCCATGCTTGTTTATTGTAGTTTATTTAATGATGATGTCATTGACTAAGATTGCATAGAATTCAATGGTAGAATTAATGAATAATTTATCAGAAAGGATCTGAAAAGAAGCAGCCATGTTGTGATTTGGGGTACTGTTTTGGAACTTGGCTCGAGGAGTTCAGAAAACCATAAAAATCCTCAGTGGGGTAGTCAGTGTCCCGGAAGAAATTCAAATTTGGCACCTCCTGAGTTTATCATAAGAATTAACAGTTCAACCAGCCTGTCACACTTCCGTAACAGTAAGCATCAATCCCAACATAGCTTATAAATACAGATATCTTAATACTGATTTGCTTGTGCAACTTATGTCAGCCATGATCTAAACTTGGTTCTGCATAACATACAATAAACTGGAGACTCACATGCCAGTGCTCAGCAAAGTGTTCCATGAGGAGTGAGATCAGTGGTGACTCGCCAGGTAGACGAAATGTTTCCAGATACAGCCTCAAGGCCTCATCAATTCTCATGTCAGTGAAGTCAAAAGATCTGTGAAGAAATATTATAAACAGTTCCAGTTCTTGTGGAAGTTCATAATTAGGTACACTATACAACATTGCTTGTAATTCTGTGATGCACAAGAGTCACTATGTAAGTCATGGCAACTATTTTTTGAGGTCAAAATGGAGCAACACAAGAATAGGAATATATACATTTGAAAGCATGTTGCATGTACTTGTAAACGTTACCATCAGACATGTAGGAGGCAACCAAACCATACATTTTTTGAATCATGGTTTCATTGGTTTAGCATGGCACACACAGTGCATATGGAACAGGCACAACATGAACTACTGACACAAACTAACAACCTTCAAAGTATTCCCCTTGGTTGACTACAGTTTGCAGCCAATGATGGGGAAGGCAGCAAATAGCAATGGCAATATCTGATACACTAATATGTGCCACGTCGCACCAAACTGCTGTTTACACATTACATACAGATACTGACAGAAGTTATGATTTAAATCCTATGAATTTCACATGGGCCACAATCAAAGCCATTTTTGAACACTGTATCATTTATACATGTGCAGCAACTGTGACTGCACTCTTATCATCCCCAAGGTCACCTTCAAGCTGCAGCAGGAGTTTAATCAATTTATTGCATTCCTGTGCATTCTAGGGTTCACCCTATGGAATAGCATTATACACAAGAACATCTTGGACATTGTATGTCAAAAATAATCATCAGCTGCATGGTTGACGTTTTTGAAACTTTCATTTTTGTGGTGAATGTGGATTGTATGCCATGATAATCGGGCTCCTGTCACCATGGCATGGCACATCCTCAGGTTGCAGATGGAAGAGCAACCTATTATATGGAGGGTAGCCATGAATATATGGAATAAGCAGTCACAGACAGCAAACAAGGGGTGGTCCTCCAGCTTGGGGGTTGGGCAAGGTGTTAACAACTCCTCAGCATAAAAACTAGCCGGTTTACAAAATAGATACATACACCTTGATCCTTTGGTACAAAATTAAGCAATGGAAAAGGGACATGAGATTTCGTATTTGGAATGTAAGAAGCTTGAATAGGTCAGGATAACTTTTGACAGTAGCCATGGAATTAGAGAGGTATAAATTAGATTTAGGATATTAGGTGGGACAAAGGGGACACTGTGAGAGCAGGGGATTTTTTTTTTATGGAAAATGAATGAAAATCAATTGGGAACAGGATTTTTTGTACAACACAGAATAATACCAGCAGTTAAGACAGGGGACTGTGTTAGTAACAGGATGTCATGTATAGTTCTGACAGGTCACTGTTGTAATATAATTGTCTTGAAACTGCATGTACCAAATGAGGAGAAAAGTGATGATTCAAAAGACAGTTTTTATGAGGTATAATAGCAGGTTTTATATCATTTTCCTAAGTACCACATGAAATTCTGTTAGATTTTAATGCAAAACTGTGGAGAGAGGACATCTATAAACCCACAGCTGGGAATGAGAGTCCACATCAGAACAGTAATGATAATGATGTTAAGAATAGTGAATTTTGCCATATCAAAAAATTTAGTTGTTAAGAGCATAATGTTCCTACACCAAAGTATTCATACGTACATTCATGATCTTAATGATAGTGGTGTGAGAATAGTAAACTTTGCCACATCAAAAAATCTGGTTTTAAAGAGCACGTTGTTACTGCACCGAAACATTCATAAGTACAACTGGAGCTCTCCTAATGGGATGACTCACAACCAGATTGATCACATATTGAAAGAAAGAAGATGGCATTCTAGTATACCCGATGTAAAATTTTTTGATGGAGCTGACTATGATACTGATCACTATCTGGTAGATGCAAAAGTTAGGGAAGGATTAGCAGTAAGTAAACAAGAAGCACGTAAGTTTGATGTGGGAACATTTAAACTCAGGAAGCTGAGAGAGATACAGATTAGGAAAGAGTATCAGATTTAAATTAAAGCAGGGGGTAGAACAATTCACTCTGAGATCCAAAAACTTATTAATTTTATTTGGAATAATGAAAAATTTCTTAAGGAGTGGAAAGAGTCAAACACTGTACCTATTTATAAGAAGGGTGATAAAACAGACTGTAGTAAATATACAAGCGTATCACTTGTGTCAACAACATACAAAATTTTATCCAACATCTTGCTGCCAAGGTCAATTCCATATGCAGAGGAAATTATTGGGAATCATCAATGTGGAATTTGACACAACAGGAAAATTACTGATCATAAATTCTGCATTTGTCAAATACCTGAGAAAACATAGGAATACAATGAAGCAGTGCTTCAGCTATTTACAGGCTTCAAGAAAGCCTATGATTCAGTTAGGAGGGTCTTGTATAATATTATCATTGAGTTTGATTTTCCCATGAAACTGATAAGGCTAATAACAATGTGTCTGACTGATGCCTATAGCAGAGTCTGTGTTTGCAAATATTTGTCTGACATGATTACTATAAGGAATATTTTGAAACAAGGGGATGATTTATCATCATTGCTTTTCAACTCTGCTTTAGGGAATGCCATTAGAAGCATTCAGGCAAACAAGGATGGAATGCAATTAAATGGAACACATTAGCATTTGGTTTATACTGATGATGTTAATGCACTGGGTGGAAGCATACATACTATAAAGAAAACACATTAGTTTTAGTAGTTCATTGTACGGAGACTGGAAAAGAAGTAAATGCTGATAAACGTACATACATGTTTGTCTCAAGATCAAAATGCAGGATGAAGTCATAATATAAAAATCAATAATAGTTCCTTGGAAAGAATGGAAGAGTTCAAATATGTGAAAACAATCTTAACGAATCAAATTCCATTCGGGAAGAAATTAAGTGCAGATTGAAGTGAGGGAATCATTGCTATCATTCGGTGCAGATCTTTTGTCTTGAAGTTCGCTATCCAAAAATATAAAGATTAAGATACACAGAACTATAATTTTGCCTATTGTTTTGTATGGGTGTGAAACTTGGTCGCTCAGACTGAGGGAGGAATGTAGGCTAAGGATGCGTAAGAAAATGATGCTGAGGAGAATATTTGGGCCAAAGAGGGATGAGGTAACAAGGGAGTGGAGAAAACTACATAATGAGGAGCTTAATGATCTGTACTCCCCAACAAATATCATTTGGGTGATCAAATCCATAAGAGTGAGATGGGCAGGATATGTAGCATATACGGACGAATGGTGAGGTGCTTACGGGGTTTTGGTGGGGAAATCTGAGGGAAGCAGACCACTTGGAAGAACCAGGTAGAGATGGAAGGATAATATTAAGCTGGACCTTGACGAAGTGGGATAGGGGCAATGGACTGGATTGATTTGGCTAAGGACTGGGAGGATGGCGGGCACTTGTAAACGTGGTAATGAATGGGTAGGTGGATGACATTATCCAAAGGACTGTCATCTGAGTTCCAAGTTCACATTTCATAAAACAATTATCCAATTTAACAAGCTGTTGTCCCCTTCAGGACAAAATTGTTCCAGATTAATGTGACATATTGCACAGTATGTACACTGTTGTGTTTCATTCAAATGCTGTTACACCCACTTGGCAGCAATCTTATATATTTTCAAAGTCACTGGAAACAGTGCAGCTATGTAGACCCAGAAATCTATATGCTCAGCTAATGCCTTCATGGTCCAGTGCCTGTCTTCATCCATGTACTGTTCCATCATTGTCACTGACATGTCTATGTGAATGGACACTGAATGTCCACTGCAGTGCATGTCTGCTGTGGATACTCTTCCAACTCTGAATGCTTTTACCCACCTTGCATCTGCTCAAGAGAGTAAGGCATGATCACCTCATGCTTCACGTGGTCAGACAATAAAGTTCGCGAACTCATTGTGGTAAGTGCTACGCACCTCACTGCTGAATACCACCATGGTCGCCTTCAAAGTACTCCACTTGGGAAGCTATGCACCGATGCTAGCGCCTAGTCCATCCTTCAAAACAATTTTGGAACTGGTTTTGTGGAATGGCCTTCAGAGCTGCCATTGTATTACTCCTGATGTTATAAATGTCATCAAAATGCCTTCTTTTCAAGATTTACTTTATCTTCGGGAACAGAAAAAAGTTACTGGGGGCTAGATCCGGTGAATGGGCAGGGTGTTCCGACACAGCTATTTGTTTAGTAGCTAAAAACTCCCTCACAGACAGTGTCATGTGAGCAGGTGCATTGTCATGATGCAAGATCCATGAATTGTTGGCAAGAAAACATTTGGGTCGTTTCCATCTAATTTTTCATGCAGCCTTTCCAGTACTTCCAAATAGTAAACTTGGTTGACTGTTTGTCCAGTTGGTACAAATTCATAATGAACAATCCCTCTAATATCAAAAAAAGTCAGCAACATTGTTTTGACTCTTGATTTGGACTGACAGAATTTTTTTGGTCGTGGGGAACTGGCAATCTTCCATTGTGCACTTTGCCGCTTCGTTTCAGGGTTGTATTGCTAGACCCATGTTTCATCATCTGTGATGACATGGCCCAAAATGTCATCTTGCCTCTCCAAAAGGTCTTGGCAAACTGTGACTCTTCTTTGCTTTTGTTCTTCAGCGAGCTCCTTTGGGACCATTTATGCACACACCTTCCTCATGTCAAGATCTTTAGTTAAGATATTCCTAACTGTTTCTGTCAACATTCACTTGCTCTGCTAGGCTCCTGACAGTCAGCTGAGGATTTTCATGCACAATTTGACGAATTTTTGCAACGTTTTCTTCAGTTCTGCTTGTTGCTGGCCGTCCTGATCTCTCTTCATCAGTGACACTTTCTCTTCCCTCAGGAAAACGTTTCACCCACTTGTAAACTGCTGTTTTCTTCATAGAATTAGCCCAGTAAACTTGCACTAACATCTCTCTGATTTCGTTTCCACTCTTTCAAAGTTTAATAAGAAATTTAATGTTCGTTCACTGCTCTAATTCAAGCTCCGACATTCCCACAGCGGTACATCAAAACACACGTAGACAGTAATAGAAGCCACTCAGAAAGAGACTGCCATAGATCAACAACAACAACAACAACAACAACAACACAGCTGTGAAACATTGATATGTCAATGTCATCAAACCATACTACGGCTTTTGTCCAGTGCTGCCATGGCAAGCACATGGTGGCGAGTTCATGAACTTAATTGTCTGACCATGTAGCCTACATGCCACTCTCATGCATATGTATCATGGAGAACTGCTATTTTCACATATGAATGCTGTTCCACTACAGAGTTCCACTTCATAATGTGAATGACAATGCAAAATGCTGGCATATGAAATGCCTGTGTATTCCATTATATACACCACAATCTGACGGTAACATTTACAAGCATGTACCACATGTTTCCAAACATATATACTCCATCCTGGCACTGCCATATTTTTGGCCAAAAATGCAGTTGTCACCACCTGAGGAGTGAACAACATGCACAAACACATACATCATATGACTGTAAAATGTGAAAAAGTGAAGAACTAAATATATACAACTTAAATAATATTACTGGGGATTAAATGTGCAAGTGGATGCAACACTGATTAAGAACGAAGTGTACATACATTCTCCAGTTAGTATATGATACCGAACTACTTATTCCCTGTTGCAGATTAATAGTATGTGATCCAAAGTTCTCTCTTCTTTAGTAAATATCTGGTTTCCAAAATTACTGAAAAATTACAATACTAATTAACTGTATCAATATTACAAATTACCTCCGAGGTACGGAGTGCTTCTTCAGAAGCTGATAGTTTACTCATGCGACCAGGAAATTTCCCACATGCACGGCACCTGACGACATCAATGTGTTCATGAAAGGCTTCTCCTGTACCCGAATGTGACCTAGCTGAATCCAGTTCACACATTCACACCATATTTCATCAGGTCCAAATGTTTAATAATTCATAAATAAATGTGCAACGCATGCAAAAGTCAATATAAAACTCTTCATATAGGGTACAGTGTCAAACATATATGGAGGTAACTCACTTGACAAAACAGTCCAACACCTGCAGGTTACTCCTGTTGCTAATGTATTCCCCAATCATCTTCTTGTCCAGACGTGGATTCTCCCGCAGAAAGTGTACCACTTCTTGTGGGTCCATTGGTGTTGGCAATAGATGGTGTTCCTGTAGGAACATAATACCCTTCTTGGGCTTTGAGTTGAACTGTTCTGATCCCGAGGCTAGAAGCTGAAATACACACAAATTATTTATCACTGAACTAGTGTTTAGGTTGTTACAATGATTTGTTTAAACTCTGCTATACTTCAATGGCTAATACATGTTTGCATAGCAGCTACTCTCATGGCTGTGAAACAACACCTAATTGGTTTTGTATGTTCCACGTTCCGTTATGTGACTGAACATGTTGGTGGTTCCTATGTAATGAATAAAATTACACTAATATACTCAAGTGCATTTGTTAGTCTTTTTAGAAATTTTAACACCTTATCAGTTGAAATATTTACTTCTTGTGCAACACAACAAGCATACGAGGTTTGTTCAAACAGTATCTGGATTGGAATTGTAGTGGTTGTTCACTGGGTGGGATGTGTTTGCTACCAGTCTTGACATGTTCATACACGTCTTAGCAACTCATGACACAAGTTGCAAGTGGCTGCGTTTGCTCAGTTGGCGAAAGTAACACGTGTATTTATGTCACAGCGATTTTTACGATGTGTGAAAGTACCGAACAACACATTTGCATTAAGTCTTGTTTTAAAATTTGAAAAACCGCAACAGAAACGTATCAATTATTGCAGCAAGCATACGGTGAACATGCAATGGGTAGTACACAAGTGTTTGACAGTACAAGAGATAGTGGATGAATGTGGGATCTCCATGGGCTCATGCGATGCAATTTTAACCGACGATCTGCACATGAAATGTGCGCGCGAAGTTTGTGCCGCGTTTGCTAACAGATGACCAACATGAGCAACGTCAGACAATCGCCCATGATTTGTTTGAGAATTCATGTGAAGATGTGCAGTTTCTTAAGAACACTGTGAAAGGTGACAAGTCCTGGGTCTACGGGTATGACCTGGAGACAAAACAGCAATTGTCACAGTGGAAGGGTCCCACATCTCCTCAACCAAAGAAGGGGCGCCAGGTGTGAAGCAAAACAAAGGTCATGTTATTGGCATTTTTTGATTCTGAGGGTACTGTACACCACGAGTACGCTCCCGACAGGCAAACAATTAACAAGGAATTCTACACGGTCTTGCGACGTTTGCATAAATCAGTTCACTGAAAACGACCGGAAAAATGGCGGGATGGCGACTGGATCCTGCACCACGACAATGCACCCACACACACTTCACATCTTGTGTAGCAGTTTTTGGCCAAACACGGCACCGCTCAGTTGCAGCAGCCGCCATACTCACCAGATCTCGCACCGTGTGATTTTTTCATACTCCCAAGGCTTAAGAAAGTTCTGAAAGGACATCGATTTGATGCAACGGAGGACATCAAATGAAATTCGACAAAGACACTATTAGACATCCTGAAAGAGGAGTTTATAAAATGTTTCCAACAGTGGGAGAAACATTGGGCGAAGTGTGTAGCTGCGGAAGGGAACTATGTTGAAGACAGTTAGGGTTAAAACCCCGTAAGCCTTATCTACTTCATGTACTGTGGTCTGTCCGGATACTTTTTGAACAAACCTTTTATACGTTAGAAAGTGGTCTACTGCACTATTACACCATGCAACTTGGTAGGTGGTTACACACATTATGAAAGTACACACTGCCTCCATCTTCTATTTAAGACAGGGGTGATAAAGCTGGAGAAAGTAGATTACAGCAGGTGCACCAATGAAGACCCACAAATATCAGGTGCCACTATACAAAATTTTGTTGCCCAGGTGACCTCATGCCTGGAATTTGCGTACTCCTTCTCGAAAATGTTGACAATCTCACCACCTACTAAAGTACACTGTGTCATAACCCAGAACACCACAACTTTAAATTTCACCACAGAAAAAAACTTCAAATTTAATCTCAACACTTCACTTTTAAGGAATCTACACTCACTTTCTTCTTGTGTTTGATAGCCATTAGCTGCTCATGGGTTGGAATGTTCTCAGAGATGCACTGCCTTCCTGAAAGCGTAATGTTGCCACTGCTAGGCAAAACCATTGTAACTCCAGCATCTGAATCAGCCTCTGATGAGGATGCCTTCAGTAAAGAGCCCTCTGAAATGCATTCAACATTCTGAAAAGTGATGGAAGTATGTTTCTCCAAAAAGCTGGTACCCACCCACAAGATCGCACAGTGTCATAAACCTAAAGACAATATAAATCTTTATCCCTTCTAAACTTTCTAAACCGATTTAGGTAGAGTGCAAACGGAACGTGATGGCACACGCGCAGAAACCAGATTCGGTCTTCCAGCGAAACGGACGAGTCCATTTATATCGGCAGGGGTGTCAGTTCAGTCGAGTACTGGCTTTCTTGG
>Ga0123357_10009858_pt1 | contig 12090 bp, 6 predicted proteins | sample TergutEmb28metaG_FD_89873 | JGI IMG/M metagenome (GOLD analysis project Ga0123357, IMG submission 89873) | Embiratermes neotenicus P4 segment gut microbial communities from Petit-Saut dam, French Guiana - Emb289 P4 | ecosystem: Host-associated > Arthropoda: Insects > Digestive system > Gut ...
CCTACGAGGTATATGTCGTCGCTGTTGCCTATTGCGTTGTTGAGTGATGTGAAGTAGTATGTTGATGATGTCGCTGTTCCCGTTGCGGGGTCGTTGACATAGTAGTATGCTGATACGAAGTTAACCGAGGCGAATATTGAACCCACAGGCTGTTCTCCTCTGCTGCCTACTGCAGGAGGCTGAACGCCCTGTATGATCATTCCGCCGTCGATGTCCAGGTTGACAACAGCGTTGTTGCTGATGTCGAAGGCCCCGTATTGGTTGTCGCTCACGTAGAGAAGGTTCAGTTCTCCGAATATGTGGACGATCGAATCATCATCTACGTAGTAGGTTGCGATAGCAGGGACCAAAGTGACAGCATCGCCTTTTATCTTTGTTGCGTCAATGAGGGCGCCTGTTGTTGCGCTCAGAGTGCCGCTGGCGTCATTGGTGCCGACCTGTCCCCAGAAGACCTGGTACTGGTTGTCGGCTGTGCTCCACATGACTGCAAGGATCGAATCTGTGCTTGAGTCGAAACCGCTGTTGAACTCTATTGAACCATTTGGCTGAGCTGCAGTTCTGTCTACAGTTGCAGTTCCAGTCTCCATGGTTGAGAGGTTCACAGCAGATTTGAACGAGTACAGTGACGAGTCGTATGTCAGGTCTGACCCTCCGCTTGTAAATGCACCGCCGTCCATTGGATCAGAGGTGTTGGCAGGCAGAGTGTTCGCGCCAAGCGATATACCCGTTGCGGTGACATTCACGGTGGCCCAGTACACATTGTCTGTGTTCGCGACCATGAACAGCGTATATGTGCCGAGAGGCACATAGTAGAATGTTATGAAGCCGCCGCTACCATCAGGTGTACCCGGGTACTGCATTCCGTCTGCACTGACGAGTATACCGTCAGTTATGTCGGTTCCGTCAATGACCACGCTTTCCGCAAGCGAAGGTGCTCTGTCGCCGGCTGTTATAACAGCTCCGTCCTCAATGGTCACTTCGACGCCATCGTCTGTTTCGAAGTAATCATCGTAGGTATAACCGCCCACGTCCATCCGTGCCCTATCCTGCTCGGGGAACTGTATCGATGCGGTTCCTGAGAGACTGAGCGTCGGGGTGGGATAATCCCAGGCAGGTGCTCCTGCAGCAACGGTGCTCGGAGCATCTATCCACGACCAAACATAGTTGGACAGCAGCGCTGTTCCGTCTTTCGCAACGGACAATACTGTGCCGCCGGTATACTCAGATTTCACTGTGAGATCGCCTGCGATAGCTGTGCCGTTGAAAGGCGCATAGTCTCCAACCAAAAGTTCACCCTGCAGTATCTCGTAGATTCCGCCGGGGACCCCGTCTGTCAGCTCATATACTCCGTCTGCCGTGACCTGAGCGTCTGTGCTCATGTTAGAGACCGAGAAGCCCGCCCACGTAGGTGTGCCGTTGTCCATCTCTGCATAGATATACACATTGCTGGCATCCGTCAGCTTGAGCGCTCCGTATTGAGTGTACACGGGGTTGCTCGTGTCTGTGTTGTCAAGAATGCCGAGGAACAGCGTTCCGGTGTAGCTTGCGTTCGGGTTGATCGTGATGGTGCAGGAGCCCCAGCTGCCCGAGCCCCAGCTCGCGTCAATATTCAAATAAATATCCATTGATACGGTTCCCATGATCGTGTGATTACCGCCATCCAGCTCCCATGACATTGAAGCGTCAGCAGCGGCACTGTCGTCGCTGTGGAGAGCGATAGCTGCAACCGATACCATCGCAAGTGCTGCGACGATAACGAGTGCGAGAACCATCTTTTTGTTCTTTTTCATTTCGTTTGCCATTTTGGAATCATCCTCTTTGAGTATGTATTTCCTGCCTGTCGATACCGACAAAAAACGGCGACAGGCATTCACCGGAAAGGATGACCGTCAGTTCAACGGAATTAACACGAGTGCTAGTCCCGCATCCCCTTCTTTTGTTTTTCCATCCCTTACCTTAGTTTCCGCCCGACCGTATCACCGCATGGTGTACGGGCCGTTCTTCGCAGGCTGCGAAAGGCTGTCCACAGGTGCTTTGCGCCCTATGTACAGCTGTCGTTAGTGTGTAGAAATATATAATGTTAAGCCAAAAAAACAGGCTCTCACACGCGCACGGAAAGGGATAGTAAAAAAAACATCCGATATCGCGTCATATATAGAGCACCTGCGTCTTAAACGTTTTTCATCTGAGTATCACGCTCAGAACGCCTCTGCTGTGTTTGATCGCAGGCAGCAGTTCCGGGGGTATCTGCCCGTCGACCACGACAATGAGATGAGAATCCGCTCTCATCCCCGGATCGTCCACGACCGCCTGCCTCACCGAGAGTCCGCCTCTGTAGATCACGTCCATGACCCCGGCCAATATGCCGGGCATCGTCGCGTCCGTCGGGATTATCTCCACCGTGGTGCAGTTTATCTCCGGCGCAACATCCGCTAGCAGCAGCATGGACCTGAGCTTGGAGAAAACTCTGTCGAGTTCGGGCGTGGCGGATATCTTATCCAAGGTGGACCTCACCACCCTTCTGTCCACGCCCGCCGCCCTGGCGATCGATGCGTCCGATTGCTCTATGCGGTCGCAGTATGCTATTCCCTTTTCCACCCTTATCCCCTGCTTGAGAAGAAGCGTAGCGACCTTCTCCTGCGACGGAAACCCACCGAATCCATCCTTCAAACAATCCATGTACATAAATGGCCGTCAAAGATAAAAAAACATGCATTCTGTGAACCGGCTTTTGCCGTGAAGTTACGGCCGTGTGAAGTTTTAAGTGGCCTAAAAGCCACATTACCCAGATGGAGAATTTTCTTCTCTGTTCTGACAAAAAAGGAGATGTAAGAAATGTTGTATGTTGGTTTAGATGTGCACAAGAAAAATATCGCCGCATGCGCGATATCCGAGAGCGGAAAACCCGTTATGGCAACGGATATACCAGACAGATCCGGTCTGTCTGGAATGACAGAACTTTTTGGATGCGGAAAATACTGCGTCATGATGGAGTCGGGCACATACGTCTACGATGTGTACAGGTTCTTTTCGGATATGGGGGTGGAGACCCGCGTCGTACACGCAAGAAGCCTGAAGATGATCACATCCTCTGAAAAAAAGACAGACCGCAGGGACGCCGAGACCATAGGAAGATGTCTCAGGCTGTGGAAGAAGGGAGAACTTGAACTTTCCATGGCATACATGCCTTCGAGGGAAGAGACCAAACTCAAAGACATCTGCCGGCTGAAAGAAGAGGTCTCAAAGAAGATAGGGGACGAGACGAGAAGGATCAAATCCCACATGGCAAGGAACATTGAACCGTTCCCGAACGGGAACTGCGACCTCTCCGTCAAAAAGGTAAGAAAGGCCGTCAAAGAAGCATACTCGGAAGACACCACGCTTATGTATCGGATAAAAGCGCTCGAGGACCTGAGAGAACTCAATAAGCAACTGATCTCCGACATAAGGTCGATGATGCCGGAGGATGAGAATGTGGAGATCCTTTGTTCGATACCGGGCATAGCCAGGCAGTCAGCGGTTCAGATAATGTCCATGATCGTGGACGTGAACAGATTCGAAGATCCGGAAAAGCTCTGTTCATACTTCGGCCTGGTGCCCAGAGTGAGGGATTCTGGAGGTAAGATGAAGCACGGACACATGACGAAGAACGGAGACAGGATGATGAGATCGATAATGGAGCGCGTGACATTATCGCACATATTGCATTGTGACTCTTCAATAACGGAATACCACCGTAGGAAACGGCCCGTAATGGGTCAGAAGAAGGCTCTGATATCCACGTCCAAGAAAATGCTGGCCGCCATCTTTTCGATGCTTAAACGGAAAGAGCAGTTCAGGATCTGAAACTATAGGATATCTTGAGAGAGCAAGCCCTACAATGCCGATGTTTGCAGGATGAGGACAAATGATCATTGCCGTCATTTCATTTTGCGGTATGGACCGCCGACCGAAAATACGGAAGAATCTGACGTCCAAGCCCGGAATATCACTATGCGGATAATGCCGCCGGAATAAATTGGGATCTTCAGGAATACATTCGGACTGAGTCAAAGGGCTTGTATCAGCGTGGGCTATGCACGCATTTTAACATTCTTTAGGGATCGGCGGCGATCTCAACTGAATAAATGAAAAAGAACAAAAAGATGGTTCTCGCACTCGTTATCGTCGCAGCACTTGCGATGGTATCGGTTGCAGCTATCGCTCTCCACAGCGACGACAGTGCCGCCGCCCCCACGGGTACATACGTAGGGATGAGCAGCAGCGCTCCGTTCAACGTGGTAACGATCGACGAGACCTCAGCAGTAAACTATAACATTCAGATAGACGCAGCGGCTACAGGAATATATTTTTGTCCCATCGTGATCACACAGAATGGGAATTATTCCGGAACCCTGACCATTGGTACTTTGGACAGCACAGTTCCATCGGCATTGGTATACACACCGTATGCCTCGGTTCAACTGTCTGGCGCTACCTCGACGAATCTGACGGCGGTCCTCATTACTGACGGCACCACCTACACAGCATTCTTCATGGTCGGCAATGATGCCGCTAATGCAACGACAATAACCGTAGCACCCGCTTCGGCTGACGCTGGCAGTCAGATCATACTCGGTAACCCAAGCGCTGCCACTCTTACAGGCATGACCATAACCGATGTGTCCACTGCTATCCAGTCTGTTCAGGCTGCAGACGCGACCTCGTTCACAGGAACGGTCACGGCAGGCGACCTGACGGTTAAAGCAGCTAACATTGCAGGTGCAGTAATTGGTGTTTCCGCAGATGGAAAAGGATGCATCTCCGGTGAGGCTGTTGACGGAACAGCGCAAGTAGCTGACCCATCAGATCCTACGGGAGCAACGATGATGGATGTACCGGCCACAATAGAGTTCTCCGGAACCGGAAGTGTACAGACGCCTGACGCATTCGTGGCAGCAGGTGTAGTATACAGTGGCGGTAACACATTCCTTGTGGGTGGCACAAATGATGTCAAAATCACCGTTGATGAGGGTGCAGTCATAACGATTGGAAACGCATACACTCCAATAACCGTTATGTCACTTATGTCTAACGTGACCATGGAGGTCAGCGGAACAATAAATGTCGTTTTCACGGCAGCCACTGACACGACAGGAGCCGCCGCCGGAGCCGTCGCTTATGGACAGATAAATATCGCATTTGGACAGGCAGCGGTCAGTTTCCCGTCCGATAACGGAGTAATAGCCTACGGCGTAGACCCGGCCTCAGTGGCCGGAGTGGTTACTCCCGCAGTATCCGATGTAACTGGCGGATCGATGAACTCGGCAAACCTTTGTGCGGCGTTCTACGTTACCAGCAACGGAACAGCGACAACACCTGCAACAGCAGTAACATACTACTTCACAACACTCAACAACGCAGTATCTAACAGCAACAACGTCTTCATAGTAGGAAGCCCCTACATTTTGACAGAGGACCTTACAATCCCGGACGGCACGACTGTGACCGTTTCAAGCGGTTCAAGGCTCCAGGTCGGAGACGATGACAACAGCGCCGTACTGACAGTATCTGACGGTGCAAAATTGATCAACAACAATGCAAGGGCGGACCCAGTAAACGGGATAGATGTCAGCAATGGACAGGTTGTATACACCCTGACCAACGCACCTGCGCCCGGTTCAGCAAATGAGCCTACCGCAGATGTGATCATGACGACCCCGACCAATAAGATCTACACAGATGTAGGGACCGCACTCAACAGCCTGTCTCAGTCTGGAGACACAGTCTTGCTTATCCGTGAAGCTACACTGGTTAAAGATGCAACGGTCAAGTCCGGCGTTACCCTGCAGGATGCACCCGGCGCAGACCTCATCATACCAAATGATGTAACTCTGACAGTTCAGGGAACAGCCAACTTTAACAACGATGGCACACTCGATGGTAAAATCACTGTAGCTAATGGTGGCGTTGTCAACGTTACATCTAATGTAACTGCAACTGGAGCCGTAGAGGTCCAGTCAGGCGGAGTTCTTGCCTTAGCCGGCGGAAACATTGATACGCTCTCCACCCTCACCATATTCGATGGCGGAAGTGTTGCTCTAACAAACGACACCACCGGTGCGGTGCCAGTATACAGCTACCTAGAAGTTAATGATTTCTTTATGCTTCCAGGAACTGGGTCGGCAGCGTCACTCTCTATTGAAAAGGACGCACAGGTCTATGTTGATAACTCCCTTACAGTTGGCTCAGTGCCGACCGTATCTGCTAACAACACCAACACTGCAAAGATCACCGGCGTAGTGACATTGGATTCAAACGCAGTTGCGACCGTATATGGAAACTCTACTGTAGACAGCACCAACTTTGAAGCCACAACTGTCAGCTCAACATACTGGATCGGCAGCAATGTCTTCCAGACAGTTTATGTTGACGGCAATGCCATATCTCTCTTGCCTGCACTCTATCCTGATCTGAGTGATATTCAGGTATTGGACTGGAACAACGATCAGATGCTCAACGGTATCTGGCTGTCATACTTCCTGACCAACCCGGATGCACCATTTGTAGGAGACACAGTTGCAACAAGCACAGCAAGCGTTCACTCGGACTGGACCAACCTGTACGCCAAGTTCGTACCCAGAATGTACGACATTACCCTCACATACACCCCTGGTGTAACATGGGTAGTTAATGGCAAGCAGATCGATGGCAGCAACAACCCGCAGTCTATCGCATGGGGAACAACCGTGACCGTTCAGGCACTCGTCAATCCCGGATACACGGGAACAGCGACTGTTCAGAAAGACGGTACGTCTGTATCCAACCCCTATTCGATGACAGTAACCGGTAACGCTACGTTCTCTATAAAGGACGGCAGCGTACAGGTAGCTGGCAGTGGATCAAGCGGCGAGAAGACCTATGGCGGATTGACACTCATTGAGATCTTGTTGATCATCATAGTGATTGTCATCATCATAATCGCGATAATCATCGCGATCAGGCTGATGAGGTCTTAATCTGGTAAATAAGGTAGAAAGGAATCATCCTTAAACAGAAAAAACAAAAACAGGGGAGAAATCCCCGCCTTAATATTTTTCTTTAATATTTTTGGACACTATGAATGTACATGGAGTTCTCTTCAAATCATTAATAAACCAGACACCTCATTAAGGTATGTAGGTAGTTTTGATTGCCGAGCGTTGATGAGATCAGAGAACAAATAGAGTCTATCGACAGAGAAATTATCGACCTAATCGCCACGCGCATGGAGATAACCGATGAGCTCGCCAAAGAGAAAAAACACTCCTCTCAGGGATATTGGGACGGCAAGAAAGAGAGGGAGGTCATCGAAAGATATATGAGGTTATGCGAGGAGGTCAGCCTCTCCGAGGGAGAGGCAAAGCTCATCGCGGAGGTCCTTTTGAAGATCTCCAAAGAGAGACAGAAATTACTTTACGACCAGTGAACTTCATTGGTCGAAACGTTTTTAAAATATACCCAGATCTGAACGATCTACATACCCACAATGACAGAAAGGATCGATCCGCATACCTATTAATACATCATTTGATTAACATATAGCTATCCGTTTTCGGATGGGAATTGAATTTAATGTCTGAAACAAACAGCAGTCATTAGTCTACTTTTAGTAGAAAAACCAGAACCGCGATAATGATCGGCCTCGCCCTCGGTATGTTCATCGCATGTTTGGACGTGACCGTGATGGCCACGGCCATCAACACGATCGTGGCAGACTTCAACGGGTACGGGGAGTACAGCTGGGTGTTCACCGGATACCTGTTGTGCGAGGCCATCATGATACCTCTTGCCGGAAAACTGTCCGATCTTTACGGCAGGAAACCCCTGTTCATGATAGGGCTTGCGATATTCCTTATGGGCTCGCTTCTTTCTGGATTGAGCGGAAATATGGCTCAGCTGATAGCGTTCCGTGCGATACAGGGTATAGGCGGAGGTATCCTCATACCTGTTGCCACCGCGACCGTCGCGGATCTTTATTCCCCCGCGGAAAGGGGAAAGATGCAGGGTCTTCTCGGAGCTGTTTTTGCGATTGCGATGTGCATCGGGCCTTTCATAGGCGGATACATAACCGACAATATCGGCTGGCATTGGGTGTTCTTCATCAACCTCCCCATAGGGGCGGTCGCACTGCTGTTCTGTCTCAGGAAGTTCCCGGCCCCGGAGACTAAAAAGGACATACATATCGACTTTGCCGGCATGGGTCTGCTTTCCGCGTTCCTGTTGGTCCTTCTGCTCTTCTTCACATGGGTGGGAATCGATTTCGTGTGGCTCAGCGCCAAATCTGCGATAATGATATCTGTTTCCATTGTTCTGCTCGCTCTGTTCATCAAAGTGGAGTTCATGGCAAAGGACCCCGTGATACGGCCGAGCATGTTCAGGAACAAGATGTTCGTTTTCTGCGCCATCACGATGCTGATCTTCGGCCTTGCGATGATGGGCGTCTTGACCTACATAGCGGTCTTCATGCAGGCGGTTGTGGGGGTCTCCGCCACCAACACCGGAGCGATCTTATTACCGCTCGTCGGAGGCATGATGATCACGTCCATGCTAAGCGGTTTCGCAGTCCGCAGGACCGGTTACAGGCCGTGGCTTTTCGCCGGCGCCCTGATAACTTCATTCAGCATGGTCATGCTTTCTTCTCTGGGAAGAGGCAGCGATACGACAACGGCGATACTCTTTCTCTTTACATCGGGCATAGGGTTCGGCTGCGTGATGTCGGTCGTTATGATCGCCGCGCAGAACAGCGCTAAACGGGAAGAGATAGGGATGACCACATCCTCCATCAACCTCTTCAGAACGATCGGGAGCACCGTTGCAGTCGGGATATTCACCACGATCATAAATGGAAGAATAGCTATAGAATTGGCCAACAGATTGCCGGGTGAAGTTTTCAACGTGATCCCGCATTCGACATCCATAATGAACCTGCTGTCCTATCTTGCCGATCCGTCCACGTGGCCGAGTTTCATCAACACGGTCTACGGCGGCAATCCGATACCGTTCATGGACGCAGTGATCGACTCTTACGGGAACAGCGTGACATTCGCCTTCTTATGCAGCGCAGTTGTGATACTGCTCGTCATGATAACAGCGTTCTTCATGAAGGGCAAACCAGCGGAGGAAGAAAAGCCGGCGGATGTGCCGACCGAAACTGTATCGGCGGCGGATGAGCCAATCTCTTAAAGAGACCTTTAACAATGTGGCATCGCCCCATTGTTCAAACATATTCATTTGAGGCTGCGACACCTGAAAGCGTTGAAGGCCTCAGCGATCTGCGTCTTCAGCAATGTTTCCGGCTGTTTCCTTGCCAATGTGTTCAGAAGAACGATCCGTTCGCTCTGGTCAACTCTGTCCATCTTTGCGGAGAAGGAATAAAAGCATTCAGTCCCGCCTCTTTTCTAAACCCCTCGAATTTGAGGGGTTTAAAGCCGGGATTATTCAATGTCCCCTGGATTCCTTCGCATCCCTCCTCAGGGAGGGCACGCTTGCCTTCGGCTAACGGTTCCTTCTGCGAAGGCACGTAGAGGACTTTCACCCCCAAGAATTCAGAACAAGTTTCTGAGAACCAATAAAGGACTGTTTCCGTGTGTATGTTGGGCACACAAATATACCCATACTTGAACATTCTACTCACTTATACAGACAGAAATGATCAATCCGCATATCTATTAATACATCATTTGATTAGTGGGTCTTCATCCATTTTAGGGTGGGAACTGAATTAATGTCAGAAACGAACAGCATGCATTGGTCTGTTATAGATAAAAAGACCAGAACCTCAATAATGATCGGCCTCGCCCTAGGTATGCTCATCGCATGTTTGGACGTGACCGTGATGGCCACGGCCATAAACTCCATAATGGAAGAATTCAACGGGTACGGGGAGTACAGCTGGGTGTTCACCGGATATATGCTGTGCGAAGCCATCATGATACCCCTTGCAGGAAAACTGTCCGATCTTTACGGCAGGAAGCCCATATTCATGATCGGACTCGCGATATTCCTCGTAGGCTCGCTTCTCTCTGGATTGAGCGGAAATATGGCTCAGCTGATAGCGTTCCGTGCGATACAGGGTATCGGAGGAGGCATTCTCATACCCGTCGCCACCGCGACCGTCGCGGACCTATACTCCCCGGCGGAAAGAGGGAGGATGCAGGGCCTTCTCGGAGCTGTTTTTGCCGTTGCTATGTGCATCGGGCCTTTCATAGGCGGATACATAACTGACAATATCGGCTGGCATTGGGTGTTCTTCATCAACCTTCCCATAGGGGCGGTCGCATTGCTGTTCTGCCTCCGGAAATTCCCTGCTCCTGAGACTAAAGGGGATGTCCATATCGACTTTGCCGGCATGGGGCTGCTTTCCGCGTTCCTGTTGGTGCTTTTGCTATTCTTCACATGGGTGGGAGTGGACTTCGTATGGCTCAGCGTCAAATCCGCGATAATGATCGCTGCCTCTGCCGTTCTGCTCGCTCTGTTCATCAAAGTGGAGTTCATGGCAAAGGACCCCGTGATACGGCCGAGCATGTTCAAGAACAGGATGTTCGTATGTTGCGCGATCACTATGCTGATCTTCGGCCTGGCAATGATGGGCGTCATGACCTACATGGCGGTCTTCATGCAGGCGGTGGTTGGGATCTCCGCCACTAATACTGGAGAGATCTTATTGCCTCTGGTCGCTGGTATGATGATCACATCAATGCTGAGCGGTTTCACGGTCCGCAGGACCGGATACAGGCCATGGCTTTTCGCCGGCGCCCTGATAACTTCATTCAGCATGGTCATGCTTTCGACCCTGGGAAGGGGGAGCGATACTACAACGGCGATACTCTTTCTCTTCGTAGCGGGCATCGGGTTCGGCTGCGTGATGTCGGTCGTTATGATCGCTGCGCAGAACAGCGCAAAGCAGGAAGAGATGGGTATGGCCACATCGTCCATCAACCTCTTCAGATCGATAGGGAGCACCGTTGCGGTCGGGATATTCACCACGATCATAAATGGAAGAATAGCTATAGAACTGGCCAACAGATTGCCGACGGATGTCTTCAACGCGGTCCCGCACTCGACATCTGTAATGGACCTACTGTCCTCTCTGGCCGATCCATCCACATGGCCGAGTTTTATCAACACGGTCTACGGCGGCAACCCCGTTCCGTTCATGGACGCCGTTATCGACTCTTATGGGAACAGCGTGACATTCGCTTTCTTGTGCAGCGCGGTGGTCATATTGCTTGTGCTGATAACAGCGTTCTTCATGAGGGGCAAGCCACCTGAGGAGGAAAAGCCAGCGGACGGACCGGTCGAAACTATATCGGCAGCGGATGACCCCGCCATTTAATGGGATTCTGAACAATGGGGCAACGCCCCATTGTTAAACCACATTCATTTTGATAGCAGTATCATATTCTGTACTGCCTCTTTTCTAAACTCCTCGAATTCGAGGAGTTTAAAGTCTGGATTATTCAGTGTCTCCCAGAGTCCCAGATATTCAATGGTTACTCTGTTTCGTATCCAGTTCTCGATCACTTTGTCCGTTTCAGAAGACTTGAACCGCGCTATGTCGGTTAGCGAAATATAATCTGTATCGTTAATTTTTCTGTATTTCACTTCTATGCCCTTTACGCTGAGTTATTCAGAACGGTTCTGTTCTTATAAGCAGGAACACTGCAATTGTACCAACCTCTCAAAAAATATAATAACCACCCAACCTTGACCATCAACAACAGAGGAATTATTCACATGAGCAAGATCAGCGTTGCCGTTCTCGGAGCCACCGGACCTATCGGTCAGAGATTCGTACAGATGCTTGAGGACCACCCGTACTTCGAGGTAGAGGGCCTCTACGCATCAGAAAGATCGGAAGGAAAGAGATTCGGAGACACTGTCAAGATCAGAGACCATAAATTCTCGGATGAGGCCCTCAACACGAAGATAAGGACGATGGACCTCGACCACATATCAAAGAACGTAAAGATCGCATTCTCGGGCATACCCTCTGACCTCGCAGGACCGACCGAGACCGAACTGGCAAAGAAGGGCGTGGCGGTCTTCACCAACGCAGGTTCGCACCGC
>Ga0123357_10009860_pt1 | contig 12088 bp, 5 predicted proteins | sample TergutEmb28metaG_FD_89873 | JGI IMG/M metagenome (GOLD analysis project Ga0123357, IMG submission 89873) | Embiratermes neotenicus P4 segment gut microbial communities from Petit-Saut dam, French Guiana - Emb289 P4 | ecosystem: Host-associated > Arthropoda: Insects > Digestive system > Gut ...
CCAATCTTAAAAAAAAAAAAAAAAACAAAAAAAAAAAAAAAAAAAAAAAAAAAAAAAAAAAGGTAACAAAACCAATTACTGATTTTCACCTAGGACCAAGAACACTATTTAGATGCATTGGCATTTTCATTCACCACAAGATGTCAATATGTAATTCACACGTTGAAGAAAATATTTCCTGTTGGAGCGCCAATAGGTAAGAACACTAGCTACATGCTGAACGGTCCAGAGTTCGAATTCCGATAGGGGGAGGAGATTTTTCTCTTCTCTAAAAGACCATACAAGCTCTGGGGCCAACACAGCCTACTGGTCAACCGGAGTTCGTTCCCCAGGGGTAAAGCGGCCGTAGCGTGATGTTGACCACTCATCTCTATGGGATGCTGAGATTAAGAATGAGTGGAGCTATACCTCCACTCCCCGTGTGCCTTCGTGGCGTACATAAATATTTTACCTCTTTTACACTCTCTGTCACTAAGCAATTCTATGTTGCACGTGCATCCCTCTTCAAAAACAAATAGAATTCTATTAAAATCTGTAATAATATCTGTTAAACGAAACTAGGGTTAACCCTTTAGGCGTACTACGCGAATTATCGTTTTCGTCTTCCTAAGAACAACATTCTTTCAATTCGTCAGACTCATATATCACACATGACTACTAGTATAAGTTTACGAGTTGATTGTTTATTCATGTATTTAATGACAGTTTTGCAAGTGAATGGTCTATTGAGTGATAAATGATGAACTTGTAAGTGATTAACTACTAAGTTGTGATTGGAGGCAGCCGGAGCTTATTTTAAGCTGCTGTTCCATAATTTGGTTAGGAATGAGAAGGAACGCGATAAACCTCAGTTACAGTTGGCCCTCTCCCGGTCGATGTTTGAACTTATGAACCTTCCAAATACACTCCTTCCCGGAGCTAAAGTGGCCGGGACGTGACGTTGATCATCCACCGACATCTAGTGCTCAAATCAAATAGACAGTAGATCTGTACTCCCATTACTCTTCTGGGCTTTCACGACTTGTTCTAGGGTGAATTTACCTTTCAAATATAAGGAAAGTTTGTTGACCTATCGGTCATGTTCGCACTTCTCTTTCTATGATATATGACACTATATACGACATGATATGATATGAAGTGATATGATATATTTGTTAACTGCAATTGAGTAGCCACCCGGTGGCAGTAGTACAGTACACATTTACACACACACACACACACACACACACACAATACGCAGAACGACACAAAACGAAAAATACATAGAAAAACACAAAAAGTTTGGAAGATTGCGGGCCGTGCACCGTCTTTGCGGGTTTTACCCTGGCATTTGCCTTACAACTGAGGATAATGCACGGGAAATCCTCAGTCGGGGTAGTCGAAGAGTGCCAGCTGGCACTAGAAAGAAACAAGATTAAAAATGGGGTAATCCGAGACGCAATACACATATTTCACCAAGGAGTTTCCTCCCTTCATATTTGCACATAAACAAATGCACCGAAATAATAAAAGAAAACTATATAAACACTAATCAAGCCAGTGTTGTGTTATGGAAGTACAACCTGGACACTAAAACACACACACACACACACACACACACACACACACAAAGAACATATGCTACAGGCATTGGAAAGGTAATTATTTAGAAGAATACTACACAGAATAAAAGGCACTGGCAACCTAGATGGAATAGTAGAATTTGCAGTCTATATAAAGATATGATTTTTCATTTACTTAATTCTTCCTACCGCAATGTGAACCTGGAGTCGACTCAGCCTCCAACAGAAATGAGGACCAGGGATATCTCCTGGGGGTGAAGCCTGCCGACAAGTAGACCCAAAATTTCATTAAAATCTTAATCATAACTCCTCAAATATTTCCAGGGCGAAAAATGTTTCGGGTGAAAGTTATACAGAAGAATTGAACATGCATTTCACGTTCTGCATATTTTCACCCAAGTTTTAGAGTTTTATAGACATTTTTATAAAAGGGACTCTGTGTGCACATTTCAGAACCTGGTGTACGAAGGTGTTCAAGATAATTCCCAGCAAACATTTACACATCTTCGCCTGCGAGAAAAAACAGAAAGTCTTGACCGAGATCAGACTGCTTCCAACATATCCCAATTTTTCTTTTCATATAATGCCCTGTTAACTACAACTTCGAGGCATAAAGTATAAAGGTTACGTATGCCTTGCAGTATATTTTATTATTTACTCTTATTCCTTGCACTAATATAATATGTGTGTGTGTGTGTGTGTACATACACACACACACACACATGTTCCATTAGTGCAAGGAATAACAGTAAATAATAAAGTCTTAGTACTGATGAGTGAATAAATATAAAAAACCTTCCGTCGGCCACAGTTATTTTTTTATTTTCATGTACTTGTGATTAAGCACAACAGGATATTATAACATTTAATATTTATTGTTTAGTCATTCAGTTAGTAGGATAGTTTCCACAGCCAACCAAGTTGAATTAGTATTCAATAACAGTTGCTGTTAATTTAACATTGGTTTGGTCGGCATCAACAGTTTATCGTAGCCTTGATCATTTATTCTCAGGCAAATTGATTGTAGTCGTAATTTGTTATGTAAAAAGTGTGAGGACATATTAAGATAGTCGCATTTATAAATGTTTTTCTTAAATAAATAAATAAATGGTTTGTAACGAAGCATCAAAACATAGCATTTACAAACTGAAAATGCAGCGGCCGTAACATCTCCAACGCATCAAATTTTACGCTATACGTACACTTCCCTACTTCTTACGAATATAATCTGATTATCATTGCTTAACCCTTATCCTGCTAACGTGGAGAATTTGGTGAGCTCCTCATAATGCCAGCAGATGGCAGATGGGATTTAATTCGGGGTTTAAAGATTTAAATAATGTATTGCGTCGGTTTCCAACGGAATTTCCAGTTACAACTGACTAACTAAATAACCAACTCCGTGTAACAGTCCTTCTTGAGAATTAACTTTTCCTGTGCTAGATAAGAAATTCTTCGCATTATGTGGAAAGTGGAAGGTTCAGCACCGCTTTCACAACAGCCCAGCACCTTCCCCTATCGTGAACCAGATCGACGAAGTCAATGGCTCCCAAGAGCTTTGTTGAAGATCCAGTTTAATATTATCCTATCTACGCCTAGGTCCTCTCCGGTTCCTCATACATGCCACATGCCCCGTCTGTCTCATTCGTCTTTATTTAATCACGCGGAATGTATTTAGTGAGCTGTACAGATCATAAAGTTCCTCACTGCCCAATCACCTCCCTGGTAGGCAGTACCAATTTATGTACATTGACCAGAAAATTACGAGGTTAGCAGTTCTGTGACTAGATGTCACTGACATGGGAGAATACCAGACAGTAGTCCTCTACGGGAAAATCAAGACTTCTGCGATATGACGTCTTTACATCTAACTTTCACGGAGAAATTAAGAGCAGATTGAAGTCATAGATTGCTTGGTATCCTTCGGAGCAGAATCTTTTGTCTTCCAGTTTGCTACCCAAAAATATGAAGGTTAATACATACAGAACTATAACTTTGCCTGTTGTTTTGTATGGTAGTGAGGATTGGTCCCTCACATTGAGGGAGGAACATACGCTAAGGGTGTTCGAGCATAGGGTGTTGAGGAGGGTATTTGGTCCTAAGAGGGAAGAGATAACTGGGGAGTGGAGAAGACTACACAAAGAGGATCTTTATCATCTGTACTATTTACCAAATAGAGAAGGACTCCCGTAACCGCATAATCAGTATCCGCGGTTTACTGCGGTCCGAAAAAATTTGCAAAATTAAAGAAATAAACGTTTCGTAAGTTTCAAAACGCGCGCCAAGCGAGAACGGGTCGTAACATGGTGAAATCCAGGAGCCCAAACGCGCCCAGTACTTTTTGCCCCGTATCCACGCTTTCCCGCAAACTTGCCACCATTCTGCTTATTAGTTGCCGATTTATCGCAGCGTTTGTGTTCAGAAAGCCCGTATGTACCGTAATAATGGCCCCAAAGCGTACGAGTCGTGGTGCTGTTAGTGCTTCTAAGCCTAAGAGAAGCCGTGATGTCCTTTCCATCAGTGAGAAAGTTAAAATTCTGGATATGATTGAAATAGGAAAAAATATATATATATATATATATATCGTATACGAAGATTGCCAGGTTATGTGGCAAGAACGAATCTTCCATTCATGAAGGGATGAAGAACAAAGAGAAAATTCGTGCTAGTTTCTCTGTTGCACCGCAGACTGCAAAGGTTACTGCTTTAGCGCGTGATAAAGTGTTAATGAAGGTGGAAAAACATGACTATTGTTCTGTCATCCCTTTAAACTGTACATGATACTATACAGTACAAGTACTCTATTTTTTTTATTGCTCTATCGTCTCTTGACGATTAGGCTAAAAGGTCAGAATCCCTTTCTTTCATACATACGAGAGAAAGTACACTGTAAATGTACAATGTAGTGCACAGTACACTTTATTATTACATTATTTAATGTTGGCAATGTCTTAATGTGCGTATTTATCAATTAAATTTTACCATATTTATGTAGTCGCCTATTATGGGGATTTTTTTAAAACTGATATTAAACTTGGGAAAAAGTCGTAAAACTTCCCACAACACAAGCATAACTTTATATGCTTAACGAAGAGACAATTGTTACATAAACATCGTAAATTATCCCGTAATTAGGCACACGCGTGTTCCTAATTTGGGGAGGTGAATAATTTACACAGAAAATACAAAGAATAGTTACAGAATTTAAAAATATAAAAGGATACAAACTAGGAACAAAACAGTGTTTATCCGGGAAAAGGCTCAGAAACAAAATCTTCCTCCATACCAGCACACAGTGTTCGCGCCAATCTGCAATATTTCGTACATCGTATCTACTCTTCTCCTTTGTGGTAATCAGAGAAACGACCAGTACAGAACACACAATCAGCGTCTTGTTTTTTTTCTTCCGTCGAATCATAAGCGAAAGGAACAGCTAGGTCAGTGGTCGAGTTTTATAAACTGTCAGATGCAGATGGATCCCGGCAAACCATTTCTGTCTTTTCGAAGGACCATGAAACACATTCGACGCAAGCCGACTGGTTCTGGATTTAGTGGCCTGTTTGATTTTCTTTTTCTGACTTGCTCCAACAAATTTTCTGTACGGTGAATTCAATTTTGTTTCTGTTCCACCACGAGTATTTGACTGTAGCTTCAGGCTTGGCACAGGGCTGATATCTGATGCTCGGAGAGCCTCCGCAAAAGTTAACGGCGAAAAATAAACAGAACTGAATGATGGCTGATCGTTGGTACTCACTAAAGCAGGATGCTTCACAGGAGCAGCATCTGTGTACACTGAGGCTAGAGGGAAATCGTGTGTTCAGAAGATGTTCATGTCACAAGGAACAAGGCCTGTCGCCCGGAAGTAATTAGCCGCTACCTAGCCTGTTGCAGCTCGTTGTATGTATTGCCGAATTGTTCGCCAATGTGGTAGAGGGTGACGACTCGCCCTAGGTTTGAACGGAGCTATTTTTCAATTTCTTGACAGCAGCATTTTTTTAAGGGGCCCAATGAAAGCTTTATCCAAGCGTAGCATTTTGTGATTGTTGTGAGGTGGGAGGCGAATGATGTCAACATGATTCTCTCGGGCTAAACTAATGACCTCCAGGTTCTTGGTGTGTGGAGATTTCCCTCCGGCACTAAGATACAGGGATCGTATTTTGTCGGCTTTGTATGTTTGACGAAATGAAGAAACCACTGGGAAAAAATCTTGCTCTGTATCCACCCTGAGAAATGGCACGCGTGGATTGATCCTGGCGTTGTGTCATTCATCATTTCTTGTTTCATACATTTTCTTAGAAACAGTAAGTAACGGAGGAATGAAGTGTCCATTTGGACTCCAACAGGTGACGACTGTCACAAGAGATCCCCGACCTGCAGACTGAACAGAAGGTATCTGACGCTACCCTTTCAATCCTAATATTTTCGTATGTTTGTGCTATACAAGAGTAATGCCGGTTTTGTCACAGTTGTAAAGTCTTGCAGGATTATGTTGAATGGTGTGCATAGTGGGTTCATAGATTTAAAAAATGTGAGCTACTGATTCAGGAGTGAAACCCTCGCTCTTGAGAGCGAAGACCTTCAGTGGCTGTAACTAAAATTTCTTTATGACGAAGTAGGAAATTTTTCAACCACTTTCTTCTAATTTTTTAATTTCTCTTGCAAAATTAGTTTTTAATTCCGTTTCTTACAACCAGTTGGTAAGCGAGGTGCACGACGTCTGCCATTGTCAAGCCCAAAAACTTCCTTCGCATCACAAGACAGTACTCAGCCAAATCATTTTCTGCTTCACAAGAGGAAACTTTCTTCCTACCCACTTTTGTTTTATTGCTTCAATTGAGCTTTATTGCCGGTCTTTAACATAACGCTGTAGTGTTGTTTGTTGTAAGGTGAGAACTCTTGACGCTTTGTAGCTGCCCATTTCCTCGTTCCTCATAGCCTCAATAGCTGCCTTCATCCTTTCGGGGTTCCAGTTTTTCTTTCGAGCCATCTTCAATTTTATATAAACCAGAAGGAATAATTCACAAAGTACTGAGTTCCCAATGTGGGAAGCCCCATATTAGGCTCTTCGGACCTCCCCATAATAGGCGAAAACAGGTGTTCGAGAAAATGGGTGAATAAAAGCAAAGGACATGAAACAAAGCAAGGGGTTAAGATTACACTAAACAGAGAACTGAGCTCTAAACTAATTTTAAAAAATTGCTTACCTTTAACTGCTCATGAGTCACAGTTTAAAGCAAAAATTTCACATCGCACCAAAACAAAGACACCCAATCAGTACCGAAGTCTTGGGCAACTGACCGTTTATAATATGATTACAATTAATAACTTCATCTGCTTAATGATTTACATTCTTAGGCTCAGAGCGCAGAACCTTCTGGTATGAAATAATGCACCTCCCCATATTAGGAAACCTCCCCAAAATAGGTGACTTCCCCATATGTTACACGAGTATCACGTCATATCACGTTATATATAGGGTTCGATATTATCCACGGTTTCACGTAACCGCGGATGATACCGAAATTATTACCCGTGGATATGAGGGTCCGCCTGTATTATTCGGGTAATCAGATCAAGAATAATGAGGTGAGCTGGGCATGTGGTACGTATGGTAGACAGGAGAGGTGCACACAGTGTTTTGGTGGGGAAAACTGAAAGAGACAATTTGAAAGGCCTAGGGTAGTTGGGAGGATAATATTAAAACTAACCTCCAAAAAGTGAGATGGGGACATGAACTGTATTGGTTTGGCTCACGATCGGGGCAGATGGCGGGCTGTTGTGAATGCTGTAATGAACCTTCGGGTTCCACTAAATGCGGGAATTTCTTGACTAGGTGAGGACCTCTTAGCTTCTGAGAAAGGATTCTGCTCCATGTAGTTAGTTAGTATAGTTAGTTACTACGTAGTTAGTTAGCTGACATATAGCAACAATTACTCTCATTTCGGATCGTCGGGGTTTAATTATTCAAACTATGTTTTGGAAGCAGGAATCTCTTCTGAATTTCTATTTACCTATTAACATGGCGTCATATTCCAAAGGACTTATAGCTGTACGAACGCCTGTGACAGAACCTGAAATCTCGCACGGCTTCTACTGTTTTGACTAACATCTCTTCGTCCAGAAGGTGGAAGGAATCGCACCGGTCATCCAGCTCTCGTTTATATTAGTTTGAGAGAAAACTGTTCGTTGTCAGTACGATCAAGCTCACACATTTCCGGTGTTCCATGTATTCCTGCGTGTCTCCCTGTCCGTGCGCACCCTGCTTTCTGCAATTGCATCGGAGAAGAGAGGCAAGAAAGCGCAAAAGTGGAATGATTATTTCGAATACAACAATGACGTTTTCGAAATACCACCGTCCGCAGTCGATATTACTGCGCGAGCTCACAATTATGATTTTTTTATTCGTATAGTATTCAACTCAAGGATGCAAATAAGACATTCTCTATGTTTAATTAGCATCATGCCATTATGATGTACGGGATACCTGACACACAGTTGTAGGTATTCTCAATCTCTGGTGGAAGCGTCGGGTTCAGGCTCAGGCCTCTTTATCCGCGGGGAAAACGCCATCAGTACGCACTGAATAGTAAACTGGGTGGACCCCAGAAAATGTTGGTGAGGATGAAAGAAATGTTTGCTCCATCCGTCAACTGAAAACCGAATTCTTGACGGTGTAAACTGCAGACTGTTTCCTTTATTTGTCAACTAATAAGACAGGCGTGCTCGCGTAATCATTTTTGCCGGGAAAAAGCAATAGCATTACGTAATTTGAGGGTGTGTATGTTGCCTTAGTCATCCAGCACGTAAAGCGCACGCTCCATGTTATACTCTCATCTGTGGTTTGTCCGGCTCTAACATATTTTTCCACTTTATCTCATAAACGAAACTATTTTTGGAAAAAGAATATTATCGAACATCAAATTTGTGTTTTGATTTTCTCTACGTCTTTTATCTGAAACGTTTATCATTCTAAGAATAAGTGAGCGAGTTATTGTCATAAATGTACATAGGGTGGCTCCAGAGCCGCATTTAATTGATGGAGTAGACAAAACCCCCCACCTAGATGCTAACACCATAGGCCATTATACTGCAGAAGTCGTTCCCCTGCCAATATTCTTGTCCCGTAACTGTAAACGTCAGTTCAAGATATTCTGATAAAGCCAAGCTGGAAGAAAGGAATGAGATATTTAGCAAACATTGATCGGGGGAGTTGGTGGGGGGGGGGATTATTTCAAAATTTTATTCAGAAAACCTCAAGCGAATAGACTTTCGGGAAACCCTGAGGTAGTGTGGAGAATAATTCTAAAGTGTGTCTTAAAGGAATGAAAAGAACGTTTTAAACGGAAGATAATCTGTTCAGGATAGGGTCCAGAGGCGAAACTGTTCTGCGTAGAAACAGATAATTTTTTTATTGGTTAAGCGACTACAAGTTCTACAACAAAAAACCCTTCAAATGTGACAGTAAGTTAAATAAATTACGTGGAACTTGGAAACGTGGTTTCTGTTTTCATCACAGCTACTTCGCGGAATAATAATGCTAGAAAGGCAAGTTGTGTGTTGCATACTCTCGATGTGTCATTCTCTGTATTTTGCAATGCCGGTGAAACTGATTCTTGGTAGCATATAAGCTATGCGTAATTATTTAAACGGGGTAAGGGAGGGGAGGGGGGAAGAAGTGTGCAGTGAAATTTAAATTTCAGAATTTTAAGTCAACCACATTTTATGGAACCCAAATATTCATTACTGTGTTCATAACGGCACATAATTAATTTCTAACCTGAGCATATGAATCTAGCCCATAGACTACCACCTTATCCATTTAAAATCCATTTTACTGTTATCCTTCCGGTTACGTCCAGGTCATCCTAGTTGGTGCCTTTAATTCAGGTCTTCCCACAGAAATACTTCTATGCACTTCTAATCATTCCCACACGCGTCACATACCCTGCCCATCTCGTTTGTCTTGATCTGACTATCCTAATAATATTTGACAAGGAATACATCTATGAAGTCCCTCACTGTGCAGATTCCTTCTGCCTTCTGGTATTTCCCCCATCCTATGTTCATATATCCTCCTCAGCACCCTACTCTACCCCCTTGTTAAAATGCCCACGTACAAAACGTAAAATTATGTTTTTTTTTTAAATATTTTAAACTTCACAGATTTATGGGAATGGAAGGAAGAATGTTGTGAAACAAATGGCAGCAAGCTTTGTCCGAATTTAATTTGTTCTCAGTTTCTTCGTGAATAAAGTTTTTGTTTTAGTCTGAATTAGCCACATCTTCAAGAAATAAGTATCGGTTATATTTATGGTGTTACTTCGTCCTGTTTTCTGGTGAAACTACATCAACACTTACTTCGTTTTGCCTCGTGTGATGCTATACCTCCTTACTAGGGACTACATTTGAGATTTTGTGTTTTCTTAATAGCGTTTATATTTCGCCCAATAAACCATTAGCGTTAAACAATAACTGACATTATAGCAACCCACTGACCACCAATTTCACCCCCCAGACAGCAGCAATGCAACACAATCCTTCAGGCATGTTTAGTCTAGCAGCAGCTTGGGGAACGGTGTTTTGAAATCCTTGTGTTTTTTGTAAAAGGCGAGGACAGGAGAGTGGGATGTGCGATGTTCAGTGATACTCAGCAGACCTAGGTGTATTAGATCTGACGTCTGCAATCTCGGGGGATTCTTTAGGCAAGAGTGACCCAGACCACGTCTCTTAGGGAAAGCGTCATTTAGAAATCAGCGGCCCACCTGTGCTCACTTTCAGCCAGGATTACTTCATTGCAATACTCCTTCTCAGTTATTGAAGCCATTCATCACCCCCAGCGGAGGAGACTCGTGAGCAATTTACTCAAAAACTGCAAAGCCCGCTCTCCCGCTTCAGTTGCCGAAATTGGGACCGGAACCCACGATCCCCCAGTCTGGGTCGCTACAACGTGTCCCTCCGAATTTCAGTGCCTTCTGATTTTCTTGGACCTCCCTAAGAGCATATTCTACGGCTCATCTTAGAAAATCACTAACGATAATCCAACTCCTAATTTCAGTTCATTCTGAACAGGAAGTGCAGCAGAATACATACAGTTTTAATTCAACATACCCGAATAGCCTATCTAATTTCATGGATACACCAAATTAAATAGGAACTCTGTATCACAAAATTTCTACCTAATTTGATAACAGGCTGTCAATAGAATCACTTGAAATTAATTTGCAGTGTCATTGGGTAAACATAATCTCAAGCATTGTAACCACCGTACAGTAGATTACATTCAGATTAGTGGCTGGGTTCGAGCCCTTGTGGTTCCGATGCACCTTAAAACGGGCCCTTTGTGCCTCATAATCTGATGCAAGATCAAGGGCGCCCTGCTCCTTCACTAAATATCAAAATGGACAAAATGAACCCAGAATGTATGTCTCACTGAAGCCTAGGCTTCACACACAGAATGTGGGCTGAGCTTTATTCCTCTGCTCCACATCTACTATTGGCCAGCCACATTAAGTGAATGTGTGTTCTCAGGGTGTTATGTTCGGTAAGAAAGCCAACGACACGCCTGGATTGTGTCTTGTTATAATCTGGTCTTTGTAGTTGGACTGGGCCCGAAATCAGTTTTAGAGCTCTTCTCTGAGTGCTACAAGAAACATGCAACATTACCAAATGCTGGTTATCCACACAGCGTTGTATCTCTCTTTTATGTTCTATTTAGAGACCCCCAAGAATGGCTTACATTCTACACACTTTTCGTTTACTCGTAACCCAGCATGTCCAGGGCCCAATACACTCCCACTATGTGCCAGGTAGAGATACCATTCAACGCCTTTCGGCAATTTCGTAGAAGTGGAGACGTTGTTCGGTAGCCTGAAGGGCTTTCAGAGCTACCTGACTATCAGAGCAAATACTAAGGTATTTCTCTGGCCTAGCATTCTTTTGAATTGCATAAACACAGGCCAAGATAGCATATAACTTTAAAAGCTGTTCTCATAACATCGAACCCCATATTAAATACAGGATCCGACCTCTCAAGCCGCATCAATATGCCACTATGTCGTCGACTGCGGTGAAGGTAGGAACAAAATCCTAGACTCCAGAAACGATGTGCAGCTGACTTCGCCTCACACTGAATCACCAGTTCCAGTGCAGAGAAGCCAGTGAGTGCCTCTATAGCACCAATAGGAGAAATTCGCATTGCTCCCGTTACCCTAAGCATGCAAGTCTCTGAATCCTGCTTAGCCTTTTCTTGGTATTAGCCGTCTGACGGCTGGACCACGAAACTAAGGGCGCAAAAGTAATGAACCGCCGAATTGTAGAGACGTAGAGCCTAAGGAACAAATGGAGTCAGGACCCATGTCGCAGCATAGGCCCTTCTACAGCCCCACAACAGATTTTCAGCCTTCCTCACCTTGACATCCACATGCTCCTTACAAGTCGGCCGAGAATCCAGGAATACAACGAGATACTTGGCCGACATACAGCGACGTAGATATACTTGGCCGACATACAGCGACGTAGATAACCCC
>Ga0123357_10009861_pt1 | contig 12088 bp, 7 predicted proteins | sample TergutEmb28metaG_FD_89873 | JGI IMG/M metagenome (GOLD analysis project Ga0123357, IMG submission 89873) | Embiratermes neotenicus P4 segment gut microbial communities from Petit-Saut dam, French Guiana - Emb289 P4 | ecosystem: Host-associated > Arthropoda: Insects > Digestive system > Gut ...
ACGCCAAAGAACAGACCCTCTGGTACAGTGGGGAGCCTGAATACACTGACACTCTGGAACTTGATCTTTCTACTGTTGGGCCATGTCTTGCAGGCTACAAAAGACCACAGGACCGCATTGTTCTCGGAGATATTAAAAAAGAGTTCGCCGGAGTCCTAAAAGCATTTGATATCAAAGAACAAAGGATGCCGTCCGGCGATAAGATGGGCGACGGTTCTTTAGCGATCGCATCGATCACATCATGTACTAACACAGCCAACCCATCGGTGATGATCGCAGCCGGATTGGTGGCTAAGAAAGCCAACGAATTGGGGTTGAAGCCGAAAAAGCATGTCAAGACCTCCCTTGCCCCAGGTTCCAAAGTGGTCACGGAATATCTAAGAAACTCGGGACTGCAAGAGCATTTGGATGCAATAGGTTTCCAGTGCTGCGGATACGGATGCATGACATGCATCGGCAACAGCGGACCGCTTTCCGATGATGTTTCAAAGGAGATAAGATCAAAAGACCTGGCGGTAGCGGCCATCGCGTCAAGCAACAGGAACTTCGAAGGAAGGATACACCCGCTGGTGAAAGCCAATTATCTTGCATCCCCGCCGTTGGTGGTGGCATTCGCAATAGCGGGCCGCGTCGACATCGATATGGAGAACGAGCCCATCGCCATTGTCAAAGGAAAGGATATCTACCTCGAAGATATCTGGCCTTCTGATGAAGAGATCCAAAAGCTTACGGACAAATACGTAACCGGAAAGACATTCTCTTCGCAATACAAAGATATCTTCAAAGGCTCAAGCAGATGGGACGATATCAAAAGCAGCGACTCCCCGTTGTTCGCCTGGAATGATGACTCAACATACATCAGGAACCCGCCATTCTTCGACGACCTATTTGATGAACCCGAGATAAAGAACATAACCGGGGCAAGGTGCCTTGCGATGCTGGGAGACTCTATCACTACAGACCACATTTCTCCCGCAGGCTCGTTCGAATCGGATTCTGATGCAGGAATATATCTCGTATCTCTTGGCGTTCAGGAAGAGGATTTCAACTCATACGGTTCCAGAAGGGCTAACCACGAAGTAATGGTCAGGGGAACATTCGCCAACATAAGACTGAAGAACCAGCTGACGCCAGGAGTAGAAGGAAGTTCATCCAAATATTTCCCCGAGAACAAGGACGATACTATATTCGAGGTATCCAGATCGTATTATGAGGATATGACCTCGCTCATAGTGCTCGCTGGGAAAGAGTACGGAACGGGAAGTTCTAGAGACTGGGCGGCTAAAGGACCGAACCTTCTTGGAATCAAAGCGGTGATCGCTGAATCCTTCGAAAGGATACACAGGTCCAATCTCGTCGGTATGGGGATAGTTCCGTTGCAGTATCTAGAAGGACAGACTGCAAACACTTTGGGACTGAAAGGGTCGGAGGTTTTTGACATAGACCTGGAAGACCTCGAACCAAAAGGAATTGTCAGGGTCACGGCGTACAGAGACGGCAAGAAATTGGAATTTGACACTGTTTGCAGAGTGGATGTTCCCATAGAAATAGAGTACATTGCCAACGGCGGGATACTTCAGTATGTGCTGAGGAACATGATGGCGCAGTAACATTTAATAGAAGGATGGAAATCATCCATCCCTAAGGGCCCGTGGGGTAGCTTGGTATCCTTGTAGCTTCGGGAGCTATTGACTCCGGTTCAAATCCGGGCGGGCCCACTCATATTCCATTGAACTTATGCGCATTTTCACCGTTTGTCTGACCCATCGTAAAGCCCATTTTCGGTGAACACATCAAGCACCTTGATGAAAGTTTCCAGGCCCTCGTATGCCAGTTTACTGATCCATTTGCTTGAGGCCGCCTATACCAGCAATTTTTTTTGTTCCCTCGGCATGATCTCGGGCAGTGTCCCATGAACGAAGATCAATCCTTAAGACAGCCTATCGGTACAATCAATATGCCATCTTCGCGTTTGTAGGCTTCATCGGTGCCCGTGATGATCATCATGAACGACGGTTCGCCCATCTCATCTATATCTATCTTTTTTTTCAGTTTGATGAGATTCTCGACACCTTTTTCTATTTCATTCGCCCCGAGCTTTATCTCGGCGGCGCCCCAGCGTCCGTCGGAAAGCTGTATTATCGCATCTACTTCCAGGTCATCGGAATCGCGGTAATGGAACACCTTCCCGTCGATGGGTTGCGAATACACCCTCAGGTCGCGAACGCAAAGCGATTCGAACAGCAACCCAAAGGTATCAAAATCATCCATCAATCTTTTCGGCGAGGCTCCGAGAACACAGGCCGCAATGGAAGGATCACAGAAATGGCGTTTCGGCGAGTTCCTCAGAGTTGCCTTGGAACGCATGGACGGAGACCACGCAGGAAGGTCCTCAGTCATGAATATGCGTTCCAAAGCATTCATGTACGACGTCAGAGTTGGACGGGATGCGGTGTTCATATCGCTGTCAACATCTTTTTGCAATGTCGACAGTTTGGCTTCGGTAGAGATGTTCCAAGCTATCGAATGTAAGAGTTTCCCCACTCGGACCGGATCCTTTTTCACGCCGTCAACACGTGAAATATCGGAGTCGGTAATGATTTTTACGTAATTCTTAGGTTGACGTAACGCCGCTGCATCTTTTTTTCCGATGGAAACAGGCCAACCTCCTCTGCACAATGCAAAAGCCAGACGGTCTATGGTCAATTCCGACTTCCCCCTGACCCCGCTTCCGTTGAAAATGGAAGACAAAGAAACGGCACCGTTCGATTCCAGCGATTCGTAAAGCGACATAGTGCGCATCATTATCTTGGAGAATCGCCCGGCACCGGAATGCATAGGGCCCTCCTCATCATCGCCATCCTTGGGTGTAGATGAACCAGTCAATATGAATTGACCCCATTCTCCTCGCTGGTCAACTATGAAACGGACGCCATCCCAAAGGATCGGGGCGTCCTGCCATTCGTCTATAAGTCTAGGCGTATCTCCTTCCAGCAGGACGGCGGGGTCGGTTTCAAGCATATGAAGATATTGTTTCCTTTTTCTGATATCCTGAAGATACAGAACACTTGACGCCTGTTCTTCCGCAGTTCTGGTTTTGCCACACCATTTCGGACCTTCTATGAGTATCGCACCAGAAGATTCAAGAGCGATCTCCAATTCTTTATCAACGATCCTGTCCAGATATTCTCGTTTCATCTGTCAGAGAATTGTATCATCGATATATTATACTATTCTGAATTGAGATTTTTACTTTACAGTTTAAGGAATTTTTACTTTACAGTTTAAGGAAAAAGTAAGAACGGCAGGTCGGGCTCAAACGCTCCGAAAACTATGCCGGCCAGAGGGTCAGAACCGAAAACAAATCCTGGCGGGCCCACCTAATATTCCAAGCCAGCACGTCATTTTTCAGAACCGATTAGTTTATTCATAAGATCTGGCCGAACATCACGTATATTTTGGGTTTATCCGTTCCTTTGAAAATGTTAATGATGTTAATAAAATTCATTTCGTATCTTCTATATCTTGTCTAAGCCAGATGCTTAAAATATTACTTTTGTCAAGAAGGAACGTCACGCATGTGCGTCCTTCCTGATCTCCTTTGCAGTGCCGTAGAACATGATAAGGAATCTTATGAGAACATATGCGACTATCAGGACCGCGATCATCACGGTGAACATCTGGGTCGCCGAAAATATGGCGTTGTCCTTTATGCCGTAGTAAACGCCTAGCCTTTGAATCGATACCATACTTATCACCAGAGGGAAAGTGAAGGCCGCATAACTAGGATAGAACTTAATTCTTAACATTAAAGGCAGATACAATAGAACGGCAACATAGCTTACCATACCTATGGCTGTCATCAAAGCTATCAGAGCACCGTTGACATCGGTACCGAATATTGCGAAGTACCCGACCATGCAAAGGTTCATCGGCGCGGCGAATATGGCGATGTTCGGTATCGAGGGTTCAGGCATCTCTTTGATCCTTATGACCCGGTAAAGTATGACTGGCGTTACTACGAAGTATGAAATGAAACCTGCGGACAATATGATCTTCCCGATTGTTTCCATGCCGAACACCGGTGATGTCACGCTTGCAGCAGTGAATCCGATGAACATCACGAACCAGCTCGGGAACACGTTCTTCATTTCAAAATTCAGCACGAACTTCTTCACGAAGAATATCATCATGACAAAACTGAGTATGACGGCGGAAGCCCATATCACGACCGCTGACTGACCTACGTATTTATACGCATGAGAGGACAACAGCATGAGCGCCATACAGTACGTCGGCAGAACGCCGAATACCACAGGGTTTTCGATCTCCGACCTCAGACCGCTGAAATTAAAGACTGCTTTAAGCGTGAAGAGGATTATCAATATCGCCGAGATGATCACACAGATGCTGAACTTATAGAAATCATACTGTTGGGAAAAGAAAGTATCCAAAGATGCGAGCGCAAGCGCGAGACCGCATACCGGCACCGGTATCCTCGCTATGAATTCTCTGACAGCACCCATACAATACCTCTCGCCAGACAGGTGAACCTAAGTTCCGACCTTCTGGCAATCTCCGAATCTATAAGGTACGTACCGGATGCGTCCAATATAAACATATATCAAACTCCATTATTCTGTCACAATTCGAGCGTGCTGGTGCAACAGTCGTTCCCTCCGGGCTGGCTCACTTATGTCAATCTAGACGAATGATTTTTTTGATCTTTGCGGACGCTTAAAGATTTGAGGCGAAAATTTGAACTCAAGGCGGTAGGAAAAGCATTTCTGCCGAAATGAAAACTGTTCTCAATCCTGAGGGGTACGCTCGTGGTTGTAGTTTTACACAATTTATAGAGACTATAGAGGTCCCATCATAACTTAAAGGCGTGAAACAGACTTTTGTATATTATTCTTTTTCTATATCGCGAGAACTTATTTTCAATGTTATGGGAGCATGGATTCCAAAATTTTAGGAACTCTACTTCAAACATAAATTACTGTAGAAGCGATGGCATACAAGAAGCAGGTATATGGTGCGCATATCTTGGTACCCAGAAGCAAAAAGAGCAATAATAAATAAACACTTTTTGTGATTTTTGAAGAATTTTTTGCGGTTTTGATGCTGTTTATATGTAGGCGGCACTGATTTATATATCAAAATGTCGTCGTATCTTTTGGTGATATATATGACAAGTTCCTCATCCGAATTCACAGAGGAGTTGGCAGCCAAAGGCGGTTCTAGCGCCACGAAGTGCTTCCAGTGCGGTACATGTTCGCTAAAATGTCCATCTGGCAAGTTTTCTGCCTCTTTGCGAACGGCAAATATCATGAGAGCGTCTAAGCTCGGGCTGAAAGATGAAGCGTTAAACTGCTACGATCTATGGCAGTGCACCACATGCTACACATGCGTGGAGTGGTGCCCTTGCAACGTTGAGGTCGTTGACGTCATCACAGCGCTTAGAAATATCGAGGTTGCCGAAGGAAAGATGCAAGAAAATCATAAAAAGGTGGCTCAAAGCCTGATAAAATTCGGCCATACGGTAGAAAACAACGACAAGATCAAAAAACTTAGAAAGGAGCTCGGGCTTCCGGAGAATCCACCGACTGTGTTGGATGATGCGGCGGCGAAGGCAGATTTTGACAAAGTGCTTGAATTGACTAAATTTAAAGAGTTGGTGAACCAATGACAAAATATGCATTTTTCTTGGGATGCATCGCGCCTCTCAGGTATCCCGGCATCGAGAAGTCGACAAGAGAGGTGTTCAAGGCGCTCGGAGTCGAACTGGTCGATCTGAAAGGCGCAAACTGCTGCCCCGCACCCGGGGTCATAAAATCGTTCAGCAAAGCAACGTGGCTTGCAGCGGCCGCGAGAAACTTGGCTCTCGCCGAGAAGGCGGGACTGGACATCGTAACTATATGCAACGGCTGCTACGGCTCATTGTTTGAGGCCGCCCACGAATTACATGAGAATAAGGACCTGCTGAAGGAAGTGAATGAGGTCCTCGCTGAGATAGGCCTCAAATACAGCGGCAATACTAAAGTGAGACATTTCGCCGAAGTGCTGTACAATGAAGTCGGTATCGAAAAGATCAAAAAAGCGGTAAAGAAACCCGCTGATTATAAAGTGGCGGTGTTCTATGGATGCCACTTCCTCAAACCAAGCAAAATGAAAAGACTTGATGATTCAGAGGACCCAAAGATACTGGACGAGCTTATTGAGGCCGTAGGCGCTAAAAGCATGCCCCGCAAGGATAAATTGATGTGCTGCGGAGCCGGCGGAGGTGTGAGATCGCAGTATGGCGATATGGCAATGAAGTTCACTAAAGCAAACTTGGAGAACATGGAGAACAGCGGTGCCGAGATGATCATCGATGTCTGTCCATTCTGCCACTTACAGTTTGACTCGAGCCAGAAAGACAGCGGATTCGCGATCCCGGTGCTCCACATGTCACAGCTGTACGGCATAGCAATGGGGATGAAAGCCAAAGATCTGGCTCTCGACGGGCACATAACACCGGTCAAACTTTAAGGAAACAGATCACAAACAAAAAAATTAGGGTAAATAAAAAAACAAAAAAGGAGGATATACAAATGGCAAAATGGAATAACAACAAAATATGCACGAGTGCAGACAAGAAACTTGAGGGATTCATCGTAGAACTGCCCATAGAAACAGCGTTCCACCGGCTGGAGACCCAAATAATGAAATGCGGATTCGGTCTGAGCGGCGTCTGCTGCAAGCTTTGCGCGAACGGCCCCTGCCGCATAACTGAGGATGCTCCGAGGGGAGTTTGCGGCGCGAGCGCTGATGTGATCGCGGCACGTAACTTCCTGCGCGCGATCGCGGCAGGTTCCGGGTGTTACATACACATTGTTGAGAACACGGCCAGGAATCTAAAAGGCATCGCTCTTGCCAAGGGCGAGATAAAAGGGAAAAAGACACTGGACCGTCTCTGCAAAATGTTCGGCATAAGCGGTACCGATGATTATGACAAGGCAGTAAAAGTAGCAGACATGGTGCTCGCTGATCTCTACAAACCAGATTTTGAGAAAATGGTGATCACTAAAAAGATGGCATACGCACCACGCTATAAACGCTGGGAAGAACTCGGCATACTGCCGGGAGGAGCCAAATCCGAAGTGTTCTCCGGTGTGGTGAAGACCTCAACAAATCTGAACTCCGATCCCGTACATATGCTGTTCCACTGCCTCAGGCTTGGTATCTCAACGGGTCTGTACGGCCTCACGCTGACCAACCTGCTGAATGATGTGGTCCTCGGCGAACCCGAGCTCCGCATGGCACCGGTTGGGCTCAATGTGATCGATCCTGATTACATTAACATCATGATCACAGGGCACCAGCACTCAAAGTTCACATATCTGCAGGACCGCCTGACAGACGAGGACGTTGTAAAGAAGGCAAAGGCTGCCGGGGCAAAGGGCTTCAAGCTCGTCGGCTGCACCTGCGTAGGTCAGGACATGCAGCTCCGCGGTGCGCATTGCACCAAGTTCTTCAGCGGGCATGCGGGCAACAACTTCTGCAGCGAGCCAATTCTGCAGACCGGCGCAATAGATGGAGTTGTTTCGGAATTCAACTGCACCCTTCCCGGCATCGAGCGGATCTGTGATGAACTCAAGATAAAACAGATATGCGTGGACCCGGTAGCAAAGAAAGCGAACGCTGAGCTGAAAGAATTCAACTTTGAGAACCGTGAGACCGTTGTCAACGAGATCATTGATGAAATGATATCTTCTTACAAGTCGAGACGCAAAGTTGTGAAGATGAACCTGCTGCCCGACCACGGCAACAAGAATTCTTTGACGGGGGTCAGCGAGGTCTCGCTGAAAGCCTTCCTCGGTGACTCGTGGAAACCGCTCATCGACCTTATCGTCGCAGGTAAGATCAAGGGACTTGCAGGAGTTGTCGGCTGCTCCAACCTCACCGCGGGCGGCCATGATGTGCTGACAGTTGAAATGACCAAAGAACTGATCAAAAGGGATATCTTGGTCCTCACTGCTGGCTGCTCATCGGGCGGTATCGAGAACTGCGGTCTGATGATGCCTGAGGCAGCAGAGCTGGCTGGACCGAACCTCAAAGCGGTATGTAAGCAATTGGGTATCCCGCCTGTGCTGAACTTCGGTCCGTGCCTTGCTATCGGACGTTTGGAGATAGTTGCCACAGAGGTCGCCGAAGCGATCGGCATAGATCTGCCGCAGCTCCCGCTTGTGTTATCGGCAGCGCAGTGGCTTGAGGAACAGGCATTGGCTGACGGTGCGTTCGGGCTTGCGCTCGGACTTCCCCTGCATCTGGGGCTTCCGCCGTTCGTCACAGGCAGCGATCTGATCTTAAAGGTGCTTTGCGAAGACATGAAGACCCTTACGGGAGGACAGCTGATCGTCAACGGCGATGCCGTGGAGTCTGCTGACATACTCGAGAAGATCATCATTCAGAAGCGCAAAGAACTGAATCTGCCGTAAGAAAACACGTTCTGAAAATTTCTTCATAGCAAATAGGGGAGGACCCGTGAGGGTCCGTCCCTATCTGCCCAAACTGGCCATATTCAGAAGAAAAGTATACGATGCAATCTCCCAATGGAAAGAAAGGTACGGGGGGAAATACGCACTCCTCATTGAGGGGGCGAGGCGTGTAGGAAAGACCACTGTGGTAGAGCAATTTGTCAAAAAAGAATACAAGTCTTTTATTATCGTAGATTTTTCGAATGCAGACGCGGGTATCAGAAACCTATTTACACACAATGCCGGGGATCTGGATCGATTGTTCCTCCATCTTCAGCAAATGTACAAGACAGTACTGTATGAACGCGAGAGTGCCGTTGTATTCGACGAAGTGCAGCTTTTTCCGCCGGCGAGACAGATGATCAAACACTTGGTTGCCGATGGAAGATATGATTATATCGAAACGGGTTCGCTCCTGTCAATAAAACAGAATGTGCATGACATACTGATCCCTTCCGAGGAGATGTCAATAGATGTGCATCCAATGGATTTTGAGGAATTCTTATGGGCCCAGGGGGATGAAGTGACCATACCTTTGCTCAAAAAAGCCTTCGAAGACCGTCACCGCTCGGCGTCAGCATGCATAAACACATTATGGGCACGTACAGCATCTACATGCTTGTGGGCGGCATGCCTCAATCTGTGGAAGCATATCTGGAAAATAATAACTTCGAGGCTGTAGAAACGGCCAAACGCCTGATCCTGAAACTGTATGCCGATGATGTGTCGAAGATCAAAATAGAGCGAGGCTCCAAGTCCAAACGCATCTTGTTCATGATACCTTCTTTTTTATCAAAACATGAGAAAACATTCAGCCCGTCTCAGTTGAGAAAGGGGTCGAAGACCAGAGAATATTTTGACAGCGTGACTTGGCTGAAAGAATCGAAGATAGTTAACGTATGCTACCGCAACAGCAATCCGAGCCCTGCCCTCAATCTTAATCTGGACGAACACATCTTCAAGATCTATTTAGCGGACACTGGGCTGCTGGTAACAGCATCGTTTGATTCTAACATAGGGGATCGCGACGAGATCTATTCTGATATCCTGAGGAATAAAAAGAGGATCAACAAAGGCATGTTCTTTGAAAACATGGTCGCACAGGAACTGGTGTCTGCAGGGCACGGTCTTGTATTCAGTAAGTTCTCCGTTAAAGAATCTACGAATATGCAGGAAGTGGACTTTATTGTTGCGGACAGAAGAAAGATCATCCCCATTGAAGCGAAATCCGGGAATTCTGTCAGACATGCGTCCCTTGATCGATTTATGGAGAAGTTCTCATCCGGCGTGGATATCGGATACGTGATCCATTCCAAGGACCTCAGGGTTGACGGGAAAATAGTGTACATACCCATATACATGACCATGTTCTTGTGATGGCTGGGTCGCCGCGGAATAAGCAGACGGTCTTCAACTGCCTTATTCTGAGCGTCTCTCGACAGACTTTATGCCCTTGTCCTCAATGATCCTGCGGTAGAACATTTCCACGGCCTCGGAAGGCGATAAGTTCAACTGCCGCAGGATGTCCTCCGCCTGAACCTTGACAATGGAATCGATGCGCGCGTTTATGACAGACCCTCTGTGTTTCGTCGGCTCTTTCGATAGGACCTCTTCGCACAAAGATGCTATGTACTCATTGTAGAACATCCCCTTCTCTCTCGCCAAAGCGCGGACGATATCTGTGGTCCCAGAACCATACTGGGATGACTTCTTTTTCCTTTCTGCAATGCATGGTTCTCCGAGATCGACAGCGATGTCCCTGAGGATCTGTTTCCGGGAGTCCATGTCCTTGGGCCTCAGCTCATCTTGATCAAGTTTTCCGATCTCCGAGATAACATTCTCTTCCATGTATGGGTACAGAAGAGTTTTTCCAAAATGCTTAGCAATTGCCATTTCGCACGGAATGGACACCTTAAGAAGCCTCTCTACGGCGGCATTCTTCTGCATCTCATAGTCATTGTCTGTCTGATCGACGAATTTGGCGCAGCCCATGAAATACTCATCCGCGCCCTGTCCTGTGATCACTATGTCTTCCCTCGCTTCTCTGCAGACGCAATATAGCTGCAGTTCATAGGATAACGTGAACGGATCGGTTGTGCCGGTGGCGGAGATCATCTCTTTGATGAGGAGTTCCACATTCCTTTTCGATATCTGGGCCTGTGTCCATGGGAGTCCCAGCTTTTCCGAAAGGTCCTTTGCCATGATGACGTCGTGTGCCTTGTCGGTTCCGCATGTGTAAAGATGAACGGAGTTCGCATATTTCTTTGCAATAGCCGACATCAGTCCGGAATCCAATCCTCCCGAGAATGCTACGGCAACATTCTTTCCTTCAACAGACCTTCTGATTGAATCTACAATTGCTCGTTCCATTTCGGCATATTTGAAGGACATATGGCGCGATATTGCTTCCTGATTATAACAATAACTGGTAGGCCCGGACTGCTGCCACGACATTCTGCGCCGTAACTGTCTTCCGTGTATCGGGAAATGTCGCTTATGCCCATGCGGCTGGAGTGGTTCTGTATTCTTTGAACCACTCCGTGTCTTTCAGTACCCGGTCGTCGCCGCTGCATGTGATGCTTATCTCCCCCGCTTTGGCGGAAAAGACAATATTGCCGTTTAGCGGCCCGAACTGATTATTATTGTAATTTGTTACCAGAGTGGTAACATAGACCTTATCGGTGTATGGCGCGATCCTGTCTATGAACTCCTGCGTCGGGAACTGGTTCGGTATTGTCGATGAATATTCCGGCGAGCCTGCGCAGGTGCAAATTATCACATAATCCGGAGTGATGGCATCCAGCAGCTTAGTGTTGGAGGATGTCGACGACCCGTGATGCCCGCCCTTATACAGCACGCAATGGCCAAGACCGCCGCGTTCTTGTTGATAGAATTCTACAAGCGAATCCTCGCCAGGCTTTTCCAGATCGCCTGTGAATAGGTATTGATTGTCACCCTGTTTTATCATCAAACAAACGGAATAATTATTCTCGTTGCCGCTGGCCGATACTTCGTAGTATTTTTGGTACAGTATCTCCATAGTCACGCCCTGACCGAGGTCATATACGCGCTGCGCACCGTCCTCGTTGTTGTAACATTGCAGCGCTGTGTAGTGTTCTGTTCCATCTGCGACCAATCTGTCCCTTGTCGCTTCATAATTGGTGCGGGTGGCTGATGTTGTATCAGACTTGGGATAATCGATTATCGTCCCTATCTCAAAGGAGTCGAGGACCCCCGTTGTGGTCTTTGTGCTGTAAAACCCGGAGATATGGTCCTGATGAGCATGAGTGGCGATGACATATTCGATCTTGCCGTCCCCTACATACGGGGCGATGTAATCCGTTATCGTTGCTGACGAACTTGTCCTTGAACCGGCGTCGATGAGGATCTCGGTATCGCCGTAGTCAATGAACACACAATCTCCGGTGTACTTATTTCCTAACTCTAGGAAGTGGATGCTTAGGTCCCCGCTTTCAATAACGGACGGTTCTGTACCCGGATCCGTGCCGGGGTCCGGGTTGATTTCCATATCGTGCGAGTCTGTCTCTTTCTCCGACTCGGTGGCCATC
>Ga0123357_10009862_pt1 | contig 12088 bp, 6 predicted proteins | sample TergutEmb28metaG_FD_89873 | JGI IMG/M metagenome (GOLD analysis project Ga0123357, IMG submission 89873) | Embiratermes neotenicus P4 segment gut microbial communities from Petit-Saut dam, French Guiana - Emb289 P4 | ecosystem: Host-associated > Arthropoda: Insects > Digestive system > Gut ...
ACGTAGCCACCTGAAACTGATACAGTAACCTCACAATAGATGGCTCTATATATCCCTCAGAGAATTTTGCATTTGGCGCGGTCTTTGTATGTCAGGCCGGAAACTTATGGACCCACCTACGTAGTTTTGTAATGGTGATGTGTAAATCATCATTTTCTGCCCGCTTTAGTCAGTAATCTGTGAACATTGTGGTGGTCATCAAGCAGTGTCTGCTGAGCATAACTGTCTAGTAAAACATTGTCAACTATAGTAAAAGATTAGAGAAGATAAACCATATTTATCACAGGTGATGGCACTTTTATGTTAGTAGTCTTGTTGACACATTTATGTTAGTAGTCTTGTTGACACATTTATTACTTGTGTGTTTGTTCATGTTTTTGTCATATGACCATTTGAATGCTACCTAATCTTCACATAGTTACAATGAAGGATACTGGTATTATGTGGATGCATTAGGTAGTTCTGTAGTTGATATCAAGAAAGTGGCATAAAAAGTGTAACAATGGCAGATATTATGTTTATATGTTTTTAGTTGCCATGTTTACCAAAATATAAGATGAGAATTTTTTCCTGCTTTGTCATCTTGGGAGGGTATTGCCTTATAATCGTGCACAAAATGAAAGTTGGAGATAGTGAAGGGGTGTCATTGTGTATGCAGGATTGTTTTGTTATTACATAAGTATGATCATAGTTTGGGACTGAATATAGTGAGTCAACACTGAAACAGAAGACCAGTTGTAAAGTGGTCAAGAAATTACTGTTATGATGATTGTAATTTCTGAACTAATCACTAAACACAATAGGATATAACAGTATTGAAATAATAATTTGTTTTAACCCTCCAAGTCTGAATTGAGATGGAAGCAAAGAAAGAAGTGGTAGGGATGTACGCACTTAACATTAATATTGATAATTTGTTTTACTTTCCTCTTCCTTAATAGGATGCGAGTCCAGGCAGTGAATAACGTGGGACCAGGGCCATTCTCACCCATCTTACGTATAACAACCCAGTCACTCCCTCCTGCACCACCAAAACTTGACTGTGCTGGTGTGGGACACAACTACTTGAAACTCAAGTGGGGAGATGGGAAGAACCCCACTTTTACACAGTACACTGTCGAATCTGACAATACGTGGACAAAAGAGTAAGTAGAATACATTGCACAAAGAGCTTTACAACATATGTCTTCGTTATTGCTATAGTGTTTAGTTATGTTATTTTTATGATGCAACTTCTTGGTCTGTATATTTATTTACAAGGCACATGGCTTTATTCTTGCCATTTGACATGTAAACTCACACTTAAATTGTGCCAAATGATTCCAGTCAGAGAAATGATTTATACATTATGCATGGCTTTGGCAGATGTAGGCCATTTGCATTTTAAAATCTAATTTATGGTCTCTTAGGATGGTGTGTTAAGAATGCATGGAGGTGTACCTGTTCGTGTGCTTTTGCTTTAATTGAGCAGATAGTACTCTGTTTACCTAAATGCAAGACAACTGTAATCTAAGATAACCCCACAAAAATAAAACATCTGCAAAGAAAAAATATTTTACTATTAATTTCATACACTTAGTACACAAAAAATGTCAGACTCTATTTGCCTTTACCAATCCTTGTTACTATCTTCACAGTCAATGCCTTTATCTTCCTCACACTCACTCCAAAGATTCCCATTCTCATCACTGCCCCCACATCATCATCATCATCATCATCATCATCATCATTCTCATTCTCATCTATTACATTGGATGTACAGTAAAAATTAAAACCCTTCACATTCACTTCTGGCAAGATGCGTTGCCATTCCCTTGTGATCCACATTGACGAAATAGGGCACTTATATTCCTTGTTCATAAACTGACCTGAACCCATGAAGAAGATTCACAATTTTCTCCACAGATTGTGCTGCTGGTTTTAAGAATTGTAAATACATTTATTCTGGATTGTGTTGCGTCTGTGGTTTGGTTCAGGTTTTATTTTTGAGTCTTGTAGTTAATTGTTAATTTTTAGTTAGTCATATTCCTGTTACTAACCTTGGACTAGGTACATGCTCAGATGCATATCATAACATGTTTCTCTGGTGCCCGGTGACTAAGAATAGCTTGATCTAAGGGGTCCGCTAGGTTGGTTGCTTCTTTGCCTAACATTAGACAATGGAGAAATTCCAAAAAAAAGAAGATTGTGGCAAGTAACTTTGGTCCTGCTCTGTCCTTTCTTTTGTTTACACATAATGACTAGACGATGCTGGCCTTGATTTGATTCTACATGGTCAGTTCAGAGTGGTCTGTTTTGGCATTTCATACATGAATGTAGGATGACCTTGCATATTGAACCCTTTATGTCCAAGTGGGAAAACACTGTCCCAGAAATTAAATGCCCTCCAATGGCTGAATGTGAAAACATTGTCCTGCAACACCATGTCTCTTTTTTCACAGTATTTGCCTAAAAGGCTTGTACAGGCATAACAGATTGTGTGAAGTTTAATTGTATTCAAAACTATCACTAATAAAGTTTAATTTTTCTTACGAACAGGCTTATGATTTTTCCAGAATTCATGTATTATTTACAGAAGTCTCCAGGCAGTGTTTCTTATTTAATCCTTGTAATGGCAAATTGAAGCATATACCACACATGTAGGTCTCTCTGGCAATTCTGTCTTCCTTCATGAACCCCCTTCTGTAAAATCCACACTCCATTCACCCCCATATATTTCATCAAGAAGACATTACTGAAAAAAAATCAAATCAGTAATTTCAGTTGGAGTATTTACTGATACTTGTGTGTTTCGCTTTTCCATTTTGGTATCAGTTGATCCTCAGAAGTACAGTTTGGTGTGATATACCTCAAAACATGGGGTGGCACACAACCTTATATTGCATTCTCAACGCTTCAATTTCATTCTTCTCTCTCTCTCTCTCACACACACACACACGTGGTACTGAATTCTCTTACATTGCATAAGCCAATGTGTTTTGTCTTGTGTCAAGTCTTTTTGGTTAGCTTGTGTGAGCTTGTCTTCTTTGTCTTGCAGTCCAAACACTAAGGGAGAAAGGGTCTTTATTGATGTGAGGTAACTGTATGTCGTAACATACTGGGACACCCTGTCAACCTGTGTACTGTACATACAGTAGGTTGACAGTATGTATTGTCAGTCCACTGTGTGAAGTTTGTGCCAGTAATGACATCTGTGTCGCTGTCATTGTAACTGTCACTCTGAGCAGAAATGACTTAGTCTTCTGATAAATGCCTATCATAGTCCAATTCTAATACCAATTCCCTGGTTTCTCACTCTGTAATGTTTTCTCCTTATAGTCATATTGCAAATTGCATTTTGATTCAGTTCAGCACACACCAATCCCAACGCCTTCTCACTGTGTGATTTAAGCGTCAGCAGTACCTGGCCTGTCGCATGTTATTGCTCCAAGAGGGAATGGACTGAAGTGTTCACTTGACGACAGACATCAGTATGAACCTACAATTCAAAAAAGTCACACACAGCAGAATGAAGGACATGTATCTCTTGTCCCATATGGCACCAACTGGAGAAATAAACATCTGTGTTGATTCCTTTCCACTCCCACTGATTGCATATGAACTCCTTGACCTTAGCACCCAGATAAGTGAGCACCACCATGTAATCTGAGTGTCATTGTAAGACTGAATCCTAAACATTGTCTGAGGATATATGATATGTACACTCAGCTCCAAATTTTATAGCACAGAGTCTCAACTTACAGCAGAAGCAATTTGAAAGGATTGAATCTAAAAAATGAAAATTAGAGCGAAAAATAAAATATAAATGACCTTCCAATAAGCTTTGTAAAAGTAGGTGGATTTTCTTTAAAAACTTACAGAACAAGTAGATGGATACGTTCTTAAGGGTTTCCTTTTTATTTGGACTAATTAAATTTAAAAATGTATGAAATACAATGGATTATATCAGCTTGTGCAAAAACAGGCATTTAAAGCGAAAAGAAGCCAGGCCATCAGCGGCTACTTTAGAATTTAAATCTCTGGTACGTTAAAGGTTAAGCACCAGATGTAAGGAGAACCCCTCGTCTTGCATTGAAGTAAATACAGTGGATGATTTTGAATGAAAATTTTTCTGTGACATTACCAGTCAGTGGTATAGAATATGTAATTTCAGTTTTAAGGGTTAGTATGTGTGATATATACATGCTGTCACAACCTAAAGGTGTACAGAATCACAAACCTTTGGAAGCACATAATTTAATTACACATGTTTATATTACGTACATATGCACACTTGTTGGTGTGTGCGTGAGTGCATGTGGCCTGTGTCTCATATTCTCGTGTTGTTTCCTTTCAGATTCCAGTGTGTCTACCAAGGCACAAGTCATAGCTGTAAAGTAAATCGTTTGCAAGAAATGACAGTATATAGGTTTCGAATTGCAGCAGCGAATGATGCAGGCCAAGGAGATTATTCTGAAATTCAAGAATTCAGCACCTGCATTGCACCACCCCCTTCTCTAAAAGGTATCGTGTGTGTTCACTTTTATTAAGAACCTTGCAACAAACCACAGAAGCCCGCCACTGGATTCAGTCTTGAACATATTACCTCTGTTTCTTATTAATGAAAACAGTGTTTCTGTTGTTTAAAGGGGACACTGGTATGTTTATTTAGTGTGTGTGCTGATTGAATTTATCCAAATTGGATTTTGTTAATAATACCGTATATCAATCTGTTGATGTGTTGCCACATCCAAAAACCTAATTGTTAGAAATACGGAATTCCCGCATTGAAACATGTTAAACACCTGGACTTATCCAGATGTATACGCACAGTCCGACTGGATATATTTGGGAGGTGGGAGATGGTATTCAAGTATATCTGATGCCTTATCTTTCAGAGGAATTGACTGTGATAGTGAGCAGCATCTGATAAATGCAAAGTTTAAGGAGGGATCATCAGAAAGTAAACAACAAGCAATGCAGGGTTTAATATGGAAAGAGTTTATCTCATGCAACCAGATGGTGAAGTGCGTGACAGTATCAGGTTGAAATCTGAAGTTCACAACTTTGGGGAATTTAAATTGTAATGAGAACATCAGGAGGAGTTTTACAGAGTAGTAGAAAATGTACAACATTTTAGGAGAAGAGATTCCAGATTTTTATACATTAAAGCAGTTTAACCTTGGTTTGGCAAAAAATATTCAAAATATTTAGAACACAGGAAGCAAGCTAAACTGCAGTGGTTACAGGATTTGAGCTGGATTAATTAATATAATCTGAACGCTGTAAGGCAAAACACTACTAGTCATTTCAAAGGAGAAGAAGAAAGAGAGGGAATGTCCAGAAGCCATAAGAATAGGACTATTACAGTTGAATTTAAAAAGTATTGCCAGCATATAACTAGCTTGATAATAAAGGGTGAGAACATTCCTACATTCTTATGGATAGGCTGAAAAGTCACTTCTGTCAGCTGTTGAGTGGCAAATGTTTGAGCTCTTGAATGTTGCAGTGATTCTGTACATAAATAACTGCCGGAGCAATGTGGTATTCTTTGGGTGGACAACATTTTAAGTGCCCTGGAGCATTATTATGGGCAAGGAGAACCCTGAATGCTAAATTCTTGTGCTTGTCACACAATTCAATCACAAGAGTGAATATGAAAGGGTGAGAGGACCACACAGCAGTGCACAAATGCTGCCACCACAATTTTTCCATGAATAAGCAAAACTGCAATGTGCAAACCCATGAATGAGGTGGGTCTGCTGTATTACAGTTTCTGCCAGTTTAATATATATGTCATCATTTCATCCATCTGCGTTGCTTACACATATTGTTGTGTGTTTAATTTTTATTGACTGTATTTTTCTATTGTAAAGGTTTTACTTATTTCCAGCACCCAAAGTTAGTGATATTCAGCAGAGGAGCTGTACAGTTGAATGGAATGCATGTAAGCCTATTGGTAGTGACCCAATAGTATATCAAGTTCAGCTTTCACGTCTCCGAGACCAGGATTACAAACAAGTAAGTACTGTTCCTTCTTATTTGTAATGTAATGTTACCAATATGTGTGGAATTTGTGGTTTGGTTTCCTCTTACATATTGATGCTTCATCATAAAGCGGCACATTTTCTGATGAAAATACATATACATTTGTGTCATGTCATGTCATGTACAGTGGGTGGACATTATATCTGAATTAAATTAAAAATAAACTGATTAGGAAATTACTCTAATGTAAGATGAGGTTTTTTTTCCCCCCTTAAATTTTGTGATTTAATATGCTAGGTCATCTTAGATTTGTTTATGAAGCACAGAACCAGACCATCCATGTAGGGTCAAACCGTGGCTTGAATCATCATCATGTATAGACAAATGAGAGAACAGAGCAGGAGTGAAGTTAACGGACAAAATACTTTTGTTTTGACATAATATGGTTTTTTAAAGAAGCATGACATTTCAGAAGCTGCCTCTATAACCATCTTCAGGCAAAGAAGCACCTAACATGGGAGGGCCCTTAGATTGAACTGTTTCATCACTTGGCAGCACACAAACTGTAAACTTGTTCAGATATGCACCTGACAACAGATCTAGTCCAAGGGCATTAACAGGAAAATGGCTATTGAAAAATTAGAAATTAACTACAGACCCAAAAATAAAACCTGGACCAGCCCACAAATTAAAAGCCATAAAAAGAACCATAAACTCAAACTGATCAGACCATAGACACAACACAAAAATCCAGAAGATATGAATCTTCATCACAGATTTAAGTAAGTTTTTAAACCAAGAAATAACAGTGTATTATTCAGTCAATGTGGATCATAACAGCATGGCAGTGCATCTCACCAGAAGTGAGTGTGAAGGGTTTTAAGAAGTGTTGTACATACAGTGCAGTGAATGGGAATGATGATGATATGTTGTGGAATGACAGTGAAGTGGTTGGGGATTATTAGGAGTGACTGTGAGCAAGATTGAAGGAACTTACTCTGAAGAAGGAGACTGTGACACCGATTGGTAAAAGTGGATAGAATCGGACATGCTCTGTGTATTAAGTGTATGAAATTGGTAGCAAATGCTTCTTCTTAGCAGACGTTTTAGTTTTGAAAGGTCGTCTTAGATTAGAGTCGTCTTGCATTCAGGTAAATACAGTACTTTTTTAAGTGATTAAACACTCTACAATGAAAATCTTCACATAACAAAGTCTGAACATGCCACTATCCAGAATCATACCCTAAGGTAATATGCGTTTAGTTTCCTTATGCCAGTGTGTCTCATGGTAGCAGATTTTGGAAAAAGTTCCCTTTGTTGCAGGTCTATAGAGGAGCTGAAACCAAATTTCAACTGAATGACATTGAACCAGGTGCAGAATATAATGTCCGGGTTTGTCCTGTAAGGCAAACGAGTAATGGGGACTTACCTGGTGCCTATTCCCCACCATCAACCTTCTCCACTTTGCTGCCAGATTTAGTGACAGCCACAGCAACCAAAACAGCAGTTACACAGGTTAGTTGAATAAAAGACGTTCTAGGAGGAACTCCTAATACCTGTTTTCCTTCTAAATGAGACTTATAGTAAGTTACAAATAAATAAGGAGATGAGTCAGATAAATAACAGAGACTACTCCGTTTGCTCCTTTCATTATTGTATTTAGTGTTGAGAGATGTGATCTTGCATTGTATTCAACTGAGATGCCCTGGCCAGCAGAGCATCCTACCCTATCCATAACCCTGCTCTGTAGAAGAGCATCAGGCTACTTATTCCAGATCACTGACACACATTAAGTTGTCAGTTCTTTTTTTAGTCAGTCCATGCATTGAACGTGGTTTACAATTCCATTAGGCTGATTTTCTTTTTCCTTTGTTTCTTCAGTCTGACATAATTACTGGTCCCATGCCTTCATTGGTCACTTGTTGCTTGGCATATTCTAGGAAAGTGATGGCGGTACATGTATCAGTCAGTGAATGATGCAGTGCAGGGCATTACATATTATCAGCCACATTCCTCAAGTACAAAACAATGTATTTTATGCCTTACAACTTCGCACGGATGGAGTTAAGGATAATCTTCTTGATGTAACACTCATCCCAGAGTGGAAGCAGGTCCTCATTGCTTCCTCATCAGCAGTGATCTGTTGTGCGGGAGGCTTCTTACCTTTTGCATAAAGCAGATATTGTAATTTTGTGGTCCACATGTTTAGGGGCTCATGTAAGCTGTTTTCTGTATTTTGTGAGGTTCTTCCATGCTGTAGCATAGCTAGGGTTTTAGTGCCCAGGACAAGTAAACATAGTGGTTGGCTCTTAACAGATAGTGTGCAACTTCATTCACAATAGTTTATTTTACTTTATTTCAGTCAATAATCTAAAATTTGATAGTACAAACAATCAGATTTTTTTATTTACAAATATTTGTTTTTCCACCCATCTTTCCATCCAGGATGGCCAAATCACTTGCCTCCCCAGCTATGCCTCTGTTGCCATATGTACCCTTTACCAGCTACTGTTATTGTCATTTAATTCAGGAGATTAAGGTGACCCAGCATGTAGCACACATAGGGAAATCAGAGATCTGCACAAAGTTTCGTCAACTTAAAGCAAAGATATCACCTTGGAAGTGTAGCATATGTGGAAGGATGATAATAGAATTAATCTTAATGTTTTGGCATCATATTAAGTGCCCATTGTACTGCACAAAAGACCCACAGGTTAAATGTCCACCATTACTTTATGTTCTTGGTCATGACTTTCGTCAACTTTTGTTGCCAAAGGGTTAAAGAAGGATATGTACTAGATTCATGTGGCTAATAACAGGAGCCACTGGCAGAGGTATTGTGAACACAGTAATGAACTTTTATATTCCATAAGAGGTATGGAATTTCTTGACGAGTTGAATGACTTCTATCTTAGGAAGAATGCTCTTCATGAAAGAAGTTACTTCCGTGATAACATCAGTTGTGTTTGTGCATACTGTTTTAGGTAACTGAACGGAAACAATTAACGGATCAGCAGTGGGCACTGATCATTCTGTGTGTCTTCACCCTGTTTTCTGTGCTGACAGCTGTAGTGATGCAGCAAGTGATTCACTGGAGCAAGGCAGCACCTTGAACGACTGGAGCCAAGCAACACTTCTTTCTTGTTGCATTCACCCTTGATATTCCACATTAACCATGATCGCACATTTATTTTTTTCTTTATTTTCTTCATGGACCATTTTATATTGTTAATAACTATAATAAAACTGCTTTCCAACCTGTGCTTGCTGTGCTATTAATGACGTGGAGAGAAAAGCTAAAGGTGTGGGCTTAGCAAGTGTTGGTAAAGTGTATTATACTAATAGCTACAAATATATGAGATACAGGTCGTGGGCATTTTTATCCTCTCTGGGGACACATGTCACTTCCATTTCATTCATTAAATGAATTAATTGAACTGAACTGTGTTGTCATGTCATGTTGAACTATAGGTAACATTGTTGCTATGCTTTGTGAGAAAGTTATAAGTGGTGTATTATGAACCATGATTGGTGCTAGGAAGGAACCTTAATGCTTGGCAGTTGTGACCATATCCAGTGATGAGCTGTCCTTAGAAGAAGGGGAAAATATAACTTACAATTTTCCAATTAATAAACTATTGTAAGTTAAGTAATTGAATTTTATATGCCACTGACATTTGTCAGTTATATCTCTTGTGAAGAATAGACCTACCTATAATATCATACATTTTATTTTCTGAATTTTTGTAGAATTATTATCTCCATTCCATTAATGAAAAATATTCCATGAAGTTCTTCCTTATGTACTGATGTTTTCAATTTTACCATAATTTTCCATATGCTTACATTAAACACGTAACTCTTTGATAGTCATTTAAGGCATATAACCTTTTGCTCTTATGTCCTTACAGTTCAACAGACCATTGCCATTATGAGGTAAAGATGTGGACCTCTACTCATGGCACCTAGGTGTGTTAACAGTACATGCTTGTAACTGGACTGGTAAACCCAGTGCCTCCTTGCAGTTGTACAGCTTATCAAAACATCAAAAAGTTTCTTGGGGGTGGATTCTTAATCTTATCAAATTCACTATCTATGATTATTTGCTGTTATTATCCATAACATTGCTGGCTGACAAGTTTGGAAATGGTGTCACCATTTTTCCCTAATTACTGTGTAGGGATGTTGGGTAAGTGGCTCATTGTGGTTAGTATTTCAGATTTTGGTATCATATTAGGCCTAACATAAGGTGAATATATTCACATAATGAAATGTTCGATTTTGTTTCATCTGCCATGTACTGAATTAATTTTTATGATGTACTATTGTCTTTGTTGTATGTTTATAGCAGTCCGTAATTCCATTACTTAAGCAGCACCTAACATCCATTCATAGGGAGTGTAGTGAAACATCATGAGTGTTGTGAGGCCATCTGAAATAGCAGGTGAAGGCTGTGAATGCAGGAACTAATGTCTTTTTCCCACAAACACTAACCAGCCTTCTTATTTCATTGGAGCCAATTTTTGCCCTTTGCCAGATGTTATTCTTAACAAGCTGCATGTCTTGCAGTTCCATTGAATTTCAAATGGAACATGCAGTTGCATTGCAGTGCAGTAGGTAATATCATGTAGTGCTGATGCAGCCTGTTAAGAATTGTAGTATTTTAACCGTATGATAAGTAATGGACCCCAAATCTGAGGATTAACAATTAATTCTTGTACAGGCTTTTTATTGTAATGACAGATAATTGTTTTCTTCCTCCATAATATACAGTATCTTCATTTTCTTCCTTTCTTTGGGATCATGGTATATTTTGAGCAATCATTGTGTTATGTTTTAGACATGCTATGTGGCAGGTATTATCTGTGGTGCTAAATCTGTATTGTCACTGTAGCTAGTTATTATGTTCATAGCATAATGAATCTGTGGGCTATAAGCAAGGAACATGAAATTAATGTGTTTTTAGTATGGTATGAAAAATATGATTGGTTTTTGGGCATACCCTTCATGATCTGAACAAGATGATGACATTTGTTTCCATATGTATGTTGTGTATGAACATTGTAAATTGCTTATATATGCCTTAATTTAATGGGACTCAAAGTGACAGTCATTGTGTTGTATACACCTGGCAGTGTATTGTCCTTGTTCCTCTAAGCAGCATTATATTGTGATGATAGGTTACCTAAGGCTCCAGGTCTCCCTCCCACAGTGATGGCAATGCCTGGCAGAAGTGAGTTGGATTTGTACATAATCACTAGATCTATAATATATATAATATATATGGTTACAGAGGTATTAAATTATTTCAATGAAATTTATAGTAAATTAGATTATGACCAGATAATATTATTACATGTAATCATTTTTCAAGAAAAGCAAAGGGGAAACTATTGTATAATGGTTGGAAAGCAGAATACTTTATATTGTTATTTTGTGCTTATGTAATAGTGAATTATTATACATTATTTTTATTGTTGTTACAATTGCAATTCCTATATAAATATTGGATTTATTATTATTTTTATTACTTCTGTTATTTTATCACTACTACTACTACCACCACCACCACCATTCCTATTAATGCTACTGTGCAGCATACAGTAGCTGCAGATGAGAGTTAATCCTTTTACCCATTCTTTATACTGCATCAAGTTATTCAACAAGTGGTTGTTAGTTGACTGTGATGGTGACCGGCATGTATGCCATCTTCACTTGCAAAGCAGACTTGACAGCTCAAACCAGACATGTTAAAAATAAAAATTGAAGCATTCATAAATGTTTTCACAGATGCAATAACGCTTGAATCTGGTACCGTAAGAGTATAAAATTTATACAAAATTTTTTTCCGTAGAAGTTTGTCTTCTCTAATATATATGCAATTCTGACCTTCATGGCCATTGTACAGGACCGTTAAAAAATATGTAGGCTGGAATTCTGCTGAGCTCAATATTTACATTAAAATTCTGTTTCCATTCATCTCCCGAGTCTAAGAAGCTACTTTAACCCTTTCCCCTCCCTAACGCTCCAAAGCGCTCGGGATTTAAAAGTCCCCTCCCCCTCTAAACGCTCTAAAGCGTTTCTGGTTTAGTACGTAAATTTAAATGTCCCGTGAAAAAAC
>Ga0123357_10009863_pt1 | contig 12088 bp, 12 predicted proteins | sample TergutEmb28metaG_FD_89873 | JGI IMG/M metagenome (GOLD analysis project Ga0123357, IMG submission 89873) | Embiratermes neotenicus P4 segment gut microbial communities from Petit-Saut dam, French Guiana - Emb289 P4 | ecosystem: Host-associated > Arthropoda: Insects > Digestive system > Gut ...
ATATACGACTGTGAAATACTTGACAAAGAAAGGGAAAAGTTAATAGCTTACACATCGAGAGAAGAAGACTGGCCAGTGCGGAAATGTGAATTAGTGAAAAAATATCTAAAACAATTTACAACAGTTGCTAACTCTATCGATTTTGAAAAACTAAAGTGAAAAGGATGTAAGGCAAAAGACAAAACACCCAAGAACAGGAAACCACTACTATAAATAATCATATAACCATGAACAAGAACAAACCTAGCATGTAGTATTATGTAATGTAATGGAGCATGCTGCAACAATAAAGAAATTTGTGTATTAAAAAAAAACACACACACACACACACGCGCACACACAATACACACATACAGACACACACACACACAAACACACACACACGCACACGCAAATACACACATACAAACACACACACACAAACACACATGCACACAGACACACACACAACCACACACACACACACACACACACACACACACACACGCACACAATACACACATACAGACACACACACACAAACACACACACACACATACGCACGCACACACACAATACACACATACAGACACACACACAAACACACACACACGCACGCACACACACAATACACACATACAGACACACGCACACGCGAACACACAATACACATACAGACACAAACACACACACGCACAATACACACATACAGACACACACACACACACACACACGCACGCACGCGCACACACACCCGCACACACACGCACACTCACACACACGCACACACACAATACACACATAGACACACACACACAAACACACACACGCAAACACACACACGCACACAATACACACACACACAAACACACACACATGCACGCACACACGCACACACACAATACACACATACAGACACACACACACAAACACAGACACACACGCACGCGCGCATGCATGCGCACACACATTACACACATACATACACATACACAAACACACACACAAACACACGCGCGCGCACACACACACACGCACGCACACACACAATACACACATACAGACACACACACACACAAACACACACACATGCACGCACACACACAATACACACATACAAACACACACACAAACACAGACACACACACACGCAAACGCGCGCGCGCGCACGCACGCACACACACACCTGCACGCACGCGCACACTCACATGCACACACACACACACGCACACACACACAATACACACATAGACACGCACACACAAACACACACACACACACGCACGTACACACACAATACACACAGACACACACACAAACACATACACGCACGCGCATACACAATACACACATAGAGACACACACACACACAAACACACACACAGACACACACACGTACGCACGCACACACGCGCACACACACCCGCACGCACACGCACACTCGCACGCACACTCACACACATGCACGCACACACACATGCACACACAGACACACACACACACACACACACACGCATGCGCGCACACACACACACACAATACACACATACAGACACACACACACACAGGCACACACGCGCGCGCGCGCACACACACACACGCGCACACACCCGCACGCGCACGCACACACACACACACACACATGCACGCACGCACACACACACTCACACATACATGCACGCACACACACACATGCACACACAATACACACATACAGACACACACACACACCCACACTCACAAACACACACACACGCACGCACGCACAGGCACGCACACACACACACACACACACACACACACCCTCACACGCACGCATGCACACACACACATACAGACACACACACACACTCACAAACACATGTGCGCACAGACGCACACACACACAGAGATAGAGATAGACAGAGAGAGATAGAGACAGAGAGAAAGAAAGAGAGACAGAGAGAGCTTTAATACATGGTTTTGTACCACACTGTTATGAACTTCAGGTAAAAGTTCCATGGATGCAACCCTCTTGCAATCCTTCATTGACTGAAATATGTCATCACACAGGACAGAATAGCTCCCAGCCTCTCTGCAGCAATCTTCAATGTTGTGTGCCTCATCCAGCAATATGACTGTTCCACGCAGCTGCAGATTCATCTGTAACATCAGTTTGAATATGACTTCAACTGCACTCAACAACATCCACACATACAAGACAGTAGTAAGTGGACGAAACACACTGCGACAATATCTCTTCTGCCTGTTCTGAGTGCAAGACCATCTTGGCACATAAATCAGCTTCTCTGAACACTGCAACCATACCCTTCACTTAAACTTCAATTACTGTAATAAAATATAAAATAAAGCCACAATACTATAAATCTTGCAGGTACAAGGATTCTGAAATATTAAATGTCTGACATTTTAACACACTGCTGACTGGATGGCCCTTTAATTAAATACCCCCAATTTCTGGTTGTTTTAAACACTTTGAATGTTCAACCCCATAACATATTCTTACTTATGTTTTGACACTGTGAATTATGCTCCTAAGCCCCAGACTGCAGAAACTGCATGTAGATAGTCTAGTAGTTCGTCACTGAATGGTATCTCTCAAAACAAGACCCTATGTGAAGCAGAACAACGCAGAATTTACAAAAGTATCTAGTTTCACTTCGCTTCTTATTTGCAACACATACTATACACTGTCTTGCTGGGTACCTCCTTTTTCCCTCCACAAACCCAGCAATTTTTTCAAGTTTATGTATTCTGAAATTACCGGAGAGTCTGCCTGGCGGGTCCTGTTTAGGCCTCCTTGGGGTTGTTTGCTTCTCTGGCAATTGAAGGTCATCAGAATTGGCCTCACTTCGATTCCGGAATTCTGATATCCAGGATCTTCCTACCTCGTGCAAGAAGTTCTTGTACTTAACTTTTTTGTTTGTATTTAGTGTCCTGTACACAAAAAATGCGTTGAAGAGAGTACAGTTTAGCAGATACAGTACTACTTTTTCGATCATTTTAGACTTTTCCTCAGAACTGAGTAATAACTAAGGTACTGGTCTGCACTGTCTACGCCCTTCATGAACTTACTGTACTGGACAACAGCATAAGGCTTCTTTATTTCCATGTTTGCTTTCCCGTCTTTCCGCCCTGTGTTTACAATTGTTGCGTCATGGATCGTACTTATCATTCAAACAAGTCTTTTGTCCTTCCACACTTGCACCATTACGTCACCTTTTCTCTGGAATGCTAACTGCCCTTTCTTCGAGTGCTTGCCGTCCTCTTCCAGGTTACGTGGAATGCCCCTGTTAGCTCTCATAGTGCCACAGACTCTCACGTTTCTGTCTAGCAATGTTTCAGCTAATCTCACACTGTTATAATAATTATCTTGATAGACATGATGATTCTGGCCAAAAGTGATAACACTGTGTCCTCCAACTTCTTTCCCTCAGCTCAGTATATCTCCATGTTGCAGATATAACCCGATATCGCCTCACACACCATTCTCACCAGCACTCCATATTTTATTTTCCTTGGATTGTATGTCCTAAATTTCAGGCGACCCCACCATGGGATCATGGCTTCATCAAATGACAGTTATTGTTTTGGGCTGTATACTGACCTAAATTTCTGTAGAAAATATTCATACACAGGCCAAATTTTGAATAGCTGCCCTGTATGTTGTATTTGCTGGCTGCTGTCACTAAAATGTCAGGCCTGCCAAATGGATTCAAAACCGTTCCTACTCATAGTGTGAGGAAAAATAGGTGGGAAATTGTGGGGTCAGTGGACCAGTAGTCTCTTACATTTTCCTTTCTGACTTGTCCCATCAAAATTATTATTCCCAAAAAACTTTCTCATTTCTTCAGGTGTGATATTGGACCACTTCAGTGTTTTAGGCGAGATTTTCCATTTTTCGGCATTTTGACTATGGTAAAGGTTAGACTGTTCAGTAAGTAACAGTATAAGATCGTCACCAACCACTGAACTCGCGACTTCAGCAACACACTCAGGGTTATCAATTACTATATTCAGACCTGTGGTTCCAAGAAAAGGCTCATTGCTTGGTTTTTTATATACGTTTTACACCATACATCACGTGTTATATCATCAGAGTTCTCCGGTTCACTACATTCTTCCTCTATTGTGCTTGTTTCAATGTCACTAATAACAACTAAGACAGAAGATTGCATTTGATTACGCGAACTAGTGGGGACGTCACTGTCACTCTCCAAACTTTCATTGTCACTATAATCACAGACATCGGAATGTGTATTGGCATATAACTCGCACAAAATATCATCCTCTTGCAGAACATTCCTACACAAAGCCATGACTGCAACTGAAGGAAAAAAGAGAGAGTATCTGAATGAGTGGTCTCTTTGTTGCAGTCTTATGGTTCTAAAAATAGGGGGTCATGACTGGTCTGTTTATTTGTAACTTGAGACTAAGCACCCTGCATCAAGCTGTCGATAACCTTGAAGCAATAAGTGAGCCAGACTCGCTGAAAAACACATGTGCAGCATGTCTTGTAAGAAAACGCAGATATGCATGACCTGTCAACAATGTATGGGATAGCAATCACGCACATCTGCATGGCCGGATGGCAAGGTGTTAACAACACATGTCCTTAGAAGAAACTGTGCAACTACTTACACCTTGATAGAATAAAATAGGCTGTACACTAATGTTTAATAGCTGTGCTTTACAAAATGTGGTAACATATTTGTGCCTGGATCCAAAATATAGTTTTTTTTTTTTTTTTTTTTTTTTTTTTAAGGCTTGGACAGGCCCTGAGAGTTCCAGGAGTTTGAGGCTCCCAGATTTCAAGACAGTCAGCACATGAAGGTGGTAAAGCTGTCAGCCCTACGCACCGGCCAGCTTTACCCCCAAGAAACATCCCTGGTACAAAATATAGCTATTAATATCAATTACATTTCCTTAATCCCCCAACTGTACATGTTATCAGAAGTCAGTTACAATGCTTTAATAATACGTGTACACTGTACTTACGTAACTGACAATTTTCAGCAATTCTGTGCATTTGTAATAATTAACTGTTTTGCTTACAAAATTCCTTCACAGTAAATGGAACAAGAAGGCATTTATGTGTTGTATGTCATTCAGTGCTGTAATGCTTAATAATTATAACCATTTACATTTCTATACATATCGGTTAAATGCTTTACATGAGAAAATAATTCAGCCTATCAAGGTTAGGATATTTCCATGGAAATTAAAAGTATAAGTTTATATAAAGGATAAGTGAAAATTCAGTTTGATCAACCCTGAATGTCTTGCAATATTATGGAACTGCTTACTGATAAGTTCTGTGAAACTGGAAAATTTGCAGGTGTATCAAGACCTGCATTGTCTCAAGCATTCATGGAGAATGCAACAGAGGGCATTTATGCTCTTACAAAGTCAATCTATAGCTGAAGAAAGAAAAAAAAAATTCATAAAATGTCACAGTAAGCAGAAAGGTTAACTGGAATTGTAGCAAAAGTCCTTTAGAAGGAAACGAGTATGTATTCTTCCAAAATGTTAGTGAACAAGTTGAAAGGAATAACAGATGCACAATGTTGTAGGTGGTTTACATATCATATTAAACATTAATAAGAAAAATTACAGGAAATAAAGTGAAATGCCAACTTGATGCAACTAGGTAGTTTTATTGATGTATTCTTAGCTCGACATGTTTCGGGTATACACACCCATCATCAGGAGCATTAGATGTTGAGTTGCAGCACATGGTTTTCTGCACCAAGGTGTTGGATGGGTGGTGGTCTTGAGAGCCGCTGCGTAGGTCGTGTTTTCGGTGCAGATGGTGCCGTGCGATGGCACCATCCGCACCGAACTATGACCTACACAGTGGCTCTCAAGATCACCACCCATCCAACACATCGTTGCAGAAAACCATATGCAGCAACTCAACATCTAATGCTCCTGATGATAGGTGTGTGTACCCGAAACATGTCGAGCTAAGAATACATCAATAAAATTATCTAGTTGCATCAAGTTGGCATTTCACTTTATTTCATGAGGTAGATGCACGGTCAAACAACCCTCAAAAATTATAGGGTTACTGATGCTGTACCAATTAATGTCATGTAGCATCACAAGAAAACTTATCTGGGATTTTTACCAGAATCAGAAGTAAAATGTAGAAAAATCTGAAGAGGATTTTTAAAAATAACATAATGGTTTTTATAATGGGATAAAATATTTAATATAATTAAAATAGTTCTTAGTTCAGATGAAAAGTATGATGGTCTATCAGAAGCCATAAGCATCCAGGTATTGAGACATTGTAATGAAGGAGCGTGACATCACTGGGGTAACATCTGTGGTGGTAAAAAATTCAAAGACTTACAACAAAAAACATCTGCTTAAGATCAGAACGTTTCAATCCACAGTAGAGTAATACATCAAACAGAAGTGTTTTCTCTTAATCTACAATTTCCAATTTGGTACATACGGTATTTCTAATCTTTGGGTCAATGAGATATACATATGGGCAGAAAACAATATCTGCTGTGGCTATCAGATCCCGCGATGCGAAATAAGGACAACACTTCAGTCTTCGGCCTTCCTGTACCAGATCTTCCAAGTCCCATGGTGACTCCAGCCTGCAGCTCTCAAGCGCAGTATGTGATGACATACGGGCATTCTTGTACATGCATCCAGGTCCCTACAAACACAATTTGTTTCCTACTTTATTATCTATAGCATTATACATCAAGCACACAAACCACAATTTCAATATTTGTATGTGAAGGTCTTCCGAGTAATAGTAGTACCACTTTTAATTTCATACAACACCATGAAGGCACATGGGAAAGTAGGGGGTATAACTACAGTTTTAACCTTGGCACCACTTGGGCAGGAGTGGTCAGGTTCACAACCCATTGCTTTACCCACATACCCACCAGACAGGAAACTGTATAATCTTATAAATAAAGCCAACTTGGTGCACAATTTTTCTTTGTATGTTTATTTCTTTTCTCTACATGTTTCAGGTGACTATATGCCATCATCAGGAGATATAACTGTATCTATGTGACACTTGGTACTTGTCACTCTGTACGGATGACTGTCTGGTATGCAGGGTGGAAACATGTAGAGAAAAGAAATAAACATACTAAGGAAAATTGTGCACCAAGTTGGCTTTATTTACAAGTTTATACACGGATGTACGGTCAATAAAACATAAAAAACAGGAAACTGTGTATGACCCAGAGCTATTCTGGACACTTTGCAGATGAGAAATAATTTCTTGACCCTGGTGGAAATAGAACTGAAATTCATCACCTCTTCAGCCTACAGCACAGTGAGTACATCAAATGAGTTACCATGCCTACTACCAGTTGTATTGAGTCTCACAAACACTCAAATTTACCTTAATGCCTGCATGACACTGTAACAGAAGAAATGAATTTCAGGCATTACTTAAAAGTAGTAAATTAAATCCAATAAAAATGCCTTGAATTTAATGAATATAACAAAATATTCCCTACATTTAATGCTGTATTCTGTGCCTTCATTCCTGTAATAGTACAGATCGATGCAAACTTAATGTCACATAACAACCCAAATTTTGAACACTGATTACATAATATTTTTGTTTTCTAATTCATTTTCAAAAGAATTAGCAGTACGGTGGCTAAGTCCAATGTTTTCTAGAATACAAATCCCATAACATTTCACAATTTTCCTGCTGGACTCCGTATAATTGTGAGTACTGCAGTAGGGAGAAACAAAAACTAGTTATTTCTAGCAGAAGAAGAAATTCCCGTGAGTTCCAGGAACCACTATTTTAGAATTGTGCCGAATTACTGTATTACCTCAATAGGGTCAAGCAGAGCACAGCACATTTCTGTCTTGTTTCGGAATGAATGACCTCTCCAAGGTGTCTGTATACAAGTATGCTCTCTACTGGAGAGAATTGTCATTCTGAAATAAAAAATTAACAATACATGACAACATCTACAGCCTTCAAGACAAATAACACTGTTACTTTGTACCTTAACAAATTACATTATTTAATGTCTAACACTATTTTTAAGTTATGAAAATAAACAAATGGGCAAAGAGAATATAAAATTGTGGACTACATGGTAAAATGGAAGACAAACTGTCCAGAATGTCTTAGCTAGTACAGCTTTATCAACCTGCATTGAATTCTATTATGTTCACCATGTGTACATACTCATCGTAAGCTTAAGGTAAAATTATGTATGTGTCTATTTTTTGTAAACCATTTCATATTTTACTATATTCTTGTGCAGTGTTCTCATTCATTACATGCCACTTTCTATAACTGAAGTCAACATCATTGTGCCTCAGTGCCTAAATTGCCTTGATGAATGGATTCAATATGGTTTTAGGGTCCCTCTACAAAGAGAAAACTGTAACACTGTATGAATCACAAACCTACCAAATCTTGGTGAATGGATTACGTTTCAATATTTTTTCAGCAGAACAGAAACCTAAAAAATATTTATAAAGCAGTTGAATGAAGATGACACTTCGCATGAATGTTGAAGAAACTTTTGTGTCTGACTACACAGTCACAAAAAATGCAAATAAAGTTACAAAATTTAAAAAAAAGATGTTTTGTGTTTTTAAGCAGCTTTCTCTGACAAACCAGTACCTATCTGCATAGTGTCACAACCCAAATGATAATCTATGAACTTCATATATCACCCAGTCATGAATTAGAAAGATACTTACTTCACATCTTTGTATACTGTTTTTCTGAGTTCACGTACCACCTGCTGTATCTGCTGGTGAGTTCTTGAGCAATAAAATATTTTTGGCACTCTGCAACAAACATTCAATGTACTGTCATTCTGTGTGAGTATTGGAACCTTCACTGTATGAGTATAACATGTAAATATATCTACAACTGGAAAACCTATCCCCACATAGCAACTGTAGGTTACAAAAGAATATCAAGGTCTGGTTTATAAAGCAAATACCAGAGAAAAAGGGTGGAAAAGTGTAACAAAATTTTGAAAGATGATACTGTCCAAAAATCTGAATTTCTTTATTTTTTATTAAATATTAAGCACATTAAAACACATGTGAAATAAAGATGAATATCTTAATGATTTCTGAAACATGTTTAAGTTTTCATATTATACATAATTATTTAAGCCAATCAATAAAGTTAAAATGAAATGTCTTGGATAAATACATGCCATAATACAGTTTAATGAGCATTTAGTGCAGATTTCTATTGTCACATTTCACCAATACTCATTTAGTGGTTTCAAAGACAAAATATGCAGACAAACACATGTTCCCTTCAAATGAGCGTTCATTTTACATTCACTGTATAAATCAGTGGGTGTATGAACATAAAATTACAGACGTCTCTATCTTTCTAACATGTTCTGTCAATGTATATATAAGTTACGAGTTGGTAGTAGTTATAAAAAGGAACAGAATATAGAAGCAATAAATGGTATTTAATGTATGAGTCATAAGTGTTGAAGTGAGTGTAGTATCTTAGTATACAACCACGGAAAAAATTGTATTTGATATTCTTGCTTTACCGAAGTTAGTTATTTTAGATGGATTTTGTTTTTCTAAGCAAAAAATGTTGAATGTGTACATAACTTTTTCTCTTAACAGAGTTGATGCCAGTACTGAATTATGATGTTTAATAACAATGACATTTGTAATATTACACGGTAAATGCCCCACTTTTGAAGACAAAAGGGTTACCCTGTAAATCACACAATGCATTCAGTTACAGAGTTACAGTAAAAAAAGCTAACTGTAAAAGTCACAACGTCAAGCAGAAGACTGGTAACATCTAAACTGTTTAAGTAGTAGTCATTACGTACTGGGGTTTTGTAAAACATGTTACTTCTTCAGATTTCTTGAAATCATCCTGCAGTGACAACCAACTTGAATCTGATGTTACTTCTGATTGTGCTGATATATCAGGTGCTTCATCTGTTTGAGTTGGTAACTCTTCCTTATGTGTAACACAGCACGGTGACTGAGATGTACAGTTTTTAAAACTCTGATATGGGAGAGTTGAACTGTGCTTCAGTTCTTGTTGTGTAGCGTGGGCAGAGTCAGGATTATGAGTCACAGAAACTGAGGAAGTTTTTACACCATTAGATGAATCCTAGAAAACAATATCCTCAGTGGCAGTGAATACAAGATTACAATCTTGTAGTTAAGAAGAGATGCCGAGTAGCCTGGTACATAACGACCAATATTTTGGAGAAACATACTGCTTCCATCATCAGGGATGAGGTTTTGTTGATGCCTGTTCATTACACTTACAAAGAATTCACAAGTTAGAAAACAGATAAACCAGTGTACATACAACACACATTAAGCCTCAACCTCAATTCACAATTTTTATGTACTAAATCATCCACTATCAACAACACCGCAGTGTATCAAGATCAAAATATACATATACGTGTACAGTGTATTAAATAAGAGACACAGCGCATGGAAGAAAATAACGTCAGAGAAATCAGCAGATGTGATATGCAACAAAAGGTAATAACAATAAAATAAATAAATAAAATAAAATAAAATCAATAATACATGTCAGTGGGCTGTCTCCCCTTCTGAATACACTACAAATGTCTGGGGCTTCATTTCTTGAAGACACTGTACAGTCTCTGGATTACTGTCCTTTGCACTGCTTGTGTATCTAGAGTTAATACACATACATGGGGTTTGTTTCAACTGCCCTCTTCAGGACAGCCTGTAAATTAACTTCTGCATATTAAAATTAATTCAGATTTTTGAATTAAGTATTCAGATCAAATTCAACAAACAAGGAGAAGTATATAATATAATATAATATAATATAATATAATATAAAATAATATAATATAACATAATATAACAAAACAAAATAAAATAATATAACATAATATATAACAACCTTAGCAACAACACATAACGAAACTCACCTTCATACCTTTCATCATCTTCACAAGTTTCTTTGGATGCATCTTAAAGTCCTCCATGTCATCTTCACTATCGTCATAATACACGATCACACGTCCTGCGAAGAAGAAGAAAGTATACATAATGAGAGATTTAGCAGGTTTGTAATGAGCAACTGGTATAAGTACAAGGGGTGTTCCTTAAAGAGACAGCCGAGTGGCTCACCACATCACAAAGGCAGAATGATGTATTTAAAATGTTGGTTATATGTACTATCTAAATGCATTATATCAATTTTGCAAACACCACTGGCACCGATGTTCACTTTTGGCTGGTACAAATCTCATGTTACAAATATCAGGATACTTCTGTATGTAAATATATATATATATATATATATATTTATATTTAAAGGGTCTACCGAACCACCAGGAGCAGAAACTAAATTCACCAGCAGCTTTTACTGTACAACCCCGAAAACAAGTTTCATAAAAATCTATTGATTTTATTTTTCTGACGTTTTGCTGACCGTGCATCTCAGTATATTTATCTCAGTAATTAACCAACTTGATGCACAAAAGGCATGAAATAAACTTATTGTAAAACAAAAATTTTGTGCATCAAGTTGGTTAATTACTGAGATAAATCTATTGATTGTAATCACACGATAAAATGTGTGCAGCCTACAGACAGGCAGACTGACACAACGCATTCAGCATATGCTCCTTAGTCCACTGATGCACTATTTACCACTGTGACTTGCAAATGGGTTATTCAGCATTTTGAGTGTTATGCACTTCATACAAAGAATACCTGAGAACGATTTGTCCCTCTATGTCCACATACAATATTCTATGAATCACCATTACAGCTTAATTTATTTTTGTATTCTCAGCAGCCATGCCATGGTTCAGCTGGTTAGTTGTTCGTCTCTGACGCTGGAAGCGAGGTGTTTGATGCCAGGCCCGTAATGTGAGATTTGTGGTGCTAAAAGTGGCATGAGGATAGGTTCAGCTCCTTGTACATAGTTCTTTTCCAAAGGCTACTGCCAACACGCGTTCAACTGCCTGGGCTGCAGAAAGAAATATGCCGATAGTGGGACTCGAACCAACATATTTTATTTCCGAAGGCTACTGCCAACACGCGTTCAACTACCTGGGCTGCATAAAGAAATATGCCGATAGTGGGACTCGAA
>Ga0123357_10009864_pt1 | contig 12088 bp, 12 predicted proteins | sample TergutEmb28metaG_FD_89873 | JGI IMG/M metagenome (GOLD analysis project Ga0123357, IMG submission 89873) | Embiratermes neotenicus P4 segment gut microbial communities from Petit-Saut dam, French Guiana - Emb289 P4 | ecosystem: Host-associated > Arthropoda: Insects > Digestive system > Gut ...
CCATTATCTCCGTAACCGTTCCACTTTGGACATAGGTGTTTTGGGTTATATCGGTATATTTTAGCATAAGGAACACCCTCCCGAAGTCTGGCACATTCCTCCTGGGACACCCTGTATATATGTTTCTCCCACTCACTTCTTTCTTCCAGTCATTTGAAACTGCACTTACGCAATATCAGTCATCTTCATCTGAGGTCGAACTGACTCTGTTCTGAGAGAGCGCAGACTCTGACTCATGGCAGGATCATCATATAATTCCTTCAACTCTGGACCCAGTGGAATGATAAACTCATTCTTACAAACCTCCCTGCCACACAAAATCACAGTTTAAACTAACTATCAAACTAAAATTCTGTTGAATTAAATACCAGTTTATAAAGTCACATGAAATTAAGTCCAGTATAAAAAAATAATACTCTGAAAAATCTACATTGACAGGGAGCAAAGTATATGGGCATATGGTAACATATGATTGCTAACAACTATCCTCCTATGATACTCAAAAAGATGCATGTGAATCTTACAGGTAGATAAGCAGGTTTGCACTGATGCTGATAGAACAAGCTTAATGGTATATGTCAGTATTAAGCTAGTGTCAATTTCAAAATAACTTTAATACAATCTGAAAAATCATACATGTGGCTTAGTTATAATCTGTGTTACAATTTGCAGTTCCTTATATTCAGAATCAAAGTCATATTAAACATTTGTTGAACTTCTCAATTTTTGGGTTATTTTATGACACTATCAGTATTTCAGGGACTTCATAGTGTGAAATGGTACGGTGATTGGTAAATGATAATTTAGAAAGTTATTTCAAAGAAAGTAGTCATGGCTTAAATGAGGTAATAGACACTTGCCTGCAGCAGCTGAGAAAAACAACAAAAAGTCAATTAGGATAGCCAGAGTCCTGGCCAAGTAAACACATTTATTACATTGAACACAACATAGTTTTTATTTTTCAATTCAAGTTGTGCCTTTACATGTACACTACATGTTTAGGTCTTTTCTTAGGCCGTCATCAGTATGTCAGTGCCAAAATCCAATTGTACTGACATGACTGATGATGGCCTAAGAAAAGGTCAAAACATGTAGCATACATGTAAAGCACAACTTGAGTTCTTTCTTTTTTTATTTTACTTCCCACCAGTAACATTATGTTTGCTACATGAAGAGTAATTATGCAGTCAGCTTTTGGTAAATGTGAAAATACATAACATTAACATATACATGTAAAAAAAGTGTGGGAAGAATTAAAGAGGGTGTCACTATTAATTTTTAAATTGGACAGTAAACTTGGAATAAAGTCATTTAGAGCAAAATGTTGTTGCCAAGAAATTCATGCAAAATTCAAACACAAAATCACCAATAAATTTGAAAATGTACATACAGCATAAAAATTCTGGTATATTCGCTCACTTTGTTTAAATATCTCTGCAACTGTAAGGTATATTAGAAAAACTGAACAGGGTATAAAATGTGCATTTTTGTTTTTCATACAACTTTTCTTTATATATTTTTTCCTTTCAATAAACATTCAGCACATTGTGTTCAAACCACATGCAAAAAACACATGCAGTCCTTGGCATACAGTTTCCACTTCTGTTGTCCAGTGTAATTGAAAGTGAAATACGCTAAGAAATTTCATAAAACCCTCTCACGTAAAATTTCACAAAATTCCATTCAGGGATTCTCAAGCTGTTACCCTAGAGACAGATGGAGAGACATGGCAACATGACTCAACATTTTTTAAATTTCACATTGCAACATATCAAAAAAAGGGGGGGAATTTGCATAATGAGAAAAATAACTTACCCCCCCCCCAAAAAAAACTACTGTAGGCTACATTTTAAACTTCTGGCAACTTGTAAATTATAACCTGACATATTTATGAAATGTTGATTCCTACTGTGTTCTGCATAAACAGCAGAAATAATATATCACAAGCAACTACTTACATGGTCGTAGCGTGTGATTCCAAGTGAAGTGCAATGAGCAGATCATAGAAACCCTGTCGCAGGGGACCTGACATATACTCAGAGCAGATAGCATACAAGAGCTGCTTCTGGTCGACATGGAGACAGAGGGCGTGAGCTGCACGGTAGTTGGACTGATAGCAGAGTGCAGCATACAAAGTAAGTGTGTGGGCATGGAAACTATAAGATAAATAATATAAAATAGGTAAAATGGTATAAATAATAATGTGAAGATAGATGGAACACTTTGCAAGAGGTTCTGCTACATTTGTACAGCATCACCCACAGTAATTTTTTGGAATGGTTGAATTCCCATATTTACTTACATCCTCTACATTATACAATGTAATGCTGCCACTGTGTTCTGCATTAAGTTGAAATGTAATCAACTGTCTACCCACAAGATAATTTATCTGTTGGCTCATTTATTCTGATCTGGAAAACTCCATAACATACTTTAAATTAATATCTGTCAACCTAAAAGAACTGATCTGGTCAAGACAAGTGGACTTGGTGACCTTCCCTTCTATTTTCAAGACTTAATGGCACCAAAGACTCCCAAGTGAGGTTTACAGAAATACGAGGGTTGCTCAGAAAGTAATGCCCCACATTTTTTTTCTCATTCCAGAATAAAGATAGCAATGTGAAAATTGAGAGGCAGCAACACTGATATGTGTAAGTACATGGTCGTCTGACAGATTGCGCCACTTTAGTAGTTGTGAAAATGGCATTTGTGTCTGACACACATTACAAACAATGAGCTATAATTGAATTCTTAGTGGCAGAGAAAGAAAGTGTGGGGAACATTCACAAGCAGTTGTGTGCTGTGTATGGAAGTTGTACAGTCGATAGGAGCACCGTTGAACACTGGGATCAGAGAGTTAAGGCTTCAGGAAGTGGAGAAACGGAGCTGCATGTTCAACTATGGTCTGGGCATCCTGCCACAGCCACCAGCCAAGACATGTTGCAGCGCGCCAATGGCATTATTCATGCGGATTGGTGCATCACAAGTCAGCAATCGGCCGTACACCTTTCAGTCAGCAATGAAGTGCAATGGCAATTATTGACACTCTGGGATATTCAAAGATATGTGCAAGATGGGTTCCTCAAAGTCTCACAACTGAGCACAGACGTCAAAGTAAAGCCATCTGTTCTGAATTGTTGGAGCATTTTGATGCTGAGGGGGAGGCCTTTTTGTCCCGAATCATCACAGGTGATGAAACCAGGGCTCACCATTATGAGCCAGAGATAAAAAGGCAGTCAATGGAGTGGCATCGTCCGCAATCACCAAGAAAAAAGAAGTTCAAGACAACTCCTTCTGACGGAAAGCTCATGATCACTGTCTTTTGGGACATTGATGGAGCAATTCTGGTGGATGTGATGGCCAAAGGTGAGACAATCAATTTGGACACGTACATCAAAACCCTCCAAAAACTGAAACAGCGTTACTGGCGACTGCGACCTAACAGGAATCCAGGAGATAAATTGATTCAGCATGACAATGCCAGCACTCACACAAGTCTATGAACCCAGGAGGCAATCGTCAAATTTGGTTGGACTGTGCTCACCCATCCCCCCTATAGTCCTGATCTGGCACCATCAGATTTTCATCTTTTTGGGCCACTGAAGGATGCACTGCGTGGGACAAGGCTTGAGATGATGAGAGCATGATTAATGCAGTGAGGACATGGCTATGTGAAAAGGAAACAAGCTGGTACAGGGAAGGCATGCATGCCCTTGTTTCACACTGGTGTAAGGCCGAAGACGTAGATGGAGATTATGTGGAAAAATAACATGTGTAAAGGAATCATCCATTTATACTGTGTGTTAATTTCATACATTCTGAATAAATAGTTTACGAGAAAAAATATGTGGGGCGTTACTTTCTGAGCAACCTTCGTAATATTGGGAACAAGCAACATGAAAAAAATATATGTTGTTTAAATTCATTACTGTGGCTGAAAATGAAACTGGCAGTTCTTTGGTATCAGAATTTGTATACCATTTCTAACTGTAAGAAAAGAATGACGTCTATTACGCCAATTTTCAAGAACCTCATAAATGTTAAATAGCATTACGTGCAGATCTCTTAGAGCACCGTATTTCACCAAACTTGGAAATAAATAATGAAACTGGGGAACAATCATTTACACGTCTAAATAAAATATGGCTTCCACTAAGCTTATTTTCACAAACCTCAAAGAGGTTCAGCAGCAATATATGAATATCTTCCATAATGAATTTCACCCACACTTACCAACAAATATGGATATTATGGGTAGAAATTCATTTATACCTACAAGTAAAGTGTCAGTGTTCCTGTAACGATCTTACAAAACTAATTTACATCTATAAGTGCAGTACCACTTTCCCTGTGCTGATGTTCCAAATTTCATGCATGTGTGACAATTTCTGTAAACAAATGACAAGTGATTCAGTCACTACGTCACAGACAAATGGAAAATGTGGTCTCTGAATAGGAGTTCCTTCCTTTTTATGTTGTGAAAAATGCTTAATAAGACACGGGCTCCAAATATACATTGCGTGAACACATGGTTTCTTTCTCCAGATCTCAAAGTCCCTGTCTCTTACAGAACATAATGTAAATCCAAAAGAAACTATTTTCATACATATCACCAATAACTACTATTTTCCTACAAATGGTTTTCATATTTACCTCAGCAGTCTTTCCATCTCAATTAATTCTAATATGTCAATACACCTATCTTCTTCTGGAATGTGAAGAGCCAACATGGACACAGGGTCTTCACAAAGCATACTCCAACCACGAATGTCTGACAGTTTCAGAGCATGAACCTGCAGGGACTGGTTAGGCACACGTGCCCACTGGTGAGGCTTCAAGCACTGCACCTTAAGTCTAGGTGGAAACTGCAGCAAAAGAAGGAAACAATTGATGCAATAGTGAAAAATACACTGTAAGCAGAACCATCCAATTAACTTTTACATCAAAGTCTTGTTTCACGCCCAGTTTTTTAATGCCTTCTTGCTTTAATGCTCCTTACCAATTCACACCACTTCTTAATTTACACCCTCTGATTTTTAATTTAACACCTTTTGGCTGCTTTATTAGCATTTATGTAAGTATTTATTTTCATATGGGAATAAAATTTTTGATTTATGCCTTTTTGATTTATGGCCATGTTTTCAGAAACACAACTACAGTGTAAATCAAGGTGTTGGTGTGCTTTTAAGAATATTACTGCAGGATCCATTTCTTGAAATTCAGAATATAAATTTTCACATTAACAGGAGCCAATTCTGTTTTCTATGGTTGCCAGAAGTGAACTCCTGAAACTATGTTATGTCTATGTTTCTGAGTACCACAACATCAAATAATTTGATTTCTATGAAACCTGTAACAATACTTACACTAACTCCACAAGACGTCTCCTATTCACAGAAATTATATGATCACAAATATTTATTTTATTCTCAGGAAATTTACTTTGCATCTGCTTACATCACTGATTATCCCATGACTTTACACATCTTAAAAACAACAAGCAACTAAAAAGTTCCTTACCTGTGGTATAACATGTCTCTCAGAGTTTTGAAGCAGAGCAGCTGAAAGAGGTAAAGTGGTTGACGTCCTACCCAACTCTATTTGCATCACTTCTTTGCTAGTTGCTTCTACAAAGATGGCAGGAAAAACTTTTGTTTCAGGTTCCATCTACAACAACAAGAACAGGTACGGATATCAATCAGAAACAACCGAAGTCTGTATAACATAACTGGAAGAATAAAAAGGCTCTCTTTAACAACCTCATGAAATTATTAGAAATGTTGCAAAACTAGACGACATCTCCTGGGAATCATACTTTGTTAACTGCACATGCAATCTGATCTGGCAGAGATGATGTTACAAAAAAAAGTTGTCATCATCCACTCAATCTTGACCTCAGTGCTAGATGGAGCTGAATGGTCAATACCCAAGCCACATAATTACTGATTATCTGAAATACACAACCTTATTTATTAGTTCAATTAATAATTGTTTTTCTGCACTGCACATTGTGGTATAATATGTTAAGTGTACTGGTACAGGCAATACCTAGTTTCACGAATGGATTTTTATCAGGCCTATGATTCAGCTAAGCAACCACTGTTATGGAATATCTAATATATTGATTTCAGGAAGCAACCACTGTTATGGAATATCTAATATAATGATTTCAGAAAGCAACCACTGTTATGGAATATCTAATATATTGATTTCAGGCTCCTGCTGTGGTGTAAATAAAATCTTCGGTTTTATGGGATGTTAGGCAGTGTAGAATATTAATTACGGACTTTTGGGACAAACTATCAGGATGAAGCAGTCAAGCAGTTCCTGGACTGCTTGACCCTTGAAGATGGATCCAACAGGTTCTCAAGAAACATTGGTAACTAACTACCAATTGATGCTGTGTAAAGTACCACAACAGCGTAGACATCATCTAATATTTCCACTCAATTTCGAGCACTTACTGTGTGGTTTAAAAAGCATGCAGACAAAACACAAGTACAACTATAATTTATGTTAATACAGCAAAATTTTATATATCTGACTCACACAGGACTAGTCAGGTGCTAAATTATCGAACATATTGGACTATCAGCCTGCACCTACACTGACCTAAGTTTTTACAGGTAATTATTTGTTACTGCTCCTGTACTTGGGCTATACGACTACCACAATCAGAGGAAGATTCCATGTGGATATCTCTCTCATCTAATATTTCAGGGTCACAAGGGTCCTGTAAATGTTTTCGGTAATCTCTACAGCTGAAGAAATTGATACAATAGGAGACCAAGCATCAGGCAATACAACAGTTGATGTACATACATTCTTGGAGGTCTTTCTGAACATGTCCCTGAGATACAGATGTTTTAATAATACAGCTCCCCCACTCCCAAGTGAAAAGCAAAACTGCAGGTCTTGGAACTACTCTCCTAAAGTGCTGGATTACCACTATTTCCAGATTATTTGGTGTCAGATTAAAGGAATTTTGCCATATAAGTTTTCCGTATATGTTACCATTACTGTTGTTTCATCCCAGTTACTTTTTGTTTTGCTCTAACATACGCTTCACTTATCCAAGACTGGAACTGAAAGTTACCTACATGCTGATGATGCTAGGGATCTGACAAACATATCATGTACTCAAAATTAGCAATGTCATAATGTCTCTGTTAATAATAATTCAAAAGGTTCATAACTTAAAAGACAAATCAATTCGGCAAATGATTGTTAGTATACATTACCGTTTTTGTCTACTTAAATAAAATAAAGGGGAGGGGGGGGGGAGCTAATAGGGTAAGATACCTAACACTAGTTGTTCATCCCTAGTCATTATATAATTAGCCTACAAAGGATAGTGTTCATTTGTCAGGATGTTTGCCCAGTGGTTAACTCTTTGCTTCCATGGACACCAAATTAAAATTTCAGTTACTTATGAAAGCACTAATATATGACAGCAATAAAGGCAATCAAATGCATGTTTAACTGTAAACCTGAACACATCCCCTCCTGCCCATATGCATGTAAACACACACACAGCACAGTGATCTTATGACAGGCAGGGAGATAATCATCTTATTTAAAACAAGTCTGCACACAGTAACAACTTTTTCCAACTTTGTGTGTCAGTGGGTTAATAGGAAATCTGTAAAACAACATTTCTGGTAAATGTCTGTGACACCTCTCTCCCTAGACATGAAGGGATAATATTTTTACTCTGAAAACCAGCTTATTTTTATAAATTCTTTATCACTGATCAGTAATTAAAGGCAATCCAGGAAGTTCTTACTATACTATGCATACAGGAAGTGTTAAGAGTTCTCTGTTATTAACAAAGAACAGAATTTTGCTAACTGCATGCATGAACTTGCTTTATATGTAACAATAATGCACATCAAATTAACCCATCAGTCCTACACTAAGAGGCTCACAGTGAAATATCTACCTTGTATCTGCGACTGGTTTCCTTCCCTTCACAAGTGTAGGTGATCCAGCCAGTTGCTGTATCAACAAAGCAGCCAATAAACATTCCCTGTGATGCCCCTTTGCCTGATGCATCATGAGTTACTTCGTTGTACAGTTCATCAGCACGGACCATGTAGCAACTCTGACGATCAATGCTAGTTTTAAAAAAATTACAGTTTGAACACAAACTAAAAGTATTTATGAGAGTAATATGACAACTGCCTATTCCAGTGGCAATGTGATCTAAGGCATAGGTCTGCGCCTGCTCGCTTATTGGTATTGGAGATTAAGTCTCACCAGAGGGATGGATGATATGTCTCTTGTGAATGTGTGTTGTACAAGTACAGGCCATTGAGATGGGCCAATCCCTCGTCCAGTGGAGTCCTGCAGAGCTTGTATGTGCCAATGAGTGTTATCAGGTGCTACAAAACCCTCTACATGTACCATGAGTAGGCAGAAGAAGTGAGACTAAAATAAAATACGAGGGTAATTCAAAAAGTTTCCGCACTTTTATATTTTCGCAGGAAATGGTGAGGGCGGGAGGAGTAATAATTGGTCATGTCTGGGAGTGTCATGTGACTAGTCAGTCGGGAAAGCCAGCTGAACTTGCAGTTTAGTATGAGAGTTGTCATGCTGTGGTGAACATGGTTGCGAAACTTATAAATTGCACCAAAGAGGAACAGCGTTCAGTCATACACTTTTTGTGAGCAGAAGGTGTGCTGGGAGCACAAATTCATCTCTGTATGTGTGCTCAGTATGGGGATAAAGTTCTCTCTCATAGAATCGTCTATGAGCGGATTGAAATGTTCGAAAATGGCCGCACGAGTGTGAGGGATGCAGAGCGCTCTGGACGTCCAGCTACAGACATGACCACGAGGAATGAAGAAAGAACCCTGTAACTGATTCATGAAAACAGAAGAAGCAAGCGGCAGAGTTTGCAATGGAAGCATCCATCATCTCTTGTAGCAAAGAAATTCAAGATGCAACCGTCGGCAGGAAAGTTGATGTTGACCGTCTTTTGGGACTCTCAAGGGCCTATTCTCGAAACCTATCAGGAACGTGGAACTACTGTCACAAGTGCAATGTATTGTGACATTCTTCAGAGAGAACTGAAACCCGCAATCTGCTCTAAAAGAAGAGGAAAATTGTCAAAGGAAATTTTGTTGTTGCATGACAATGCCCGCCCCCACACTGCAGGCCACACATTGGAAACCCTGAGACAACTGAAGTGGGAGGCTATGGAACACCCAGCTTACAGTCCGGATTTAGCGCCATCTGATTTCCACCTTTTCGGACCGCTCAGAAATGCTTTACGGGGAAGACGATTTTCATGTGATGATGTGAAAGCAGCGGTGCATCAGTGGCTACGCACTCAACCAAAAACACTTTTTGCTGATGGTATTAAAAAGGTGGTAGGATGCTGGGAAAAATGCATCGCAAAGCAGGGTGACTATACAGAAAAGTGATGTAATTTGTTTCTGAAGTTCTTAATAAATAGAGTTAAAAAAAAAGAAGTGCGGAAACTTTTTGAAGAGCCCTCGTACAACAATACCAAAGCAACATAGTATACTCCTACAGAATATAAAATAGGCACCAATCAACTGAAAAGTTATTTTGGCTGTCAGTAGTAGTTCCAAGCCAAAAAGCTATCTGAAAATTATACATTATTGACAAAATTATGAGCATGCCATCATTCTGTGTGGAATATTTTATTTTCCTGTCTCCAAACTAAAAGCATGAATATTAAAGTACACAAAATTACAATTACATCCATGGTCAGAATGAAACCTCTAACTCTCAAGGAAGGACATAGGGTGAGTGTGTTTGAAAAGGGCAATGAGGAGAATATTTTGTCTTAAGGGAGAGGAAGTAACATGTGAATGATAAAAAGTGCATAATACGAATTTGCATTCTTCACCAACTGTTAAATGAATGATAAACCATGATAGATGTGACTCATAGCAAATGCAGTGTACACAGTTAAGGTGGGAAAAACACATAAGTATAAGATGGAAAATCTGAAGAGAAGAGGCAACTTATGAGGCTAAAGGAAGTTTTCAATTGGTCTGAACTGGTTCAGGCAGCTGGCTGGTATCTCCCTATAAATAATAATGCATATGAGTTACACTCTTAGTGTGAGTGAGTCAAACCCTGGTTGTTGTGGCTAAATTGTTGTTTTGTTCAGAAAGATATGTGCTGGGGTAAAACAGAGCAGCTGAGCAACTGAGCATCACCCACCTTGCAAGAAGCAGGGGAAGGAAAGGAACAGAAAGTCATAATCAATTCTACAGCAGCTGCCACAATACAGAGATATCATTTAGAGTAAGCATTGTGTAAATTTCAAAGGCATACTAAATTAGTCTTGCATTAGTGGTGATACTCAGTGGGTAAGATTAGTGAATACGACAAGACTCTGAAAAAACTAAAAGCTATACCTAAAAAGATTCATAATGCTATGATGTTGTTCACATATGTTGAAATTACTATAAAAACTGAATAAACTTTTGTGTAATTATTTAAAAAATCATCATGAACAAAGAAACAACGATGGTATACACCAGGGGGTGGAACATGAATATTAAGGCAGCCAGTCATATGATGGGAATGTGGTTAGCACACACACCCAGGCACATGTGCAAACTCCATTTTATGTAAATAAACAAAAAATTGTTATCATCATATACATGTATTACAGCAAATTGATCTCAAAGTGAGGCTAGTATGTATACACACACACACACACACACACACACACACACACACACACAAACTCCATCTTGATGCAAATAATAAAAAAAATTAATTGCATCATTATGTGTTATTGCAATTTGATATCAAAATGTGGTAAGTCAGTTATATAAAGCAATTAGATTATCTGAATACCTTCCAGCTAGCCGCTCATGGTCATTCACAATCACAACTGAAGCTCTGCGTACACTGCTCTGATTGAACTCATTGCTGAAGAAGTGGTACTGTGTTGTCACCCAGCCCACATACACATGTGTCGGGTCTTGTCCAGGGAAGATCCTTACACCATAGAAGTACTCGTTGATGAGTTTGAGACATTCAGCATCAAAGATCTCATTTCCAATAGATTCCACACCTGACGTGGCTGGGACAGACATGACCTTTGGACTTCTATCCGGGACAGAAGGTGGAATAATTTTCAGGTCCGCCTGAAACCACGTTCGTTTATTTTTAAGCATTTTATATTTACTATTATAACAAAGTTGGTTGAATATGCAGTGACACATTGGAGCCAGTGTAGGGCAGTCAATAGAATGTCTAGGCTAGGCCTGCCCACCCATTTATGTGGTGCGGGCAACATTAATAGAATCTGGCCCACATGCAGGGAACATGAAATCCAGTACACAGAATGAAGTCTGAATAAGTAAAAATACAATTATATCTCTAATTTTACTTGTGTATATTTTATACATCACGTGCAACAAAAATACAGATACAAAGACAGGAAAAATTGATTCAAAATGCAATTCATACTCTAGGTGTTCCACTATTTTAGCACATTTCTACAAAACAAATTAGTAACTTAATATATGTCTTTATAAATAAACAGCTCATAAGTTTTCAAAATTCCTTTGGTGTTTTACCTCAGCTTTACCAGGAAAAGGGTTCAAAGACTCACATCTCAAATCTCTCTGTAGGTAACATGTTGCATGTGAGCAACATGTTGAGCAAGCCTGCACTAGGCTATGAACTGGAGCAAGAGGTTTTTTTCATCTCCAAAGAGTCCTGACCAGCTCTGGGGCATATCCTATCCAGTCTACTATTCAATGAATACCAGGAGCTCTTTGCCCTGGGCTTAAGTAGCCAAACTGCAGAGCTGACCACTCACATCCACCTAGTATAAGGTGAAGAATGAGTGGAGGTACATCTCCAATATGCCATAGAGACACCTTTACAAAGTGAGACATTAAGTTTTAAAGTGGCATAAATACAAAATCTCGAAACAAAAGTTATCTGTTTAGCCCCCAAGTGCAAAGTTCCAATACACTTGAGAGAGAGAGAGAGAGGAGGGGGGGGGGGGGGCTTTAAAATTTTTTTTATGTGGAGGTGGGGGGGAATTTTCATGTTCCCCCCACCAAAAATTTTTCCCACCACCACA
>Ga0123357_10009865_pt1 | contig 12087 bp, 7 predicted proteins | sample TergutEmb28metaG_FD_89873 | JGI IMG/M metagenome (GOLD analysis project Ga0123357, IMG submission 89873) | Embiratermes neotenicus P4 segment gut microbial communities from Petit-Saut dam, French Guiana - Emb289 P4 | ecosystem: Host-associated > Arthropoda: Insects > Digestive system > Gut ...
ACCCTGATAATAAGCAATCCGTTTATGGGCAAGAACGCCGTTTTGTTTGAACGCATTCATATAATCATACAATTTTGCGCTCCGGTCGCCCTTGTTGACGAATACGTTCTCATCAAATTCCAATTCCAAGTCAAGATCATATTTGAATGCCTGCGTGCAAGCTTCGTCCAATCTGGAATACGGAACTTGAGCATTGAAAAAATAGTTCGGCTGCAGATAGGTAGTATGAAATCCCAATTCTTTCCACTGGAAATAATCCGGATTATCTTTCCAATAAGGAATCCAATAAAAGTCCAATCCTTCGCTTTCGAGATATTTACCTACTGCCGGCAGTATGGACTTCGTGTTAACGGATTCCTCCGCAACCCAATAAAAACCGGCAAGTTCCAAATTCCGGTATTTTTTCTCATTGAATTTACTTTTTACGCGGTCGATATAATATTTGCATGCTGCAATACGATCTTCCGGTTTGGTAAAATCAAGTGTATGTCCATCAAGCGTACCCCAATAATCGGCAGGAACCTCTTTATAATTCGAATCTTGTCCTGCGACAATAGGTTCCGGCAATGCAATAACAATCTTCCGTTTGCACGAAGGCTTACCCAAATCCGGAATTTTTTCTGAAATACATTGATCTATTGCGTCGATGCTTCGCTCGGGCGTGAAAAAATAATCAATCAACGAATCCCATTCGTTTTTTGTGGCAGGCGTTCCATTATAGCCTGTTGCAAAAATTTTTCCTTTACCGTCGATGATCTCCAGCAGAAGGAATCCATCGAACAGCCAATGCTTCTGATTTACCCGATCGGTATAACTTACGTAAGGATCGAAATGATTTTTATCCCAAACTGCATTTCTATGAGCGCCTCCGCCATAAATAAGTACGAGATCGACAATCGAATTGTTCCGTGACAGTGGTTTTTTTTCTTTGTCGTTGCCGGTATCCGCTTTACAGCTATACCAAGCCGATATAAATAACATAATACTTACTATGGCGAAAATGCGCTTCATATTTTATTTGTTAGCCAATGAAGATAATCGTTATACAATTTTTCCGAATTTTTGTGACCTGCGAAAGCGGAAGTACCGGGTTTATTCATCATGCCCTCATACTGATAGGCTAAAATATGTTCTACATAAGGAGACGCATCGGTTATTTGCCGCAGCACTCTTTCAAACGAAGCCGGAATACCCGCGCTATGATAAATTTCAGCTTCAAAATCAAAAATCTCTATATCGGCCCATAACCGAGCTCTTCCGGCTATGGCGTGCATCTTATATAAATCTTCAAAATGCTTGCCTGTTTCTCCTAATTTTATTTTTCTTACACCCACTTCATCCTGGTAAGCAATAATATTAACGTCTAATTGCTCCAATTGTTTAATGTAAGGTTCATTAAATTTAACGTATTGCATACCGTAGGGAGAAACCATCGTAAGAGCGCCGGGCGTTAAGGAATGTGCAATTTGCGAGCAGCGATTGATATACTTCACCGCAAAATCATCAAAGACGGGATAGAGTTGGGATTCGTTCGGATAATACCATCCGTAAAAACTCGGATGGTGCGCATACTTCCCAGCTAATTCTTCCATCCCTTTTTCTCGGATACGCCAAATAGCCTCATCGGTCATGGCTTTTTCAACTTGCGTCCAATCACCCCAATAATCATTACTGACGAAAAATTTTATACCACATCCGTCTGCTGCAGAGAGAACGGCTTCCAAAGGGTCGTCGCACACAAAATCATGCCTTGGTTGCAAAGCCGATGGATAATAGGTTTTTCCGTCGTATGCAACAGAAAGCAAGGGGAGGTATTCCAGCCCGATCTCGTGCATATCGAAGACTAAGGCTTTCCATTGCTCAGTTGTAAACTTGCGTAATGCAGGATTCCAATATTTAGCACCTGCTTGATTATGATGCTCAAATTCGAACCATGAACCGATAATCGGCTTAATGTAAAAACCTGTATTATCTTTATGCTTATCTGTAAGACAAGATAACATCGGCATGCAAGTTACCAAGGATGCCGATGTTATAAAGTGGCGTCTATTCATTTTTTATTTATATCTTCCGGTATCCCACCATACGCGTACATTTATTCCATCGCCTTGTCCTCCGTTGAGGCTTGGTGAATTGGCGTTATCGCTGTTGGAGTTCAATTCCATATCGACATACCTGAGTTTTTTGATAAATTCCCCATTCGCCGGATTAATAGACGGAGCATCGCTTCTCATGATGGGTTGCAATTTGGGATATCCTGTTCGCCGAGTTTCTGCCCAACCTTCCGTTCCGTTAGGAAATAAAGAAATCCATTTTTGAGTGGCAATCTTTTCCAATTTGGTTTCGAAATCAGCGCCGTCATCCCACTTAACACTCCCATTGCTGATGTAAACGTCGTCGTTAGCTGTCGAATACAGGTTTGTAGCGACATTCAATCGGGCTTCGTCAAACGAAGCGCGTATACCGTTTTCATAATCGGTTTGCGCACTGCCGGCATTGCTCCATCCACGAATAGCAGCTTCAGCTTTCAGGAAACACACTTCGGAATAACACATAATATACAGAGGCGCATTAATACTAAACGTCGTAGGCAATACATTTGCAGAATTCCACGTAGGCGCCCACAACAATCCCCAGCAACTGGATGATAAGTCGGGCGATGGCAGTTGATCGCTGGGTATCCCGTTGCGAATGCCTATTATATCAGGAGCGCCATCAGCGATTGATTGCCTGGTCACGCCCCAATAAAATTCCATACGGGGATCGGCTACGGTGCTTAATGTTTTATAAGCATTTTCGAGCGTGGAACTCAAACGGAATTCATTCCAGTTGGATATTACGAACATGGGAAATCCCCCGTTATCGTTTATGTTCTGGAAAAAGGCAGCATTGTCGTCCGTATTATCCATCATTGCATTGCCTAAAGCGCTTTCACCTTCCTGTTGGGCTTTGTTGGGATCAATAAAAGAGATTCGCAGGGCATAGCGCAAACGGAGCGAGTTACCCAGCTTGATCCATTTGCTCACATCGCCGTTGAAATACAAGTCTTGACTTCCATATCCCACCTGGTCTTCGGAGAATCCTGCGCTCAAAGCGGTGGTTGCTTCTTTCAGTTCATTCAGGATATCATAATAGATATCTTTTTGCGCATCGTATTTGGGTTTATCCAATCCCCTGCTGCCTTCGCTATAAGGTACATCGCCGAAAATATCGGTAGTACGGGCAGCGCCAACGGCAGCAACAATCCGCGCTATTTGATACATCTGTTGATATTTGGGATATTTATCAGCCATATCTTTTATATCGAGAAGATTTTTAAGAATATAAGTGTAGTAAGGTACCCAATAGGCAGCGGTCGACCAATCGCTGTTGTACACATATCTATCAGAAGCAAAATAGGAAGCGGAATTACTAACCCATTGGCAATACTGATTGGAATACAAATTTTCACCTCGTTGATATTCATTTGCATTTGCATCGATCACCGCAGCTTGCATTTTGGGTAGTAATAAACTTGGATCAATTTCAGTAACCGTATTGGGATTTGTGTTCATTTCATCAAAATTTTTTGTACAACTGAAAAGAAGAACACCCAATAACAGGATAAACGTATATTTAAAAAATGTATTCATTGTCTTTTATTTTAGAAAGTTAAACTTAGATTGAAACCGAATGTGCGCGTAGATGGCAAAGCATTCAATTCAAAACCTTGCGCCCAATCATCCCGGACAGAAGCGCCTTCGGGATCGGTACCGGGAGTGCATTTCTTGAAATAGAACAAATCGCGACCTACGAACGAAATTTTAGCGCCCTTAACAAAATAGGTTTTTTGCAATAAATGTTTTGGCAGATTATATCCAAGCGATACTTCCCGCAATTTTACATACGTTCCACTGTATAGAAACGCTTCGCCTATGCCATAAGCTCCGCCTACCGATTGCCAGTATTGTTCGGATGTTATCTGTTTTGTGTTAACTTGTCCGTCTTGAGTCACGCCGTCAACCACCATTCCATCACGACCGGCAAGCGTTCGCCGGCTTGTACCGGACGCCGTAGATAAAGCATCGGTAACCGACAGAATATTTCCACCGTAACGGATATCAATCAGTGCGCTTAATACAAGATTCTTGTATTGCAGGCGATTGGTAATGGAACCCGTCCAGTCGGGCGATATATTTCCAAGGTCTTTGTATTGATCGGTTGCAATAGGCAATCCATTGTCGTCTACAACGACACGACCTTTATCATCTCTTACGAACGCTTTACTGCGAATTTCACCGTACTTTTCACCTTCGATTACGTCAATTTCAGCAATACGCATGGATCCTAAGGTATAGGTTGTAATTCCGTCGTACAATTTGACGCATTTGCTCTTATTGGTTCCCCAATTTAAATTCAGATCCCACCGCCATGATCTACTTTGTACCGGAGTGGTATTCAGCATGACTTCAAAACCTGAACTATTGATTTGACCGGCATTGATGAACTCGTTGGTATAGCCGCTTGATTGCGGGATATTCAACGGAATGATTTGATTAACCGTATTCGAATTGTAATAAGTGGCATCTAATCCGATGCGGTTGCTAAACAATCGTAAATCCAATCCGAATTCTACAGAAGTCGTTTTTTCAGGTTTTAAGTCATCAAATGTTTTCCATGTACCGACATCCGCCCAGGTAACGGAAGGATTGGTTGTATTGAAGCCGTAGGATGGGGATAACCGGTAGGGTTCGGTGTCATTACCTACTTGTGCCCACGAACCGCGCACTTTCAAGAAAGAGATTTGTTTAGGCAGAGAGAACATATCGGATAAAATAGCGCTTAAACTGGCAGAGGGATAGAAATACGAGCGGTTGTTGGAAGGGAGCGCCGACGACCAGTCGTTACGCGCCGTTATATCCAAATACAAATAATTATTGTATGCAACCTGAGCGTTTCCTAAAACCGAGTGGATTTGTTTTTCACTGGCATAATCGCTGGCATTAATTTTAGATCCGTTTGATAACCGGTTGAATCCGTAAAGGACAAGCGGTCCCGAATTGGCACTCAACGCATCCGATTTACTATCCATGATAGAACCGCCGGCATTGACGAGAATGGCAAAACGGTCGAACGTTTTGTTGAAATTCGCCATAAGATCGGAGTTGGTTTCGCTTAGGTTCTGAAAAGACCGATAATAGGTAGGATTTGTACCGTTTGTTCCTCGAAGCCCATACGAATAATTATCATCTTGAATTCGGTCTAAACCCGTACGGCCGGTAATTCCCAACCAGTTGGTGAATTTGTAATTCAACGAAATCATTCCAATAAGACGTTCCCGTTTTTGATTGTCATCTTTCTGTGAGGATATATAAGTATATGGATTCACATATTCGTTGCTCGGGCCGCTCCAGTTCTTCGGTATATTATCTACAGACATGTTATCCCTCAAGTCCGAAAGTCGGATATTAGCCGGCATGGTGGTAAACATTTGCATCATCCCGTATTCACCCAAAGAAACCGGATTTTGCAGTGTTTGCCTGCTATAGGTCACTTTAGCATCAGCGCTAAAATTTCCATATTTATAGTTGGAACTCAAATCAAAATACTGCCGGGCCAAGTTATTACCCGGCGTGATTCCCTGATTGCGCGAGTCCGTGAAAGAGAAACGTGAAGCTAAGTTCTTTCCGCCACCTGCTATTGCTACTGAATTGCTGGTATTGAAACCCGTCCTGAAAAAATCGTCGATTCGATTCTTTTGGGCAGTCATGGCATAATCGGGAACATCCTTGCCATAAAAATACTTTTGCCAGTTTTCAATCATCTGGCCGTTCATTAGAGGACCCCAATTATCTTTTGAAGTAATATTGAAAAGTCCTTGATTGCCTTGTCCGTAATCCCATTGGAAATCATAGCCTCCAAACATTTGGCTCCAAGTGTAATTTCCATTGTAAGTAATACTTACCGGTTGATCCTGGTTAGCGCTTTTGGTAGTTACGATGATAACTCCGTTTTGCGCTCTTGAACCGTACAATGCAGCCGCATTCGGACCTTTCAATACCGAAATGGTTGCAATATCATCGGGATTGATTTGGGAAGCAGCGCCTGCCGCATCCGCTCCGCCATATTCGCTAAGTGAAGCGCCGGAGTCATCACGGATAGGAACCCCATTCACAACCCACAACGGTTGGTTGTTTCCGCTGAGCGAATTCATCCCGCGCATAATGATGCGAGTCGAACCGCCAACCCCTGTAGCCGATTGATTGATCTGCACGCCGGCAACTTTTCCTTGCAGCATATTGGAAACACTTTCGCTTTTTGTTTCCAGAAGGCCGTCCGTATTTACTTCCTGCATGGCATAGCCGAGCGCTTTCTTTTCTCGTTTAATACCTAAGGCAGTAACTACCACTTCTTTCATCTGCATTGTATTTTCTCCCATTGTAACATCAACAACGGTTTGTTTTCCAACATTAATTTCTTGTGTTACAAAACCTAAAAACGAAAATACCAGCGTCGTATTTTCATCGGAGATGTTGATGGAGTACTTCCCGTCGGAATCAGTTATAGTGCCGCTTGTGGATCCTTTCACGGCTATACTGACTCCCGGCATTCCTTCACCTTGCTTATCAGTCACCCTTCCTGTGAGGGTAACACCTTGCATTTCTGTAAAAGAACAGAAAAAAATCGCTAAAATCAAGACAAGCGATTTTTTTGAGATACTTAAATAATAAGATGACATACTTTTTTTGATTTTAATAATGTATAATAATTCATAAATTTTCTACTATCTTCCATAGCTGGAATAATCCTCTCGGCACATGGAAACAGCCCTTCCATTTTCCGCCTTTGAGCGTGAGTAACGGCATTCCTTGCCGGTTAAGGTAGCCGTACCATTCGGGAAATTCGTTGTCGCGAAAATGCTCCCACGTATAATCCTGGATTTTCAGGAACCAGTCCTTACAACGGCGGTCGCCTGTATGCTTATACCCTTTTAATAAAGCGATCAGCGTTTCGATATGCACCCACCACAACTTTTGGTCCCACTCTAACTGTTGCGGCGGATAGCCTTTACTATCCTTGAAATAGAAAATACCGCCGTATTCTGCGTCCCATCCATACTCCACTGTGCGTAACAAAATACCGGTCGCTTTTTTTATCAGTTCACGGTCGTTGTAACGTTCAGCCAAATCCATCATAAACCACATCGCTTCGTTGGTATGACCGGGATTGATCGTCCTGCCTTCGAAACAATCAATAGAAGTCCCCTCGGGCGATACATTTTCAAGTATTAAACCCAAATCTTCTTGATAAAACACGTTCATCACTTCATCGATAAGCGGCTTAATCGCTTTATCCACTTCGTCTTTTCCGATTACGTCTTCGAGTATCAGCGACAAGTTACACAAAATCATGGGTAACGAAAAGCCTTTCATCGGTCGCGTATCCGGATAAAGTTTGTTGTACGGACCTTTGGGGTTTGCCGATCGGGCTTGGATGTTTCTATACGTTTTAATAGCCATATCTTTATGTTTTGCTTCGCCGGTCGCTTTGAATAATTCGGCGAAAGCCATGCAGGCAAAGCAGTCGGAAAAAATATTATACGGCTGTACCAGCGGTTTCCCATCGCGGGTAAGCGAAAAATACCAGTTTCCCTTGGCATCCGTTCCGTATTTTTCCATGAAGCGAGCGCCAAGCAAAGCCATATCCAGCCAGACCTGACGATGTTCAATCTGATTGTAAATCATAGAAAAAAACCATACTTGACGTCCCTGCAACCACATAAATTTATCGGTATCGAAGACTTTTCCTTGCCGGTCGAGACAAGTAAAGTAGCCTCCATATTCCGTATCCGGTGAATTTTTCATCCAAAAAGGAATGATGTTGTCCAATAATTCCATCCGGTATTGGTCTTTAAAAAGAATCAAATCTTTCATATACTCAAATTGATTAATTGATATTAATAATTGCAATTATTTACTTTAAACTTTTAAGAATATTTTATACCTGTACATGTGATAAAGGATGAGCCAGATAATGCTGAACTCGCCTAATGCAATGATAGCGGGGTAGAAGTCACCCGTATATTGCTCGAAGCCGTGAAGCAGCGCTTTCGAAATGTTTCTAAGCCCAAAAGCTTCATAAAGCATGTAAGCGGTTATCGAGTTTAATCCAAAGACGCGCAAGCCGGTTATCCACCACCCGTTTAACTTCATTTTATCCGTCAAGAGTAAGGATAAAGCCAGGAGCAGATAGCATACGCCGCTACTGAACAGTACCATAGAGCATGACCATATTTTCTTGATAACAGGCATTTGCAAGCTCCATAACAAACCTCCGGCAATCAAAGCTACGCCGATGATTGCAAGCATTTTCAATTTCGCCTCCGTCCGGTCGGAACGTTTCAATACATACCCGGCAAAATATCCGGAGATGACGGTTGCCGCAAAAGAGAGACTCGTCAACATCCATGTATATTGTGTTCCGTCGTCCAATGCTCTAAAAACAGCATGATCGATATGAATAGCCAGATTGCCTTCCGGAGTGAATACGCCGCTGCCAAAACCGGAAACCGGAATAAAGGTCATACACAACCAATAAACGATAAGCAACGAGGCGCTTGCTACAATCAGCCATCGAATATTAGAAATGTTAAGAACAAGAAAGGCTGTAATCAGATAGCCAAAAGCAATAGCGTGCAAAGTGTTGCAATAGATATGAAAATGGTCGATCGTCAAGTCTAAAAGATTTCCCTGCGCTATCCATCCGAGCAGGAAAAGCAATGCGAAACGTTTCAATACTTTGACGTACAATTGCCTCTTGCTGTGTTTGCCCTGCAAAAATTTACCGAACGAGAAAGGCATGGATAAACCGGAGGTAAACAGAAACAGGGGCATGATAATATCCCATGCTGTGAACCCAATCCAATCGGTATGGTTGAGTTGATACAGAATACCGCTTTGGGAATCCGCTCCCATCGCACTGAAAAAATTACGCAATACATCGCCTGCGCCGACAAGAAAAAACATGTCGAAACCCCGCAGTACATCAATTGCGGCTAAGCGTCCATGATTATTAAGTGTTTCCATAATATAAATAATTTCTGCAAAAATAGTAAATGATTTTTAAATATCACAAATATTTAGTAAAATATTTAATAATTATAGAAAGATTTTTTGAAATATCTGTTTTTATAGCCTGAATTTACTCGATTAGTTGAATATGTTTTTTATCATGCCAACACCAAATGATTTATTTTGAACGATTCATTGCCATATTAAATAGAAATGTTTACTTTTGTAGAATATTTAAAACAAAACAACCTTGAGCATATCACTTTTATTTAACAATCCCGATAGTATTTCGTTGTCGGCGGTAAAGGCGATCAATCTTAAAAAAGACCTGGTACGGACTTTGACCATTGGCGGCGAGAATACCATACCGAATCTCAGCAAGGAAACGGGATACAGTATCCCTACTATAACTAAACTGATGGGTGAGCTACTTGAAGAAGGCATCATCCACGATTTCGGTAAAATAGATACCAACGGCGGACGGCGTCCCAGTATTTACGGAATTAACCCGAACGCTTTCTACTTCTTGGGAGTGGAAGTAGGCCGTACCTCTGTTACCATCGGTTTGCAAAGCGCCGATAACAAAAACATTAAAATATCGGAAAATATCCTTTATTCGTTGGAAAACAACCGTGAATCGCTGGATAAGTTATGCGATATCATTAATGCTTTTATTGATGAATCGGAAGTCCCGCGCCTGAAAATCATTGGCGCCTGCATCAATCTCACCGGCCGGATCAATTCCAGGGAGGGATTCAGTTACAGTTTTTTCTATTTTGAAGAAAAGCCTTTGTCTTCTATTATCGAATCAAAGATCAACGTGAAGACGTATCTCGAAAATGATTCGCGAGCGATGACCTACGGAGAATATAATTGCGGCGTGGTGAAAAACGAGCAGGAGATTCTCTTTGTCAACATCAGTTGGGGGTTAGGCATGGGTATTATATGCAAAGGGAATTTGTATTATGGAAAATCGGGATACTCGGGTGAATTTGGCCATGCTCCGCTTTTCGATAACGATATTCTCTGCCAATGTGGAAAAAAAGGCTGTTTGGAGACGGAGGTATCGGGTTGGGCGCTTGAACGGAAAGTCAAGGACAGATTACGTTCGGGTGCAACGTCCGTATTATCCAAAATAAAAGACATAGACTCCATCCGTTTCGAACAAATTATAAGCGCTGTCACGGAGCAGGAAGACGTATTGGCTATTGAGGTGATCGAGGAGATGGGAGAAATACTCGGAAGGTATCTCGCTATGTTAGTCAATATTTTCAACCCCGAGTTAGTTATTATCGGCGGTACACTGGCAGCAGTGAGCGACTATTTGCAACTTCCCATACAAACCGCCCTGAAACGCTGTTCGCTGAATTTAGTGAATCAAGACGTCCGGTTCAAAACATCCAAACTGGGAGACAAAGCCGGAGTGGTCGGCGCTTGCTACATTGTACGCGACAAATTTTTCGGTCTGATTTAGCATGTCGGAAGTACAGGCTATTTGTATCGATGCGTTTGATTATGACCTTCCTGACCACCGGATTGCTAAGTTCCCTTTGCAGAAACGGGATACATCCAAATTGCTCGTGTGGAAGAACGGGCAAATCTCCGAAACTTTGTTCCGAAATTTAAGCCGGTTTATTCCTGAAAATGCACTGCTTGTTTTCAACAATACGAAAGTGATTCAGGCACGGATGATTTTTAGGAAGAAAACGGGGGCATCCATTGAAATCTTTTGCTTAGAGCCATCCGAACCTTCGGATTACGCCCAGGCTTTCACTCAAACAAAATCCTGTATATGGTTGTGTCTTGTAGGAAATTCCAAACGATGGAAAGAAGGAAAACTAACGTGCGTTACTCCCGATGGGCAATGTACGGCGGAACGGATCGGCCGTTGGGGCGAAACAGAATGCATCCGGTTTGAATGGGATCAGCCGGAGTGGACTTTTGCCGATGTGCTGGAAAAATGCGGAGAGCTACCTATACCTCCTTATCTGAACCGCAAAACCGAAGCGAGCGATAAGGAAACCTACCAAACGATTTATTCTCAAATGAAAGGGTCGGTAGCAGCGCCTACGGCAGGCTTGCACTTCACGGATGCCGTCTTTCAATCGCTAAAAGAAAAGCATATCGGCCGGGAAGAATTGACTTTGCATGTCGGCGCCGGAACCTTCAAACCGGTGAAGTCAAGAACTTTGGCAGGTCATGAGATGCATTCGGAATGGTTCTCGGTGAAGAAATCGACCATCGAACAGTTGATAAAAAAAGAAGGACAGGTCATTGCCGTTGGGACTACTTCGATGCGTACGCTGGAAAGCTTATATTATATAGGTCTTCTTTTGGAAAAAAATCCCGAAGCTTCCCCGGAAGCATTGGCCGTTGGCCAGTGGGAACCTTATCCGGAAAATGTAGACCGGCCTATTCTGCCGCCTTCCGTTGCTCTGGGAAATGTGCTGGACTACATGGAGCGAAATCATTTGGAAACGTTGACGACCCGTACACAAATCCTGATTGCTCCCGGTTATTCTTTCAAAACAGTACAGGGAATAATTACCAATTTTCATCAACCGAAAAGCACCTTACTGTTGTTGATTTCCGCTTTTACCGGAGGACGGTGGCGGGAAATCTACGATTATGCGTTGGCAAACGATTTTCGCTTCTTGAGTTATGGCGACAGTTCACTGCTGTTCAATGACGCTTATAGCGAAAATGACAAAATGATAAATACAGGAAGAGTACAGGAAGAGTACAGGAGGAGTACAGGAGGAGTACAGGAAGAGTAAAAGCGCAAAATAAGAAAAAAAAATGATTTGTATTTCAAAAAAACAATATTTTTAAAAAATTGCTGTCTTTTTAATACAAAAGTATCTTTATTTTGTTGCGTCATTGCAATCAATCACTCTTAACATAAAAATAACATACTAATGTTTCGCACTTAGTTATAACTCATTGAGAAATAAGATAAAAAAAGTGGCGACAAAATCATATTTATTTGTATATAAAAGAATTAACATTTCCATTTTTCATTATAATAGCTTTCTAT
>Ga0123357_10009867_pt1 | contig 12086 bp, 10 predicted proteins | sample TergutEmb28metaG_FD_89873 | JGI IMG/M metagenome (GOLD analysis project Ga0123357, IMG submission 89873) | Embiratermes neotenicus P4 segment gut microbial communities from Petit-Saut dam, French Guiana - Emb289 P4 | ecosystem: Host-associated > Arthropoda: Insects > Digestive system > Gut ...
AAGGCTGATTTCCACTCTTTTTTTTCCTTCACTTTTCCTTTTTTGAATTTGGGCGGGTTAAAAACAATTAAAGGATCGCCTTTTTTTTATTCTTTCCCGTCCTTTTTTTTGTTTGATTTCTTCAACCTGTATTTTTTTGCGATTATCAATGTGTTCTTTTGCTTTTGCCAAAGCGATATCCGCCTTGTCTAAATTCAACTGGATTTCTTTTTTCTTTATATCCGATTCATAAGTTGCCGATTCAAACTGAATTTTTGATATTTCCAGCGACAAGCGCGTAATATCATAATTTGCATTCAATTCTTCCAAGTCCGATTGGTGTTGAGCTTTTAATTTTTCCATTTCCGCAAGGCTGATTTCCACTCTTTCTTCTGCGTCAACTATCCCTTTTTGAACTTCGGACGGATCAAAAACAATTAACGTATCGCCTTTTTTTACTTCTTGCCCGTCTTTTATTATGTTAGTAATCTTAAGATTACCATATCTCCATGAAATAAATGGCGCTGAAATATTGGTTGAATTAACCGTTACTATTTCGCCCTCTTCATATAAATCGATATAAAAAGTTCCTTTAACAACTTTTGCAATAGGTATTTGTTCTACCTCTTTCTTTTTACAGGCGAACAATAGCGTGAATATAACGACTGCAACTCCAAGTTTGACGATGTTTGAAGCATCAATGCGAGCGCCGCGAAGCAATCCGAATGTTTTCATTTCATTGATTTAAATTTGTTTTATCTTCTGCATTTTCCTCTCCTTTCTTTAATAAAATCCTGTTATTTATCAAAGCATTCACTGGTTTTATCAAAGCGATTTTTTCCTTTTCTTTTAATCCCGATGTAATAATTACCTCTTTCGATGAAGACGGTCCGAGCGCTATTTGCCGCATTTCAAATCCGTTCTTGTTTTTAACATACGCAACCTTCATTGAATCTTCTTCAAACACACATACTTGCGGAACAACCAAAGTATCTTTTACCTCTTTCATAATAATCCGGCAATTAGCCGTAAAACCGGGGGAAGGCATCAATAATACGCTATCGACAGACGCTTCGACATCAAAAACTTTTACTTTTGACCCGTTTTTATAAGGCGTGCCAATAGGCGATTTCTTTTTAATTTTTCCCCATGCTTTATTTTTCGGCATAGCGTCAAATGTATAAACGACAGAATCGTCCAAATTGATATATTTATACTCGGTTTCCGATGCGCTTATTCTCACTTTCATTTCCGAATATTCCGGCATAGAGATTATAAGCATATTATCCCAGACATTATCGCCGATTTTATGTTTAACGCCGGTCATACGATTGATCGCTATCATTGCCAAACCGTCTTTGGGCGCCTTTAAAACCAATGCGTCCAATCGTTTCTTTAAATCTTTAATTCTATTATTAATACGCTGAATGCGCAATTCCCATCTCCGGATTTCCGATTTATTAATAATATCAAGCGATTGCAGTTTGTTATCAAGTTGCGCTTTTTGTATAGCTACTTTCTCAAGCTCCAACTCTTTCATTCTGCGAATATTCGGTGGAGAATAGGCTAATTGCAACGAATCCAACTGAGCGATTTGGGTATTGGCGTTATTATCTTCTACCTGAGCTTCTAATATAGCATATTGTAAAGTGAGATTGGCTTTTGTTTTATTAAAATCGGCTGTTGTGTTTTCCAAGTCAATCAACGTATTATCATAAGCATTCTGAAGGTCTTGAAATTCAATGATACAAACGGTATCTCCCGCGTGCACAAAAGTTCCGTCTTCAATGAGTCTAATTATTGTTCCGTCAATATTGGGAGGGCAACTGATTGAAGCTGTTTGAACAGGTTCTACGAAACCATCGACAGTTATGGAATTTTCAAAATTTTTGCAGGTTGCATCATAAGTCGGTACATCGTTATACTTGCCCGATGTACAGGAAAATAACAAGATTACTAAAAGGTATGTATAATTAGAACTATGATTAAACATTCATTTATCGTAAACAAATTTTTTCCCTAAAATTGCATTAGTCATCTCTTGCTGCGGCGTTCCGTTTTCAACGATACCGAAGCCGCCTTTGTAATCCCAATTGGCACGCGCGATTCCATGCCGTTCGAAAAGAGTGCACATATCTTTATACCAGCGAATTTTATCTTCAAATGGCGATGATTCGATACAGCCATATTCACCGCAATATACTTTTACATTGTGTTTTTGAGCGATTTCAAGTACCTGCATAAAATTACTTTCAATGACATCAATGTTGTATACCTTACGTCCTTCGCTTGCATGTTCTTTAGCCGAATCCATATCAGCATCCGCTATCAATTGACCGGGGTAATGAACGGGAACGGTAAGGTCTTTATTATTTGTCCACGACGCTTTGTAATGCGTCAATAAAAACGGCTCGTAATAATGAAAACTAATGATGATATTCGGGTCATTTTCAGGTATTCTCAAATCTTTTACGGTAGAGAAACTTTGCCAACGGTTCGATCCCACTACAATAGTCCGCGTCGGTTCCAACTGGCGAATAACTTCTATGCACCGGTTAACAATGACGTTCCATATTTCGGGATCGTCTGCAACCGGTTCGTTCATAGGTTCGTATGCAACCATATCAACGGAATAATTTTTCAATTCGCCTGAAATCATGCGCCAGCATTCATAAAACTTCTCCTGCGCTTTAGGGTCTGTAAACAAAGGTTTTACAGCAGCGTTAAAATAATGCGAGCGCAATATATGCAGATCAACCACTGCGCGTAAATGAAACGCTTTGCACCAATCCAATGCGTTGTGTAATAAAGCAAATGCTTCCGGTATTTTTTGTCCGTCTTCGGTAAACATTTGTTCTTCGTCGATAGGAATACGAAGGTGGTCGTAACCCAGTTTTGCAATATATTCCACGTCAGCGCGGGTAAAATACGCTTTGCGTTCTTCTCCGCGTTTATCGCTTTGCGAAAGCCAACTACTGATATTGAGACCGTTCTTTATTTCAAAAGAATTTTTTTTCGGAGTAAAAGAAAACAACATGAACGAAGATACCCATATCGCCAGCAAATATACTTTTTGTTTCATTTTTTTATATGCATTGAATTGTTACTACTTTTTCATATTAATTGTTTGCATTCCTTCGTGGAGGTCAGCCTCCTTGCCGTTCCATACGAACTTGCCGTCAATTCCTTCAGGCAAAGTGATTTCTGCTTTCAGATTCCCCGCGGCATCCACTTGATAGTTTACGCAAATATCGCCTTGCGGATGAGGAATACTGCCCGACGCGTTGTGCAATTTACCTAAATTCGGCGTAATGAGTACTTTCCGAAAACCCGGCGCTGCCGAATGGATACCTAAAACAATGCGATAGAGTTCGATGTTCGGACTTGCTCCCCAGGCATGGCAGTCGCTGCGTGGATAAGGATCGGACGTTTCCGCCCAAGTAGTCAAGCCGGTAGCCAATTGATTGCGCCACACGTCTAACCTGTTCAAATAATCATTGCCCATACCCGATTTATCCAAAGCCCTGTTGAGATAATAGCTGAAATAAATGGTAGCCGGCGTTAAATCTTTCTCCTGTAAAATACGCGCCATCAAGTCGGTCGCCTCTTGCCCTTCAACCACATTGGTCAAAATAGCCAGAATATTGGCATGTTGCGAAAAACGCTTCTTTTCCGGCGTATCGGCAAAGAGTTTCCGGTCGGCATCCCAATATTTTGCTTTGAATCCGGCTTTCATCCGTGCGGCGATTTGTTCATATTTATCGGTAAATGCAGGCATTCCCAGACTTTTTTCCATTTCTCCCGCTAATTGCAATCCAATGAGATAATGCAAATCCTGGATGGAAGATTGTCCGTCGGGCGTGCGCGGAGGTTCGCCGTCGTCGAAAGACCAGTCGGTAAAGAACCAATACGGGATGTAGGAAAGCGAAGCATCGTCCCTGAGATGCTGTTCATAATAATCCAAAATCAGGCGAACATAAGGAAGTTGCTTTGCCACAAAAGCATCGTCGTTCCGATGCATCCAATAATCGTGTATCATAGCAATCCACCAGATAGAAAACGGCGGAATGAATTGCTGCAGATTGCTCGGATAACGACTCATCGTAATTCCATCTGAAACAACCGACTGCCTGCCGTCGTTGATAGCGTTGCGTATCAACCGGTCGTCGCGCGTATTATAGAGCGTCACCATCGCCTGAATACGGGTATCGCCAAAATACTGAAGCTGTTCGTAATACGGACAATCCGTATAGGTTTCCTGAGCGCAAAGCCGTGCTGTACGCCAGCCGGTAGTCAGGATTTTATCTAATTCAGGCATTTCCGGAGCAGAAAATTTCGACGCCTGTTGAAACGGATAACCGGTGTATGTTCCATATATATCGTTCAACACCAACGGCTCGGAAGCGGTTTTCACTTCTATCTGAATGTAACGATAAGTACGCCACCACAACGAAGTAAAACTGCGATGGTCGCCGCCATCGGAAATGATTTGGTCTTCATAACCGCGAAAAACTTTTCCTTCAATCTGGTCGCGATTGCCTTTGTCGTTCGGTTGCTGACTTTGATTATACAGCGATTCGGCATATTTCACGGTGATTTCCGCTCCTTTTCCCTTACTGAATATCATATTAAAATAGGCAGTAGTAAGATGCGTCCGGTCGAGGAGCAGCGTGACTTTCGACGAAGCCGGTACCACGTAATTTCCCGCTTTTTCGGGAAATTCTGCGGGCATCGTTATTCCTTCCGCTTTGCGCAACGTCGGTATTCTTTCGTTGGTCAATTCCGGCATTGGAATAGAACGGGGTGTCAACTGCCATCCGGGGTAATCGCGCGAACCTTTCAGCGCTCCGGTAATAATTTGACGGGCGGCAGACCACGACGAATCGTCAAATTTTGGCTGTTCCCATCCCCAAGGATATTTTGCGGCATCCATTCGCTCGCCAGGGCCTGTTACAAAATAGGTATTCAAACTTGCATTTACCGGACTGTAACCTTCGTTGCGAATGCCTTTCCATGTGTTGTCGGTATTGACTATTTGCTCATTTTGCCCGTCTCCCTGCACAATGAACCCCGTTTGATGGAAACTCATCTGAGCGACAGGAGCGTATTGAGCAAAATTCCAAACCACAGCAGCAATCGTGTTTTTACCTGCGTGCAACTGCGGCGCGATATCCACCGTTTCAAACGACCAGTTGTAAATATCGCCGCGCGCAGGGCCCAACGAAACCTGTTCGCCGTTGACAAACAGCTTGTAACGATTATCGGCTGATACGTGAATGACAAACTTGTCGGGCTTAGCGCTTAATTCAAATGTCTTCCGGAAATGATATACGCCGTATTCGTTTGCAGGAGCGCCGGCAACGGCAATCCACTTTGCCTGCCATGGTTTCGACAATAATTCGGGATTAGCGCCGGCATTTTGAGCCGAACCGTAGTGGATAAATCCCGCTATACACAAAATGATGAGGATGCTTTTTTTAATCATGATAAAGGTGTTATATGCTTGCAAAGGTATGGTTTTATTATTAATATTCCAAAAAAATGCACATTGAGGATAGAAATAAATAGTTACAGTGAGCAGGAATAAAATTTCTCTCTATATGCTTTATTTAAAAATAATCTTTTTACCTTTGAGGCAGGAATTATGAATTAGGATTCATTTAGCTAGAATACTTAACATTATGAAAATTAAAACTTTATTAGAAAATTTCGTTTCGTTGCTTTATCCCAGACTCTGTGTCATTTGCGGAGAGCCGTTGATTGAAAATGAAAAATTTTTCTGTTTTGCATGTTTTTTGAAACTGCCGAGAACGCATTATCATTTAATCTCTGAAAATCAGGCAATCGAGCGCCTTGCAGGAAAAGTTTCTTTAGAGAAAGCCTCATCCTATTTTTATTATAGCAAAGGAGGCGTCGCTCAAAAGTTGATTGCTGAAATTAAGTACAGAGGTAACCAAAATTTAGGCGAGTGGATTGGAGACTATTTGGCTAAAGACATGATTTCGAGTGGATTTTTTCAAGGGATTGACTATTTGGTGCCGGTTCCGCTTCATCGTTCGAAAGAAAAAAAACGCGGATTTAATCAGGCTGAAAAAATTGCTCAGGGAATTTCTCAAGCGACTAAAATTCCTATGGAAACCGACAATGTTTTCAGAGAGAAAGCAAATACGACTCAGACTAAGAAAGGATTATTCGAGCGGTGGAAAAATACTCAAAATTTATTTAATTTGAACGATGCAGAATTATTCAAAGAAAAACATATCTTACTCATTGATGATGTTTTAACTACCGGATCAACATTGGAAGCCCTCGCTCAAAGCCTGTTGAAATCAGAAGGTATAAAGATTAGTATTTTAACCTTAGCAATAACTTAGCTATTATTTAAAATTTACTTAACATTAATAAAATATTTTGAATCGTTTTGAAATTTCCATTAAGTTTGAGTACTTTTGTTCTCAAATTACCATTTATTATGTTTATAAAATTAACTTATATTGTTTATAATGAAAACACTTGAACAAATTCTTGCAAAGAAACTGCTTAAAATTAAAGCAGTTAAGCTGCAACCCGCAAATCCGTTTATATGGGCTTCGGGTTGGAATTCGCCAATTTATTGCGATAATAGAAAGACTTTGTCATACCCTCCATTGCGGAATTTTATTAAATTGGAATTGGCTCGTACGATTATAGAAAATTTTGAAAATGTTACGACTATTGCCGGCGTGGCAACTGGCGCTATCGCTCAAGGCGCTATGGTAGCAGAAGAATTAAATCTGCCTTTTGCTTATATTCGTTCAACCCCAAAAGATCACGGATTGGAGAATTTAATTGAAGGCGATTTAAAGCCCGGCGCTAAAGTGGTGGTCATTGAAGATTTAATTTCTACGGGAGGAAGCAGTTTGAAAGCGGTCGAAGCCGTTCGTGATGCCGGTTGCGATGTAATTGGCATGGTTGCTATTTTCACTTACGGATTTTCCACTTCTGAAGAACGATTCAAAGAAGCAAAGGTAAAATGGATTGCGCTCTGCAATTATGATGCAATTCTGGATGAGGCGTTAAGAACCGATTATATTGACGAGTCGGAAATCAAAACGCTTCAAGAATGGCGGAAAGATCCCGGACAATGGAATCATAAATAATTGAATAACAAAATATGACTGATTTTATTAGTGATATTAAAACAATTCCTTATGAAAACGGGATTGTATATGAGGCGCTTTCCGATTTGAATAATCTTGAAAAAGTGAGAAATCGCATTCCTTCCGACAAAATAGGAGATTTTACCTTTGACGATAATTATTGTTCTTTCTCGATTCAGCCGGTAGGCAAAATCCATTTTTCAATTGTTGATCGCGAACCGCTGAAGACTATCAAATTTGCTGTCGACCGGTCGCTGGTAGATGCCACTATGTGGATTCAACTTAAAAATACCGGCGAACGGGAAACGAAAATGAAACTCACAATTAGAGCTGACCTGAATCCGTTTATCAAACCGATGATATCCAAGCCGCTTCAGGATGGCATTAATCAAATTGCCGATATGTTGGCGAAAATACCGTATGAAACTTTGGCATAAAAATATTCAGATTGATAAGGAAGTCGAACGATTCACAATCGGGAAAGACCGTGAAATGGATTTGTATCTGGCAAAAGCCGACGTGCTTGGCTCCATTGCGCACAGCACGATGCTTGAGAGTATCGGCTTGTTGACTTCTGATGAGTTGCGGCAATTGCTTGCCGAACTTCGTTCGATCTATGCGTGTATCGAGTCGGGACAATTCGTTATTGAAGAGGGAGTAGAAGATGTTCATTCGCAGGTAGAACTCTTATTAACCAGAAAATTGGGAGATACAGGAAAAAAAATACACAGTGGTCGTTCGCGCAACGATCAGGTTTTGCTCGATTTGAAACTTTTCACGCGGGAAGCTATTCAACATCTGGTTAGCGACGTTTCAAAACTGATTGATGTCCTTATCAGTCAAAGCAATAAATATCAAGCGGTTTTAATGCCCGGTTATACCCATTTGCAAATAGCGATGCCTTCGTCCTTCGGATTATGGTTTGGCGCTTACGCCGAGAGCCTGACCGATGATTTGCAGTTATTGCTGGCTGCGTATAAAATCTGTAACCGCAATCCTTTAGGTTCGGCGGCGGGATATGGTTCTTCTTTTCCTCTGAACCGGCAAATGACTACCGACTTGTTAGGATTTGATTCCATGAATTTCAATGTGGTTTATGCTCAGATGGGGCGGGGAAAATTAGAGCGTACCGTCGGTTTTGCCTTATCGGGAATCGCAGCCTCATTGTCCAAATTGGCATACGACGCTTGTTTGTTCAACAGTCAGAATTTCGGATTTATCCGGCTTCCCGATCAGTTTACCACCGGTTCAAGCATCATGCCTCACAAAAAAAATCCGGATGTGTTTGAATTAACGCGGGCGAAATGCAACCGGATTCAAAGTATTCCTCAGCAAATCACTTTAATTACCAATAATTTACCGTCGGGTTATTTCCGGGATTTACAAATTAACAAAGAAATATTTCTTCCGGCATTCGACGAATTATCCGATTGCATCCACCTGACTGCTTTGATGATGCAATCGATGGAAATCAACGAGCATATTCTCGACGACGACAAATATTCCTTATTATTCAGCGTCGAAAAAGTGAACGAGTTAGTCTTGCAAGGCGTTCCTTTCCGCGAAGCTTACAAGCAAATAGGCTTGGAGATTGAAGCAGGTAAGTATGTCGCTGATAAAAAATTGAATCATACGCACGAAGGCAGTATTGGTAATCTTTGCAACGACCGGATCGAAAAACTTAAAACCGAAATCATCAACGAATTTCGGTTTGAAGAAGTGAATCAGGCGGTGGAGAAATTACTTATAACTACAATATCATAGCCGCAAATCCTGCAACACCGGCGTCTTCACTGCTCGAACTTTGGTTTTCGGCTCTTTATTCAGTTGTTCAAAAATCGTAATCGTATTTTCACCTTTTTTCAGCCACACTCCCGGAACATAAAGCGTTTGTTGCGGACCAACATGCCAGTAGCGTCCGAGATTAATTCCGTTGATGAACACAATGCCTTTTCCCCATCCCGACATATCCAAAAAGGTATCGCCGGTATCTTTCAACTGAAATGTTCCTTCATAAACAATTGGTTTTTTATTTAATGTTTGTGCATTAGCAGGCGTATTTTTTAAGAAATCCATTTCCGGCGCTTGACTCATCGGCAATTGCGTCATCTCCCAATCGCCATCGATTTCTATTCCATTTATCGTTACCGGTGAAATAATCCCTTTCGTATTGTGTATAATTTCTGCGCCGTAATTGATTCGTCCCATATTCTCTACCAGAATTGATAATTTGGCATTAAACGGAATATCAATGTTTATACTGTAATTTTTGAAATAGCGATTCAATTCGCCAACTTGCTTTCCGTTTACATACACGACTGCATAGTCGCGCAAACCTTTAATCTCCAATGTTCCGCTGACTGGTTGATTGAAACTTCGTTCGTACAATACATAACCGTAAGGCTGTTTCAACTGTTCAAAAGTCAATGGCTGGGCGTTTTGAATTTTAGGTTGTGTCCCTAAATAAGTAAGCACATTGGCGATTTCAGTCAATGGAATTGAAGGAATCTCAATCACAGGGATTGCTTTTGGCGGCTCCGGCACAGGATACGAAACATATTTCTTGATGACGTTGCGAATCGAATCGTATTTAGGCGTAATCCAACCGGCTTCGCTAATCGGAGCATCATAATCATAGCTGGTTAGATCGGGTTGGATATCATGATCTCCGTCGTAATTTGCTCCGGAAGTAAATCCGAAATTTGTTCCGCCGTGAACCATATAAAAGTTGAAAGAAACATTGTTTTGCAAATATTCTTCCGTTTTGCGTGCGATTTTTGAAGCGCTTACCAACGGAAAAGGCTCAGCCCAATGGTCTAACCAGCCTGGATAAAACTCTGCCACCATATAAGGTCCTTCTCCATTGTTATATTGATTAACTACCTTTTTCAGATTGGCAATATTGCTTTCGCCGTTGGCAGTAGGAAAAGCGCCTTTTGTTGCGCCACCTTCAAACAGCCAGCTCCCATCGGAAGTGAATAGTGGAACATCGAAGCCGGCATCAGCTAACTGTTGTTTTATCTTGGCATTATAACGACGATGCTCTTCTAATGGAATATCTTTTCGTTGCGCTACGTACGAACCAAATTCGTTTTCGCACTGCACCATGATGATCGGACCGCCTTTGGTTATTTGCAGATTGCCTACTTCCTGATACAGCCGTTTAATATACAAATCGGTATAATGAAGGAAAGCCGGATTATCACGGCGGATTTCCAAACCTTCTACATTCTGCAACCACCACGGATAGCCTCCGAATTCCCATTCGGCGCAAACATAGGGACCCGGACGAAGGATGACCATCATCCCCTCCTCTCCGGCTGTCCGGATGTATTCGGCAAGATTACGGTCGCCGCTGAAATCCCATTTCCCCGGTTCCGGTTCGTGAAAGTTCCAAAAAACATAAGTCGCTACCGTATTCAATCCCATTGCTTTCATCATTTGCAAACGATGCCGCCAATACTGATGCGGAATACGGGAATAGTGCATTTCTCCGGAATGTATCGAGATGGCTTTTCCGTTAAGTAAAAATTGACCATCTTTAATTTCAAAACCGGATTTTTTTGTTTGTGCAAAAACGAAAGCGGTCGAGAAAAAAAAGAAAAATAATGATAAGTAGATACAGATTTTTTTCATACGAAGTAAAAATTGATTTGTCAACAAAAATAAGAAAAAAAATTGAAATCGCAAAATATCATCTCATGCTGTTAAAAAAAAGTTTGAGGTGCTATGAAAAATAACCGGCAATACGGTAGAGGCTAAAATCTTTGTCTTTGATACCATAGTTACTCGAAACGAAACGTTGGATTTTGCCATTCAATCTTTCTGTTTTTGCGTTGGTCATTCCATGATGAAAGAAATTGACAATTTCATCTTCATGCTTACGAACCATTTTGATAACACTACCAAATTCTTTTATTTGCTTTGCTCGTTCATACCACTGATACAAGTTTTTTGTAATTTCATCCGTTGATTTAAAACGGTTTTTGCAATCATACCATCGCTTAAAATCCTGACTGATTTGATAAGCCGCTTTAAGGTCATCAAACTTTTCAAATAATTGATTGACTGTTTTTTCCATTCCTTCATTCCATTTGTCGGGCGATTGTGTTATTGCATGTCGAGTGCGCCTCAACAGTTCAAGTTCCGACAGCGTTTTTTTGTCCTTCTCTGTCTTCTTTTTACCTTTGGTTAGGGTAGCTGTAAGTTCTTTCCCTATCCTAATTCTGACATCCGAAACAGAATCATAAACATATTTCATCACATGGAACTTGTCGATTACCTGTGTAGCTCGTGGTATTAAATTATTGCAAACCAACGCGTAAGTCGGGCTCATATCCATACTGATATTCCTTATTTTATACAATTCTTTTCCAAAGAGACACATAGCTTGCTCTACTTCCTGCGAATCCGTACTTTCAACCAGCATCGCTATTTTACCTGTATCATTATTGCTCAATATGCTAAATCCTGTGTGTCCGATGGCTTTGTCGTCAATGCTCATATTGGCTCCTATATTCTCTTTCTTCAATACATAAACAGGCTTTTCTTTTATCTCACCTGCCGTCTCATCTACTGTCTCTATCTTTTGTGGTTGCCATTTCTTATTTGCAATATCCGTTTGATAATCACTTATATAATTCTTGTACCAATATTGTAACGTCTGCGGCTTGATATCAAACATCCGCGCTACTGTCGTTACGTTGACCGGGTGAGATTCAATCTTCTTCTTTTAAAAAAATTCCCAATTCTGGTACCATCCTTACATAAAATATATATCTTTGCTGCATGAGTCACTATAAGCAACAAAGTCATGTAGTTTGGAAATGTGATTATCACATAGTCTTTTGTCCGAAATATCGATTTCGGATATTGACAGGTGTAATCAAAGACATAGTTGAATCCGATATTCGGATGCTATGTGAGTGGAAAGGATGCGAGATTGAAGAACTCAACGTGCAAGCAGAT
>Ga0123357_10009868_pt1 | contig 12086 bp, 7 predicted proteins | sample TergutEmb28metaG_FD_89873 | JGI IMG/M metagenome (GOLD analysis project Ga0123357, IMG submission 89873) | Embiratermes neotenicus P4 segment gut microbial communities from Petit-Saut dam, French Guiana - Emb289 P4 | ecosystem: Host-associated > Arthropoda: Insects > Digestive system > Gut ...
GCAAAGCGCCGAAGGAAATTCACGCCATTCTGACAGAAACATTAGGGGAACATGCACCATCGTATGCCACCGTCAAAAACGGGGTGGCTCAGTTTAAACGTGGTGATTTTTCCACCTGTGATGCGCCTCGTCCTGGGAGACCCAAAACAGTGACCACCCTGGAGATTAGTGACCAAATTCACGAGCTAAACTTGGAAGACAGCCGGATTTCGGCTAAATCAATAGCTGAGCAACTGGGCATCTCATGTAAGCGGGTTGGGTCCATCATTCATGAAGATTTGGACATGCGGAAGCTCTGCGCGGAGTGGGTCCCGAAATGCCTAAACCCGGACCAAAAACGTCAACGGTACCAGTCGTCTGAGCAACTCTGGAATTTTTTCGGCGCGATCCAAATAATTTCCTGTCGCGATTGGTGACCACGGAAGAAACCTGGTTATATCACTATGACCCGCAGACAAAGCAACAATCAATGGAGTGGCGGCATAGCGGCTCACTCCGCCCCAAAAAGAATGCGAGTGCAAAAATCCGCTGGAAAAGTTCTCGCCTCGATTTTTTGAGATCAAGACGGCATCCTCCTCATTGATATCTTCAAAACGGCCAAACTATCAACGCGGCGTATTACTCATCTCTCCTGGTGCAAATGGAGGACATTTCGAAAGAAAAACGCCGCGGGAATTTCACCAAGGGGGTCTTTTTCTTGCACGACAATGCCCCGGCTCACCGGGCACTTGCAACCCAGAAGAAACTGGACTATCTGGACTTCCAGTGTCTTGATCACCCACCCTATTCTCCGGATCTGGCCCCGTCGGACTATCACCTATTCCGTGGACTAAAAAAACAATTGAAAGGTCGCCATTTTTCGTCCGACGTGGAGGTCATTGCTGCCGCGGAGACCTGGTTGGACGGACAAACTGCTATTTTTTTTTTTTGAGTGGCTTGCAAAAGTTAGAGCAACGGGCTAAGAAGTGTATTGAGCGTCCTGAGGAGTATGTTGAATAAATCCCGAGTTTGGTCGCTGTAACTTGTTTCCTTTCTGGTAGAGCTAAGGACATATCACCGCCCCGCCGTAGGTGTCGATAATAAACAGGAATTATAAATGATCTTAATAATACTGCAGACATAATTTCAGTTGACAGGAATAGTTAAGGAAACACTGTGCTTAGAATGGGAGAAAATTGTACCGAAAAGAGCTTTGAAATAGTCAAGCAAGAGAAAGGGATAAAGGAAGATTAATATAAACAAAGGACTGAAGAAACAAGATTCTATTGAAGACGGAACTTGTCTCTGGTTCTCATGCGAAGAGTCCGTGACTCTTCCGAGAATTTATACTTTTCACACGTACTTTCTTCCTTCTAGAAGCCACACAGTTAAAGCTTTTTACACATTTACATGAATGTATCCCCTCAAAAAATACATATATATCAATGCAAATATACACTGCATGCAAACTACAAAAATTTACCGGCACACGTAGAACAACATGTCTTCTAAAGCAAACCAATTACAGGATCTCTATTATTCATATCAAATATTTCTGTGACGTTAACTGAAAATAATAATGGCATACAAAATAGTGCCACTGTGGCTTTTGGGCAAGGGGGATATCACCTGAATTTTTTCACTTTAAGATGCAGAAACTTCAATCTGACGATAAGTCATTTGGAATAGCCCATTTAAAGTATCCTTACAAAACAAAATCCAGAAGCACATGCATATCATCTCTGCTGCCTCGCCTCGACTGTAGCAACCCCGAACACAACCCCTTTACAGAAATGGTGACTTTTTTACTCTTGCTGACAAACACAAATCCAGGGTTCCCTTATCGTGTAATGAGAAGGAGCTTTTAACATATTCCGATCGGGCGGTATATTGTCACACTCACATCTACACGCTTCCCATTTCCAGAACTAACACCGCCGTAGAATACAAACAGGATCAACACTAAACTAAATGCAAACCCCTCCATTTCTTTTAGTTCAATAAAAATTGACATCCTCTTAAAATGTGAAGGAAGAGGATCAGTGCTTTGATCCTCTCTGTAAAAGCTGGAAGAATAAGAACAATACAGCAGTAGTATCGTACCCAAAACGGTCTTTCTCTCTGAAAGTGTGTGAACAAAAAATCCAGATATTCATGAATGTTTCAATGGGGATTTACGTTTTCAGACTAGATTTCTCCCGTTCGGTCGTAGACTTTTATAACCGCACTGGCAACCTAAATCCAAAGCTGATGCTAAGGATAAGGAAAAGAACTAAAATGGGAAGGGAATAAAGACATTATTGGAGACAGAAGGGTCTGATGAAGTGCAAATGATTTTCTTTGCGTTGACAAGGTGGAGAAAAATAAGTACAGGACTGAAAATATTTATTATATGCAACATGCGTGTTGCGATGAATCTAATTTATATGCTGGGACACGCATTAGAAGGAACTTCTCTCCTCAGCACGGGCGATTCTGAGAAAGAAATATCACAAGAAAGTATGACACTATGAAGTAGCTATCCTCGTCTGTTTGTGTGGTGCTGGAAACTTTAGCAGTCTGGTCTGCATGTGGCCGACATGAAATTCAACAGACGGAATAAAGAATGAATGAGTATAATTTTACGTATAACCTTACCTGTGTATTTTTCTATACATAACGTGCAATAAAAATATTAGCTACTGACAATAATAGAAAACATTTGTTAAAAAACGCAATGCAAGACATAGGCTAGGATGTCGTGTTTAGCATATTGTAACAACATGAGTTAACAATGTAATATATGTCCTCCTAAATTTTCAAAATCGTTTCGGCGTACTACCTCGCCTGTGCCAAGGAAACGGCTAAAAGATCTTTTCTCATTCCCAGTGTCTCCGCGGGCAACACAACACCGTGTCGCGGGTAACATATGGAAAGCCCTAAATGTAATTACTTTTCGAATTTCAACAGAAATTTATATGAAAGGAAAAGTAGATCAGACGACAAGGCTGTCTTTAAAATTACTGTCGTCTAAGTTGTGACGCCGAGTAGTCTGGTAGAAACTTACCCATATTTTGAACAAAATACACTTCCTCCACCTTCAGGATAAAATAGTAAGCTATTCAAAACAAAGTAGCCTTCATAGTGACCGCAATAAGAATGTCATATCTCATAGAAGGCAGTTTCATTTCTTCCATTTTTCAGCTAAAAACTCCTATTGATCAGGTACGTCCACAGGTTTGTGACGGTGCATCATTAAATTTGCACACATATATCCTACTGGACTCTGATAATAAAACCAACTAGATGCACTAATTTCTCAAATTTATTTTTAGAATAAAACTCTACATGTTTCGGACAGTTCGTCTGTCCATCATCAGGAATTTTTGACTGTACACACAGCAATGGAATATGTCATACAGGTTTACTGACATCTTGCAAGCTGTCAGCAAACCTGTATGACATATACCATTGCTGTGTGTACAGTGAAAAACTCCTGATGATAGACAGAGGAACTGACCAAAACATGTAGAGTTTTATTCCAAAAATAAATTGGAGAAATTAGTGCATCTAGTTGGTTATATTATAGGAATTATCACGATGCACGGTCACCTGAACGTCAGATCCTACTGGACATTTTCCTTCCTCTCATCTTAGTTGGACAAAAGCGTTTTATAACTTCATGCTGCTCCCGTCATTAGCTCAGAATACACTAGGAACATATTGCAACTTTTTACAGATATCAGTTGTTTCTTACTAAATCAAGTGTGTTGACAATTAAAATGACGAGCGAAATGTCGTAGTACGTACTGATTTTGTTATGGAGATCTGCCGAGGATTCATACAAATGATTACAATTGGTATTTGGTTCAAGGAATAAAGTGTTTGTAAGCAGAAAACATATATTTCATGCTTAAAAATGATGAAAAACCTAGCATATGCGAAAATTTGTTTTAATAAATAATAACTAAATTAATTATAATATAATTATTTTTTTCACGTTCTGCCCTCATTCAAACACCAAACGAGAAGCAACTGCTTAACACTTATGATAAGTTCTCTATCATACTGTTACTTTACTCTTGCATGCGAAGTTTCAGCTCCTCTATGGAACAACAAGCTGTAATTCCCCATCACAGCCGGATACCACCTTTCTTGATACCGCTGCTCCATTTTGGCTTTACCCTGATCAAACTGTTCACCTTGTTTAACACTAACGGCTCCTAGCTTCTCAGGAAAGAAACTGAGAAGTGAGTGTAAGAAGTGTATTTTCAATGACATTAGGCGTCCTAAATTCTGGTAGTTCCGTAGCAGACTTTGGAGGAAATCAGATTAATTTTCTTCTTTTTTCGTTGCCCATAAAACCACGAACCAATGACATAAAGAATTTCCACTCAGCAAAATCAATGAATTTCAATTTCCTTTTGAAATTCTCGTCGAACATGACTTTTCTAATTTGTATGCCGACAAATATTCCCTGTTTAATCTTCGCATAAAGGAGATTTGGAAACTTACCATGCGAATACAGGAAACTTCAGATTTTTTCCAAGGCTTTCACCAAAGTTCATCAGACCCAAATTTATGCGTAGTGGGAGAAGAAGCAGCTTTTCGAGATTCAACACGGGAGCTTTCTTAATGTAAGTTTTTCAGAGAATAATGTCTTACACGGCTCGCCGGTCCTTCAGAGCGAAACGTGATCGGTTCTTCGACTGCTCTGCATGTAACGAAAATAAAACAGGAATATTTCGTACATGCCGTCTGCAGTCCGAGTAAAAGAACCCCGCGCATCTACAAACAATGCTTCTTGTATTTCATTCCATTCACGAACAGTGACATATTTTCATATGATTCTTTCTTAGACACTGAATGGGCAACAGGTGTCAATGGTTTTACGTTTCTATTATGTAACAAACGGCTTTCAAGCTTAGGTTCAATGCGACATTCATCGGAATCATGTATAAATCCCATTTCTTCCATCAAGCCATTTACATCACTGCAGAAGCAAAGACAATCCTACATTCGGTAAAACCCAGAAAATTTTTCGTACCTCTTCCTGAATAGGGCTATTCTAGTTCCTTTAGGCAGCAATTTTCACTGCAGCTGTCTTAACCCTAGAAGTTCTGCCTGCTGCTTGGAAAGAATCAAGTCGCGAACTAGAACATTTAGCTAGCATTGTTGGATTAGATGTAGTTCGTGATCATCCTGGAGATGTATCTGAAGTCGGAGGATTCAAATGGTCCTACACGCAGCTCTTCTCGAGGGAAGGTGACCCTCCTCCCACTATTAAAAAAATACCGCCTGTACTGAGCACTCTCTTGACCATGTACAGAGTGGGAACGTGCAGTGTATTACATTTCATGTCAGGATATCAGTTAGCAGTTTACCAGAAACTCTCACCATGCACACTACAGGTGCTAGGGCATAAGTCTAATAACAGGGATATCGGTTTTTACAATTTACGAACATTTTATTAAAATATACCTATTTTTTTAAAAAAAGTGACGTCATGGAAGCTTTTGAATCGTGAGGTTCAGGCAGCCTTGCAATGATACTTGAAAGACAGCTGTTCTCATCCAGGTTACTAAATTTGTTAATTAACGATATTAAAATTAATCTGCAAGCCTAGTCTAAGGATAAAGCTTGTACTCTAGTTGAACTGGGCACCACGTTGGAACAGGAGAACATGGAATATTGACGTTGTTGCTCCAAAGGAAAAATCAGGAAAAACGTTGCAACGGAACGTTCACCGGACAGAAATCCAAAATGGGAACTAATGAAATAAAAACAAAAATGGCTAACCACTACAGCAACACTTTTTATAACAGAAAGTAATGTCAGTTCGTGTGTATGTAGGAATCCTAATAAAACAAGAAGTCCAAAATAAAATTTTGCAACCAAGGCCGTCCTTTTATATCATTTTCTTCCTACTGTCTCACATGCTTAAAATTCGTATGGGGCATGTGTCACGTTTTATTAAGCCACTTCTCGAAAAATAATTCATCGTAGCAAACATAAGTCAGGTAAAGGTGAAGGTGAAATTTTCTTTGTGAAGAACTGCGCACCACACCATAAAGACGCAGAGAGCAGTGCAGATCTGGTTGCCAGTATTCTGAACGTCGGCACTAGATGGAGGGAAGTGGTCATCCCGATCGCTGTACCCCTCGCAAAATGACCCCTCGTAGGCACTAGGTGAACCTCAGAGCGGGTCTTGACTTTTTGGGGCAAACACAACCCCAGTTCCAGCCTCCAAACGATACACATCCTCGGTCTTTCGACCAGTAGCCTACTTAGTATGCATAGTAATCTATCCGGGTTTGTAACATAACTGCGTGAGATAAAAATTGGAGCTCAACAAAATTTACAGATTTCATTTAAAATATTTCTGGGCACGGCTTATGTCTAAAGCAATACAATAATAAATAAATTACGACTTCAGGCACCACAGTGACGCTCGCAACAGTATATTTGTATCTATCTCAAATAAATGCAAACTGCAGTGATGTACACAAAGTGTAGAAAACATGTGGAGAATACCCACAGTTAAAACTGGATGAATCATGTTTCGACTATCACAGGCAGTAAACTTCGTTACTCACATCAATCACTGATCCAGCTGATTCAAGCGGGGTCGCTTCTAACGTATTCGCAAGGCGCTTTGTTTGAGTCTTGGCCAGGACACCGACCACCCTGAGTAAGGTTCTCCGTGGTTTTACTGATTTCCTCTAAGCAGATGCCGAGATAATACACTTCCTTCCACATCATTTCCCATTATTCGACAGGACAGAATCTACAATCTACGCTACTGATAGCTTCGTCAAATGTACGATAAAGTATTTAATTACGCAATTTACGTCATCTTGTACAGTAACTTACATGCTCAGCAGCGGTGGTTCTTTATCCTTCCATATCACCAGAAGACTCTTACCTGGAAACAAGAAACATTACATTTAACCACTCCGAAAGAGCTGTAAAAACAAAAGTTTCTAAATAAGACTTTGCACGCACAAGCGACTATTTTACAAATTTTATGTTTACTTGAAGTATTTAAATCCACAGAGCCCCGCATATTTTGTTTAATGCAGCAGTTGCTCAGTCGGTCAATAAAATCCTCGCCTTTATGTAATATTAACGATGTTGACTACAATCCGCCGCTAAACCCTATCCTTTATCTCTCACGGGCTTGTTTTTCAAGCCACAAGTTACAGTTGCAAGATACTGTATTCTGGGTATGCACCTCTACACTGACTACTCTCATTTCTGAAGGCCTTCACAACGCCGGCCCCTTGATAGTACCAATTTTACTTATAACTTAACCGCATATTCCGTCACAGAAATATTACTCGAATCTCCGACGACCTGTCAATAAATACAGCAACATACTCTCAGAGGTGTTGAGGAGAAAGAGTAAAGACGGCAGAATACCCTAAAGGAGGGACCAAAACTTGACACTCGGTTCAGTATAAAATTTTCCTTGATTCTGAAGGAAAAAAGGAAGAAAGGAAAAGTGAAATGTAAAGTTCACCCTAGAACACGCCAAGGCGGCCCAGAGGATAAGTAGAGAGAAAATTTCAAAGTTTCGTTTCGTTCCAAAAGAAGTGCAGTAGAATATTTTATCTCCCACCCTTCTTCAAATTCTTTTTTTTTTTCTTTTAAGTTAGCAACCCCTCGCGGCATTCATCATTCCCCTTCTCGTATCCATTGTTCGTCAAACGATTAAGCTATCTGACCTTGCTAGTTTCGTATAAGAATAGGAAATGGGAGCGTGCGGGGTGCTTGGGTTGTTTGGTGGAAAGTTAAAAAAAAGTGATAGCCTTCCAAGACTTCTTTCTAGCCACTGAATGCTGTTATATTGCCTCTTCTAACAAATATCGAATCTAACAACAGAAGTGGAGGTGTCTTACTAAAGAATAGAATAAAAAATGAAAGTCGTTAGAGTTTAGAATTATATGAACCGGGTTCTTCCCTCACTCTTGCAGAGAACCTTCATTTCTTTGCTCTCTTCAAGGCTGCTGTGTCCTACGAGAAACTACTGCAAATTGGCACCAGGGATGTTCAAAATAATGATCAACATGAGACCTAGCGGAATTTCAATTGATATCCCTTCACGATGTTACAACACGATCCTTAAGTGGATGCTAACAAAATAAAAGCTACAAATCTAGTTTTAACTACAACTAGGCAGTTGATAAAGTAACTCTTTCTGTCTGCCTATCCGTTTGTCTTTTGAGGGTTTCCAACAAGCTATTCACGTGCATTTCTCGTCCAGGCACCAACATGCTACCTGCACAACCCATATAATCCTCAATGATTTCCTGAGAAACAAAGAATATGAAGCTGCTGAAAATATGACATGATTACACTCACTGCCATTATCATCCCACCACGTCATAACAACAGACGTGTAGGAAGAATCAAGGACAGATTAGGCCTATATACAGACGGACGGAAAAACAGTAGAAAGAGTGCTATACTTCAAATGCTTCTCTCTAAAATTTCAGCTGAAATATATTTCCACGTGTTAAAACTTTACATGAAAACTCTCCACATTTTGTTCACCACTGTTCTGAGAGACTGTCACGGAAACTGAAATATTCATCCATCTAAATAAAGAGAATACTGGGATAAAGTAAGTAGCTTACAATAGTTTCGTTAGTGTATGTAAGAAGCTTTAGGATTTGCACTATTTTCTCCGTCTTATTCTGCGCACAAGCGATTTCTTACAGCTGTCAATGGTAAGGGAGATCCGAATCAGTAGCGTGCTTTATTTTCTAAGCGTATCGTAGCAACTGATATTTGATCTGGAAAGTTAAAGAACCCAATATGGCTCAATTACTACAGCATTTCATCTCACGTCAGTCTGATATGGAACGTGTTCATTGTTCAGCGTCTTGTCTGTATATTCTAGTTTCAGTTTCTAGTTTCCATTCATTGGAAACGAATCAGCTGCAATGCGTAAGACCGAATACGAATGTTGTAAACGAGTCGTGACAATAAATTATGTAAGTAGTGGCACAGACGGCTGATATTCACTGTTGTTTCCTACTACGTTTATACTTGACACAACTTCTTCACTACGCTTATCCTTTTGTACACCCTTCTTTATGATACGAACAGCGATTTGTTACATCTTTTTTCTTCGGAACGCACAGTTACGAGCATAGAGCTGCCACCTGTGCAACTGTCTGAAAACTACTACAACCTGAGCACACCAAAACACACACGCACACATAGTCAGGCAACTCACATACATTATCACAAACCGGCTTTTTTGGGGCATGTACAGACTCAAGGACGGTGAATATAGCATACTGCCTTGCGGTCACACTGCTGCACACAGAGCATTACTGTATCAAGGCGTGTGTCTCTCAGCTCTTTAGAACAAAACCAACATGTCAGCCACGAAAAACATTTTGTGGTTACAGAGGCATAACCACCACTTAAAACGGGGCCCTGGAATTTGGAGTGGTAATACATTTTCGACAAATATGTAATTTCCATCGACATGCTTTTTATACAATGCATTTACTTTCACTTGAATAGCAAATCCTGGAGTCACATTTTAACTCCGAGACTGCAACGAAACTCTTGGGCGCACAATTAATTGAATTTCATTGTGGACACTACTTTAGTTTTGTGAATGTCGTCCGAAGAAAACCCCCAATACGGTACGTTTCCTTGGCTTCTCTAAGCCTTACTTCGGGATCCTCCAAGATTTTTTATTCTTGGGCATGAATTCGGAGCATTTTAGAATCTGGTATCACAAGCAAATTTAGCGTGTACGGCTGTACAAAAAAATATGTTGAATGTGTAAGGTTGTTGCAGTGAGCTACTCTTGAAACAAGGGGAAAAAACGGACGTAACACAACAACATTTTTGTCCCAAGTGGGTTTCAGTATAAGAAACCGAAACAGTGGGTTGTAGGCCCACTGTTTACATTACAATGTTGAAAAGAAAATTCATGTGGGAAATGTGATTGCAGTTACATTTACAAACAAAAACCCATTGCTCCTCTTGACTTTATGGTCTATTTGAATATGAAGTTCAGCATTTTTACTTCACTTCACGGCTCTATCTACTGTGTCTGACGGTATAAACGAGTTAGAAAAGTGATGCAAAAAATGCAGAATAACGACGAAAGTGCTGGCAATTAGCGAATTTAATTAAAACATCTTTTATTTCTTTCTTCGTGTGTTGTAATGCTCACGGGAATTCACATATGTAAAAGAGGGACAGGATTTTTTTTTTCACCCACATCACAAAAACACTAAAATTATTCGTACGGTATGCGGTTGGAGTTCAAAAAGTTTAGAATAAACGTCTTGGGTTTACATTCACTTTAAACACAAAATAATATACGTGGATAAAAAGTTTTTTTTTTTCGATTGATAACATTTATGGTATGTAAACAACATAAAAATTACGAAGCAATTTATATTTCCAGCTGACAGGCGCGCAATTTCGTTTTAAACTGAAATGTACAGCATTTCAATCTTCGTTCGGAACGAATACGAACAGCAAATATTCAATTACCATAACAATAAGCAAATTGACGCTATTATAGTTGACTTTTCGAAAACTTTTGATTTAGTTCCTCATGGTCGGCTGCTTATGAAAATTGCAAATTCGGGAGTGGATTCTAGGGTAGTGGTATGGATAAGGGAATTCCTTTTAGGTCGCACGCAGAGAGTCAGGGTAGGAGGGCAATTATCAGAAGAGTAACGTCAGGTGTACCGCAAGGAAGCGTATTAGGTCCTCTACTGTTCCTAGCCTACGTAAATGATATTTGGAGGAATATTGAATCAACTATTTAGACTTTTTGCTGATGACTGTGTAATTTACAGAAAAAATATAAATAAGGAAGACAAGGAAAAATTGCAAAAATATCTGGACAGGCTGGGGGAGTGGGCGGTTGAAAATGCGATGAAAATAAATCCAAGTAAAAGTAAGGCAGTTCGCTTCACGAGAGCTAGGGTAAAGGATCCACTAAACTATTCGTTAATGGGCACATTAATACCGGAAGCGAGCAGTTGTAAATACTTAGGGACAATCTTACGCAGCGACTTATGTTGAGCGGATCATGTCAACTACACGGTGAAAAAGGCCTGGAGGGCACTACATTTCACAATGCGAATACCCAAAAAGGGAAAGAGTAATATCAAAAGTTTAGCCTACGTGTTACCTGTACGTCCGATTCTTGAATACGGGGCTGCGTGCTAGAATCCGTACAGGGAGGGACAAATAAGTGCGTTAGACAGGGTGAAAAAGAAAGCGGACAAATTTGCACATCATACGAGCAGTTCGAACTGGGAAAATTTGGCGTCGCGTAGAAAGTTATCACGCATATGTTCCCTCTTCAAAGCGTACTCTGGAGAACGGGCGTGGAAGGCTATAGGTGACAGACTACAACAGACACACTATCTGAGCAGGGTAGATCATGAACGGAAAATTAGGAGTAGGAGGCAAAGGACGGATATAGGGAAATGTTACTTTGTGAATAGGACCATTTATCACTGGAACCGGTTACCTGTAGAAGTGTTAGGCACTCTCCCCTGCAAACCAATTATTTTTAAAAAGAGGGTAAGGAAAGTGATAATCGAGGTGAGTGAAAGGAAGATAAAGTGTGTTGGAAATCATCTAAAAGTGTAGAGAAGCGAAGTAAATTGAAGTGAAAATCATCTAAATTGTAGTGAAGTGAAGTGAAAATCATCTGAAAGTGTAGTGAAGTGAAATGAAGTGAAGTGAAGTGAAGTGAAGTGTAGGGAAGTGGGTAAAAACGAGACTTTATGGGAAAAGTTTATATGAGTAGTTAAATGGTGAGAAGTGAAGGGCTGGGGTGAAAGCGTGAGTAAAATATGTGAGGGAAAAAATACTAGAAAATATATACAGTACTTTCATACCTTGGTGTTGTTTACCATTTCAATATGTTGCATTTTAAGATGTCTTGTGGGTATTGTTTTTCGTTGTCTTGTGTGTATTGTTGTCATTTTATGTGTATTTGTTGTACCATGTGTGTATTGCTGTTTTTACTTTAGATGCCGGACTGCTGGCTAGAAGTCAGTATTCGGAAGGTCCTGCGACCGGCCACCTCGACACAGGTTTTTCTTGGTTTCCTTGTGTCTATAAGCAAA
>Ga0123357_10009869_pt1 | contig 12086 bp, 4 predicted proteins | sample TergutEmb28metaG_FD_89873 | JGI IMG/M metagenome (GOLD analysis project Ga0123357, IMG submission 89873) | Embiratermes neotenicus P4 segment gut microbial communities from Petit-Saut dam, French Guiana - Emb289 P4 | ecosystem: Host-associated > Arthropoda: Insects > Digestive system > Gut ...
ACAGCAAACCAAGAACGAAACTACCAATGTGGTAATCAACACCATAGTCGCAAGCTCCTGATGATGGGCATAGTAGTACCCGAAACATGTTGAGCCTATAAGAAATACAATAAAATAAGGAGAAGCATCTAGTTGGGTTTTCGTTCTACAGTTATCACAGTGATGCACGGTCCAATAAACATCAGAAACATTTATTGTTCTTTGATTCTATTGTGCAATATTTACTCGTATTTGTTTCCCATTAAAGAAAGTAAGATGTTAGAAAACTAAGATATTAGAAGCTTTAGTTTACTCTTTAAATAATGGGCCTGTTTACAAATGTCATGTGAACTTTATCTTAACTGATATGTACGTAAATTTGTGGAAGTGCTTTCAGGCTCACGTCAATAATGCCTTGTCAATGGGGACAAGGAATTGTGCGCGGAGTTACAACGAAATATAATTTATGTATTTCAAAATCGGAGTCGTATTATTTATAAAACGGCTCCTTTATCACATCACGGAAGATATTAGATACATGATCTTGAGATTAATATCTTCGTAATGACGCTTGAAAGCCACGATACTTAAAATACATGGGTTGCCGACCATAGGTGAACCGCGGATGAAATCCATGTTAGTCCACGTTTTAATTACTTGCTTCTAACCTAACTTTGATCTTTGTAAATAACCAACTTGACGAACAGTTCTTTTCATGTATGTTTATTTCTATGCTGTACATGTTTCGGACAGCTATGTGCCCATAATCAGGAGAATTAATTATATCAATACATTTTGTATATATCACTCTGTGTAGATGATCGTCTGGTATGCAGGTTTGGATGTTCCTTCCAAGCCTGCGTACCACACGGTCACCTGCACAGAGTGACGTGTATACCAGATGTCGTATCGATACAATTAATTATCCTGATGATGGACACATAGCTGTCCGAAACATGTAGAGAATATATATAAATGTACGTGAAAATAACTGTGCGTCAAGTTAGTTATTTAGAAAGATTATACCGAGATTCACGGTCAACAAAACATTAAATTCTAACAAAACTCTTTGCTTAGTCACTCGAGGCTTTCGTATTTACTTCGCACTTCACATTGCCACAATTATACACTTTTGCTTTAATTTCTTACATTGTTGTGTTGACGTAAATTCAGTGTAAGCAATAAAACCCGGAAGCAATTTGATGTATTTTAATAAAACGTTAGTGTACGAGAGTAGGGGAATTTCCACTGAGTTCAGCAGATATCCCATAGCCTCTTCTTATTTATGACTTTGCTTGGGCTCACAGCCAGCCAACGAGAATTACGTAGATATACACCGGTTATCTCGCAGGGAACCAACAACCAAACAGTTACATGTATATGGCAGTTTGACATTGAAATGTTGGTCCCATAAAATTTCAGACTACAGAAGTAGATAATTAAAAAACTCTGGAAGGTAGAATGTAATTATATTAAAAAAAAAGCCGCGATTGATTCGAAATTTATTAATGATGTTGCTCTTGTTGTTGTTGATGATGATGATGATGATAATGATGATAATCTTAATAATAATAGAATTTAGCGTTTAAACAGAGCAAGTTAACATGGTCTCTATAATTTATTAATGACGTTGCTCTTGTTGTTGTTGTTGTTGTTGTTGATTATGATGATGATGATGATAATGATGATCTTAATAATAATAGAATTTAGCGTTTAAACCGAGCAAGTTAACATGGTCTCTATAATTTTTTGGGGGGGTTTCCTTCAGTCAGTCGAAGTAATTTTGGCAAGACAAGATAGAAAATTGTGCTAGTGTATTGTCCTTGGTAAATAAAAGTTTCTGTAAGTAATTCTTGTGACATTATAAAATAAAAGTTCTGTCTTGAATGAAAGTGTATTGTAATGATATGTATTGTAATGATATGTATTGTAATGATATGTATTTTTATTCGTAGTTCCTGTATTCCAGTGTCTTTTATAATAGAACTCAGGCTTGAAGTATCTTATACTTCTGTGGGTTTGTTCGTGCCACCACTTAGTAACGTATTTAAAAAAAAATGAAAGTTCTAATGTGATTTATTAACCTTACGTTGCGGATCCACTTTTTTGCTTTATATCCCATATGAACATTTAAAGACGACGAAACAGCGAACCTGCATGATTTGGAAGCATACTAGCGCCACGTAGCGCTACTCTGTGGTATTTTATGTATTCAACCAGAACTATATATCGTCAAAAATGAGCAGCTTTGTCCACTAAACAAACACATCACGGATACATGACGAGTAATATGCCTTTATTATTCTATGCCTTACCAGTAGCCCGGGAATGGAAAAATTGTGTGGTGATAATAAAATACTATGAGATACGCACGAGGGAGACCTAGGCGTAGATGAGTGGATAATATTAGGATGGATCTTCAGGAGGTGGGATGTGGGTATATGGACTGGATTGGGCTGGCCCAGGATCTAGACAGGTGGCGGACGCTTGTGAGTGCGGTAATGAACCTTCGGGTTCCGTGAAATGCGGGGGAATTTCTTGAATAGCTGCAAACTAGTTAACTTATCCAGAAGGACCCTGCACCATGGAGTAAGTAAGTACGAGACATGCCAACAAACCTTTTTTTGTTCTTTCTTTCGAGTAATTCATCGGCGTCTGAATTTTATGTGCCGACGTTTCGGAACACTCTCTTCCGTCTTCATAGTTCGTTGTTCACAAGACATATGAAAATGAATCAGATACAGCGACATATGAAGATGGAACAGACAGAATGTTCCGAAACTTCAGCACATAAATATCAGATGCCGGGGAATCACCCAAAGGAAAGAATACAACCTTGACAATACGGCGAGAGTATGAATTCAAGAAAAGATGTTTTCTCTGCTATAAATGCAAATATGGCGATGGTGCGGAGGTTTAGATTTGATGTATGAGAAGCTGAATGTACTGGAAATCCGTAGACTTGTTGGCATTGTACTCGCGGTTATTGATGTATTATTCCAGCTTGCACTTGTAATGTAGGATGGAAGATCGGCATCGAAAGCTGTGCCCGAAACTTTGGAAGAAACCAGTTCTCTAGCAGGTTGTTTTGAAGATAAATATTTTAAAATGTGACTGAAAGATAATGATCAGGAGAGTGAAATTGGGGTGATAAGAATCATATGTCATAAATATTTAGTGCGTAGAGCTGTGTAGAGTCACCAATAAAGTGGGAACATTTTAGACTTCTTAGCGTTTCTCGGCTTACAGGATAGTCTTTCTTTTATGAACTTGATGCACAAATTCTTTATTTTGATATATTTATTACATTCCTGTACGTGTTTCGAGCACTATTGTGCTCATCTTCAGGAGGACAATTGTATTAACACAGCATCTGATATCGTCACTCTCTTTGGATGACTGTTTAGTATACAGGTTACGGGAGGACGAGAGTCCTCTCGTAACCTGTATACTTAACAGTCACCTAAAGGGAGTGACGATACCAGATGCTGTGTTAATACAATTGTCATCCTGAAGATGAGCACAATAGTGCTCGAAACATTTAGAGGAATGTAATGTAACTCTCGTCCTCTTGTAACCTGTGTACTGAACATTCACCCAAAGAGAGTGACGATACCAGATGCTGTGTTAATACAATTGTCATCCTGAAGATGAGCACAGTAGTGCTCGAAACATGTAGAGGACTGTAATAAATGTATTAAAATAAAGAATCTGTGCATCACGTTGTTAAAAAGAGACTATAATTATATTAGGATGCATTGTCAACAAAGAGTAAAAAAAGAAGGCTTACAGGAATTCAGCTTAACCCAGCGGCATTAACGGTTATACGTGCTTGTTTTATAACTGCCTCGGTTTACAGTGGCTTTAGTGTTGTTTTACAGTTTTAATCAGGTTTTATAGTCTCACTTATTTTCCCGTTGCACAGTACCAAAATATGGCTCCTATTTTTCCTTCACTTTCATTTTCGAAGTAAATACAAACTTATTGTGCCAGTTCGTTGAATTTAAATAGAATATGTTTTTCCCTTCCGCAAATTGAAAGTTAATAACATTTCTGCCTGAAATTACACCACTATACAAGTAGAAATTAACATCTTTGTTCAGAAGTTAAGCGAAATCAGTAAGTAAAAAAATATGCCTGTGTTTGAGTGTAGTACAGGCCCTTGATCTGTGGTTTGAAGATTCATTCTTTCACACAGAGTGTTACACAACATTCCCCTGACATAAATTCATAATTAACGAATGTAAGTGGCAACGTTTCAATGATTCATTTTTAAAAGATGTAACGTGCGCAGTTTTGATCCGTTTGTTCTTGCGGAATGACATTTGTGTAAACTCTTCATAGTGCACGGCTGAATTTGTATCACATTACTACCCCACTGAAATTTGACGACGCCTGGCCATTTCTGCCTGAAACGCAATAAGACCCGTCGCTGGTGTAAGAATGAAGAGGAGGAAACGCAGCTGTCTCAAGCTCAAATGCTCATGGTTCAGCCCGGAATGTCTTGATGGCTGGACAGTACTCGCAAGTAATTTTAGCCTACATTTTGCAGAACTGCCTGTCCGACACGTTCCCGTCGCTCAGTGCTGTCTGACAGGAATACCGCAGTGCGCTGTTACAACGGATCAACGAATCCCGGAAGGATTGCATGTTTCCTTCCTCTCGTAAGGAAATGTATATGTGGGACGCTGAATAATGGCGTGAAAGCAGTTGGTAAATGGGACGGGGGCAGTTGAAGAAAGGAGCTTTGGGGTGACGACATTTGCGGCCCCCAAAAAGAGAGATACATAATCCCAATTCGTTGTAAAATTTAACAATTTCTTATCAAAAGGATTCCTTACACTTTGTACACGGGTAAAGCTTGTATAAAGTGTAACATGACAACACAGAGACATGTCGGCTACGAAATTCTGCCAGCTCGTTTTTTGTTTATGCGTAATATTTAAGTTTCTTGGAGTCGTCTGTTGCATACGGTGTCACAATTTGTCAGTGATTTTGCTGACATCTTCTAACCCACCTGCGTCGTAGTCCGGACTTTGATGAAATTTTAAGTAGACCGGCGATGAATGATCCTAAAAATGACGAAATGTTAGACGAGAGTAACAAAGAAATGGTTACAACATTTCTTTCTTTTCCTCGAATTTTCCTTCTCTTCCGATAAAAACTGCAAAGTTATTTTGTTCATAATATTTTTATTTTAATTACGTATCTTGCTTTTATTATTAAAAGTTTGACTGTCGCTCTCTTTTTCGCTCACATGCTTCAACGTTAAGGCGGATTTCAGTCAGTTCGCCTTTGCTGGATGGACTTCCCTGTTTTGCCATGAAATGGCTTTTGATATTTTTTCTCTGTATAAAACTAGAGACAAGTACATTGCCGTGGCAATTGGTCCACAAACTGGGGGTAGGGGACCACTGATATAGTAGCTTGAATTGAAATTGTGGCTTTTGTATCGGTAGATGATACAGATGAAGTGACATATCTACGAATCCGTTTCTGGTACATTAGCTTCTAAGAACCTGTGTATTGATGTATTGTCACAATATGCCATTATGAACATTTTACCCTTCTTGTCTTATCTTCCAAATTTTTCGCCTTTTGCTACACGCGACTGTAGGCCTATATGCGGCAATAGTCATATATCAAATATTCCGTGCACGTGTACCTGTTTACCTTCCTGCAAAATCACAAATAAGCAAACAAACAAACGTGTTGCAATAAAGATTTAAGCGCTGATATCAATCGTTCACCTCAGTCAAAACATTAGGATTGCACAAATCGGTTGAGTGGTCGTTGCAGTGCCTGGGGGTCCCCGTGAACATTGTGTGTTTGTGTGTGTGTTTGTGTTTGGGTGTGCTCTCGTATTCATTACGTGAAGTAAATTAACTGTCTGTGCCTCGTCTGCCGGATGTCACCATTCACTTCCTGTCTCCAGCATAATGTACATTGTTTACTGACAGAGTAATTAGGATATGACAGTCGTGAGAACGATTTTCGTTTACGACGCCAGTCTTCGATTTTTTGCAACTCCTGATTGTCTCTAAAATTTTATTAGGAAATTGTCCAGTGTCCAAGGGAAACGGCGTGAATTTGGACTGAGTATTCGGTGCAGAGGCATGCGTTAGAATTATGATATTGTAACATTCTGAACGTATATGTGAAGTAGATAATACGTGAATATATAAATGGAGGAAGGCATTCGTTAGGGTTATGACATCGTAACGTTCTAGAAACACATGCGAAGGAGACAGTTCGTGAATATGTTAATGAAATGGGGAAGGATGGTGGAAAAGAGGACGCAAGTGTAGAAATAAGGATAGAAAAAGAGAGTATATAAAGAGATGTAAATACAGGGAATTTTGAAACATATTTTTATGACATGAACAATGGCGAAATTAGTATCAGCGGTATTAAAATGTTGAAGTCTGTTTAACGTTTAATTGATCTTTACGGTTATCGATTTGCACAGCGCTGTATATCTAGATTATGGTCCTGCGAGCTGTGACACCCTGTAATCTTATCTGTCGACAACAACATTTTGGAAAAACATATGGTCTGAATTTTCTGCGATAAATGTACTGACCGTACGGTGTTCCGAATTGTTGGTATGCACGAATGGAACTACAGAGTGTCAACATACAAGTATGACAGTCATACTCTGAATATTATTGTTCTCTGGCTTGCAGTTTTGAATTCTCCTTGACTTAACTTTTAAAATTCTGTCCCCAGGTTTGCGCCATGTTAATGAGTCAGTACTATGGAACTGCTCTGCAGGATGACAGCGAAAAGAGGGACACGGAGGAAGAAGAAGAAGAAGAAGAATAAGAACTTTTAAAGGTAAGAAGTTGCTTCGCCTTATTAAATTTTTGCATTGGTCACGATACTGAGACATCGAAATATTCATTCCCTATGCCGTGTAGAACACAAAAGGAAATGTGTATACTGGAACAGACCACACTGTGAACCGTGTAAGAAGCTTTCTGCAGTATTTCTCAATGCGTAAAACTCCATATTCTCCTGCAGGTGAATGTTATGATTAACCCTTTAAACGCCGAGTTAAATCCCAACTGCCATCTGCTGGCATTATTAGGAGCTCGCCATATTTTCCACGTTAGCTGGTGAAGGGTTAAGGGCCTATGGTATGTGACGCCGTGTATCTTGATATGCATGGGCGAAGTGGTTCATCCCTCTTCAGGGTAGGTTCTTTGCTGTTCTGTCCGAAACATTTGTCCGTGTCTAGAGTAAGACAAGGGCTGCATCTCGACAAGACTAACTTTAATTTTTGAGTGTAGTTACGTACTGTGTTACGAGGTACAAGAATTGTAATTACGACGTTAATTTTTTAATCCTTTGTCCAAAGTCCAAACAATTAAGTTACGAGTATAAATTTCGAATTCGTGTCTCCCTGTGGGTATATTTTAGGTCCGTAACTTCTTCGTGAACTGTAATAGCATCATGTAGAGTTATACACTAGACCTCTGTGAACACGTTTCGTTACGGTTTCTGTCGCATCAGTAATAACTTCTCTTGTTGTTGTGTACGGGTGTGAAACGTGGTCTCTCATGCTGAGGTTGAACATAAGCTGAAATTGGTGGAAAACAGGATACTGAGGAAGGCATTTGGACGAGTAAGGGGAAATAGCAAGAGACCGTAGAAAATTGCTAATGTGGATCTACATTAATTGTATTCCTTGCTAAATAATACTCGGTTGATCAAATCAAGGAGAATGAGTTGGGCGGTACATGTTGCACATTTGGGGTGGAGAGAAATGCGTACAAATTTTTGGTAGGGGAATTTGAAGGAAACGAATTTCTTACAAGACTTTGATGTCTGTGGGAGTATAATATCAAAGTAAATGTTGAAGAAATTATATGGGAAGGCCTGGACTGGACTGGTTTGGTTCAGGAAAGGATCAAGTGGCTGGCTGGTTTGAAGATGGTAATGAACTCTCCGATTCCATAAAGTGTAGGGCATTTCTTTATTGGCTGAAGAAATGTCATTTTCTCAGGAGAAACCGTGCTTAAAATAGCTATTGGGTCAGTGTAATGTCTACTGGACTCTATAATGTCGAAGCTTAACGACATTTTCAAAATGGCTTATCGTAAAAAAGGATAGCACGCAACATAAAACTTAGTAATTAATGCCCAGTAATAATTATGTGTATGATCTTTATTTTTGAACCGTGCATTTCGTAGAATCACTTTAATTATCAACCAACAAATGCACTTACATAAAATTTCACATTAAAACACTTAAAATCCCTCTGACATGTTTCGATCTTAAGATCATCCTCAGAGAGCTAAGTTGTTCCTTGCTAATGTCATATTAAAAACATTCACAAATTAATTCCTTTCTATTAACAGGGTGTTTGTGGCAGCATGTCGTATTGTATAAGAGTACGTTGTTGAGAATGCGCCTGGCTATGGTGTGCGTCGTGTGTTACGTAGTGAGAGACTGGCCAGTCTATGTAATTGCATTTGTTGGTTGATAATTAAAGTGTATCTGTGTGATATTTACGTAAAAAATAAAACAAAATATATTCTAACCCTGTGTCATATATGAGTCGTGTAATTAGCGTTTTAAGTGTGGATTAAGGTCTGAAATGGCAATAGGTGTTCAAAATAACTGAGTGTCATTTGTGCACAAGTTGGTTGATTTTAGAGATTTATTGACACTTGAGGCAATAATGTCTTTTTTATTATTATTATTAAACGACATAACGGCGCTTAATTACAGCAAAATCTAGTCATAAGACTAACAAGCTATTTTGCTCTGACGTAAATTGCTAAATGAACATTAACTTCCGGTGTCGCCCAAATGTTCTGCCTGTTTAGTTTTGTTTGCTTACGCATTGCCTTTTCTTTGCTGGCGGTGATTACTGCACTAATACTGTGCCCTGTTTTTATCACATTAATAGTAAAAATGTCTTGAAAAGAAGTATTTAGCCTCTGTAGGATCTGTTATCAGTATTTGATAGTAGCCAGCCAAAACATCTGAGGCTCTTATTTGTCGCTTTATACTTTCTCCAACATTTGATATTTCTTGATGCAGTGCTTCCCTAAGCTCGTCAATAATACCGCAAAAGTTTGTTTCGGGAAATCCAGTTGTGGGGCTTAGAAAATTAATTTTTCATATTTGTTTTGAACCCCTTGGCTTTGCAGATCCTGTAAAGCTCTTCGATAAACGACTTGCAAGCTTCTGCCTTAAAGTCCCCCAGGAAATTTGTGATCCCTACTTTAAATTCTCTCTAAGAGACTCCTTCTACTTACTTAAAATTTCATTAAACCTACCGTCCCTCGTGGTTTTTCTGATATACGGACCCAGGTTAACCTTGTTTGAGACTAGTGTCGCGGATCCACGAAAATTTATTCAAGAACGGAAAATTCAATTAACGTTTCGATTCATAGCCTTGACAAAAAAAAATCGTATGAGCTGGCGGGAAAACGTCCTTTTTCTGGGTTAACGAGGCATTGACTGGCGAAATATTTCGACACTGTAATCATGTCCGTCAATGTGACCATTGGTTATATGAGTAATAAAGTCCCTGCACTGTCCATTCATAGAGGAAACAATGTAATTTCTTACAGTCCAGTTGGAGGGCGAGCATTCTATTGTCTCATCAGACATTCAAAGAATTTTGATGTTCTGATGAGCGTGCATCTCAGTATAATCTTAGTAACTGACCAACTTGATGCACAAATTCTTGTTTTATAATAAGTTTATTATATTCCTCTACATGTTTCGAGCACTATGTGCTCATCATCAGGGGGGCAAAATAGTATAATACAGCATCATCTGGTATCATCACACCTGTAGCGGACGGCCACCTACAGGTGTGATGATACTAGATGCTGTATTATACTATTTTGACCTCCTGATGATGAGCACATAGTGCTCGAAACGTGTAGAGGTATATAATAAACTTGTTATAAAACAAGAATCTGTGCATTAAGTTTGTCTATTACTAAGATTCCAAGAATATTTACCGTGACTTTACGTTTTAAAGGAGGTGAACACCATCTTGTGATTTCTGCTCGTGAAAGGCGCTTGCTCTTGAAAGGAAGGGTATTTTTGTATTATGGAGCCACCGCAGCATTCAATCTCGGTGCCAGGGAACCAGTTAATAGGCGTCGTTTGTAGAGATCCTGGTGCTGGGAAATGGCTTCCATGAGAGGTTTCATGTTATTACGGTAAATTGAAATGCCTTCCAGAGAAACTAATTATAAACTTCGTTAACGCTTATTAAATAAAGGAGTCTTAGAACCCTTTTTTTCAAGTATGTTCCAATATTCAATCTAGAATCTTAAGGTTCATTTTGATTTTTTGACAAATTTAGATCACGAAAAATAACTAATCGAGGTTCTGTCCATTAACTGTATGCTTCACGCGGTGGGTAAAGCTTATGTCAGTTTTAACCAGCAAAGGTCATCATTGTCTTTAATATAATTTTCCTTTTCTTAAGCTAAGCTCCAAGTTTCCGGCCATCTTGTTACCGCCAAGTCTTCACTGTGCTAAGCAGTAACTAAGACTCCTTGTGAATTTTGATACTGTGCCCTGTATTTAGGGGGACCGCGGTACCATAGCAGTTAAGGGGCTGTGCTACAAATCGGAAGGTTGTTGGTTCGATTCCAGATAGTGTCATTGGAATTTTTCATTGCCATAATCCTTCCGATCGCACTATGGCCCTGGTGTCGACTCAGCCTCTAGCAGAAATGATTACCAGGGGTATTTCCTGGGGATAAAAAGCGGCCGGTGCGTAAGGCTGACAACCTTACCAACATCCTGGACCACTGTCACGTAATCTGGGAACCTTAACTTCCTGGAATCCTCTGGGCACCGTGGGCCGGGTAGCTCAGTCGGTGTAGCGACTGACTATAGGCTGGACGGTCCGGGATCGAGCGCAGCACGCAATAATTTACAAATCTTGCAACATCCTTAGTAGACGTATTTTTTGTTAAACTGTGAAAGCGTAATTTATATTGACTTGTCACACTTCTGTACTTATGGAATAAAAAAAAAATCCCTGTGGGGACGAGATTTTCCGCCCGTCCAGACCGGCCGTGGGGCCAACCCAGCCACCTGTAAAATGGGACCATGTCTTTCCTGGGGGTAAAGTGCGCCCGGGGCGTGCTGCTGACCATTGACCCCCTTCTAGTGCTGCGGTCATGGAAGAGTAGGGCTACACCTCTACCCACCCTCTGGTCCACACCGGGCCTGCAACGGGATCACTTTACCTTTACCTTTTGCCCTGTGTTTAGACTTTACAGTAATGCCTTATAGATATTAAGTAAAATTACACCCTTCATACAGTGTTTTGATCTCAATTCTCGTTAGCCAATCCACTGTTTGACGGGTGTACTCTTTGCTTAAAAGTATTTGAAAGGGATTTGTTGTCTCATTTCTCGTTCCAGTCAGACTAAAAAGACCAGATTTTTGTCATTTAACAGGACAAAACCCAGGGGTGTTATTGACCTTCTCGTCGGACATAATACCCCAAAAAGACATTTTCACTTAATGGGGCTGACCGATAGTCCCTTACGTAGGAAGTGTGGATGCAGAAAGAAACCTCAGCCCACATTCTGTGTGGGTAGCCTCATCGGTCACACAGAGAAATTAAAACACAAAAATTTGTGCTGATTTGTTAAACTTACAGTGGTTTTTTTTTTTGTTTGTTTTTAACTGCATACAAGCAAAAAAGGAAAATAATCCTACGGCCTGCATTTTTTTACTTGTCGTTCCGTTAATTATATCGGTGTCGAAAAGTGTTCTACAGACGTAAAAGTTAGAAAAACACTGTCATAACTTACATACAGACATTGTTCGATTTTATGTTTGTGACTAAAATACTTTGATGTGCTAATTTATCGCACGGTCACTTTCCATTTGCTGCACCTATAACTCCTGAACCAACTCTCTGCGTCAAGCTTCGTAATTAAATCATTATGACAGGAATGCCTTATTAAAACTCCGTGGCTTTAAGTCCGCGAGCGAACCATACCGACAGAGCGGCCGCCGCCGGTAGGCGAAGTTAGTGCCAACTTTTGCCGATAGAGGGGTGTCACGTGGTTAGCGCAACGAGTCCCCACGGCCGTTAATCTCTGTTTTCT
>Ga0123357_10009870_pt1 | contig 12085 bp, 8 predicted proteins | sample TergutEmb28metaG_FD_89873 | JGI IMG/M metagenome (GOLD analysis project Ga0123357, IMG submission 89873) | Embiratermes neotenicus P4 segment gut microbial communities from Petit-Saut dam, French Guiana - Emb289 P4 | ecosystem: Host-associated > Arthropoda: Insects > Digestive system > Gut ...
AGTCCTCAGACTGGTTAATTTAACTCAACATTGCTTGTAGTCACAGAGTATCATCAAATTAAAAAATTTATAACTTCAGCATTGAGTGTGATGGTGGGCATCATCATCATCATCACCACCACCACCACCACCACCACCACTATCATTGTCATTGTCATCATCATCATCATCATCATCATCATCATCATCATCCAGTATAATTTCAATTGCTTTTACTTTTGGCTGCTAGTAAATGAAGTTTTAATCCATGCTAGTACATGACTGAGATCCTGTGTGTGTTGTCTGTTGGCATGTTGCTACGAAATGTACAGGTGCCCTTTGCACACATAATAACAGTTGTAGTAATGATGACGGTATATAAAAATAACAAACTTGTTTCTGAGTAAAATAAAACTTAACAGAACAGTAAGAGGGGTGACAGATGACATGTGGACATTTTAATATTGTACATTATGTGCAATGTGTTCTAAGCTACCCTTATATTTACCAACTGTTGTGCACTGCACTGTCTCTCTTTGCTGACATACTAGATCTTTCTGCTATGCATTTTGGTTTGTATTAAGACCATCTTCAGGGAGCTTCAATCCAACTGTAGTTCTTTCATGGCACTTCAGATGTTTATCAGCATTTATTTGCTGTCTGTTAAAACTGTAGTTATTTCCCAACTACTGCACTTCCTATATCGTTCAAGTTTGTCTTTCAAATGTGTAATTATTGAAGCATTAAAAGTTAATATTTAAGACCACAGTCTCACTATTGTGTAACACCATGCACTTCTTCAGTTGTAGAGATGTGCAGTGGTAACACAAGTGGAAGGTTAAAATACTTAATGTCTCTCGGACCACTGGTGTTAAAAATCTAGGTGGATGTGTAATGTGCAATGGCATCCATTTTAGTATCATCATCCTTTTTTATCTTGGAAAATGTAAACGATCCCTAATTGGGTGTGGTCACGGCAATCTTTTATTGTATGGTTATCACGTCACATAGATAGATTTTAGATTTTAACATCAGTGGTCAGAGAGATTTTAAGTATTTTACCCTTCAACTTGTTTTACCTCTGCACATCTGTACAGCTGTGGGCTGGGATAGTGCAATCAGTGTAGTGACTCACTACGGGGATCAGTCCTGGTGGGGGCGAGATTTTCCACACCCATCCAGACTGGCCCTGGGGCCCACCCAGACTCCAATACTATGGGTACCGGGTCTTTCCCGGGGGTAAAGCAGCCGGGGCATGGTGTTGACCAACCACCCCACCTAGTACCGAGGTTAAAGAAAGAGTAGAGCCATACCTCTACTCCATCTCTGGACCTTCGTGGCCTGTTATAGTGTGAAATTTACCTTTACCTTTGCGTCTGTACAACTGAAGTCGTACATAGTGTGAAATAATAGTGAGTCTGTGGTCTTAACTATTAACGTTTAACCTTTTACTAGTTGTACATTTAACAAGAAAACCTTAATGGTACAAGAGGTGGTGTATTTGTGAAAAAACTACAATTTTTAACAGACGGATAATAAGTGTGCATAAACATTTGATGTGTTGTGAAAGAATTGTAGTAGGACTGAAGCTCCCCAGAGATGGTGTTAATAACACCAAAGCACGTAGGATCAAGAACTAATATGTGAGTTAAGAAGCACTGTGTAATGCGTGACATTTGGTAAGTAAAAGAACATATAGACATGTTGGTGAAGCACTAAACATTAAGATATCAAAATTTCCTTGTAAAAATAACCCCTTCCCCACCACACACAAGTGTGTGTATGTATTCATTCACTTTAATTCCTTTCATGGTCTACATTATGTAGAAGCCTGAATATATTTATGGATGAACATCCCTTTAGTGTTCCCTTAAGAGAAAAATTAATGCTAAAGCCTTGGATAAAGGCTGCATGTGTACATAAATACATCTGTTGTTTCAGATTACAGAACTTTTTAAAGATGATTGATTTCAAGAAAATCACTATAGTAATAACAATATCTTTACAGGCGTGCCATTGAAACTGTTGTATGACATTCCTGCTTAGATGTTGTGTATTCATTTTACAGCATTCTGTCTCATATTTACATGACAGATAGGTGTCATGCTTAATCAAAATACACTTTCCCGGTGTTCTAAAGCATGCATTGACCCATTGATATCTTATTACTGCTGTTTCTAGGTCCATGTTTGAACAGAAATCCCTCTTCAATTTATTTTGGTCACAAAAGACATGTATTGTTGTTCAGAAAGCTTCTTATTCAAGATATTGCACTTTAGAATTGTTCTTGGGCCCTGTGCAAGTTGTGTGGCTGCACTGAATCCTGTGTACAAACTTCTGCTTGATTTGGTACAGAATAGCATTTAATTTGTTATGTTTATTGCACTGTGTTTGTTTTTTGTTTTCTGTTTTTTATAGTCAGTATTGTGCATCTGGGCCAGTTAGCAGTGTCGGGTGAGACAGGCTCAGACCCTCGGGGGAAGACTCAGCGATCCAGGGTAGCTCCCCAAACCCTGACCATCCCTAAAACAGAATCTAAACCATACACACTAGTGAACAGTAGGGGGACCCCCAAGCCAAAACAGCAGGAGTTTAAATTTCCACCTCTGCCTCCTCCCATTCATACACCCTCAGAAGGTATTTCATCACTTTTCAATATAATTATTATTACTAACAGATAAATCATACAGGGATTTCCAGATTGTTGTGTAATTGGCTACATGTGTACAATTGAAGGAGGTGGTTATGATTATTTTATGTTTTTTGTAATCTTTTTTAGAAATCTTTAGCATAGACCATAGAAAATGAGTTTCTTCATAGGCTGCACATGAATCATGCTTATGGGTAATGGTTCTGTAATGGATTGTTAAAAAAAACTAGTACATATTCCAAGGACCAGTGCTTTTTTTTTAATTGTGTGGTGTAAATTGTTATTAGAATATATAAACATGCCTGTTTGACAGTATAACAAGATAGGCAATGTACATGTAATATAACATTGTGGCACATTCCTGTGTTGGAGCTACATGTGAGTTCTAACAGTATAAAAATATTGAGTGTTGCACAACATTGCTTTTATGGCAGATATATGACACAGGCAACAACTAGATGTACTTTAGCCATCATGCAAAGTGCCCAGTAGTTCTGTATGATTTTAACCAAATTTAAATTTTATTGACTGATTTTTATAAACATCCTCAGTATTTAAATTGCTTGGAAACCCAACCACTGGGAGCCGTGGTGGTACATAAGACAGACAAACATAGTGATGAAGCTAATAGGCTCTTTTCCCAACTGTGAACACACCTAAAAATTGAACATTCAGTAATTTCAGTTGTCAGACATAGGTGTGTGTTATGTGGCTTATCTCCCTTATTCCCATATAACCACAAGTGCTTACTGGAATGTTTAGAAACTTCATCTTCAGCACTTACCTTTTCAGTAGGGAAATTCTGTCATGGAAGCTGTGATCAACTGGATATGTAGCATAAATGCACACCGTCTTTTGTTAGGAAATATTTGTGGAAATTACTGCTTGATTTATTGAGGACATTGAGATATAAACCATGTTACAGTATGTTGACTGTTGAATTGGGCTGGTTCAGATTACTGCTTATTGGTGTGATTAACATTGGGTTACAGTTATGTCAGGTAATTAATGTTTGTCCTAAACTGTTCTTTTGGGGGTTGAGATTAAAACAGATTGGCCATTCTGTTTACCTTATAAAGTCCGACATACACTCAGATGTGAGTGCATTGAATTCTTGGAAGCCCTCACACATGGAGGAAAATAAAGAAATAAGAATTGCACAGTGCTGGAATAGTCAGCATTTTCAGAGCTGAAGGGTTTATTGCAGGCCATTTACAGGCTTTTGGCAGCAATTTGAGGTCCCTGTGATACTGTACCTGGTTTATTTATTTCTTTGTTTCACAGTGAATCAGATATCCCTGTGGAATGCTGGAATATTGAAGTTAATGTGCAGTAATGTAGCCTGTGTTATGACTAACAATACAGTTTAACTTAAATTTAATATCTACATTTTGTACCTATTTTTGAGCTTAAATTTTGGAGCTGCTTGGTACTTGTTATGCGGAATGGCAGAAAGCTTTTATGAAAATTTTTCATTTAATTAATATTGTTACAAGCTTTCACACCAGTCAGCATCTTAGTGAAGTATTTTTGCGTTTCTCTCAGCAGTGCTTGGTTTTGGAATCAATCTAGTTACACAACTTGAGCCAGACACAATTTGAAACCCAAATAATTATCCCATTGTTTGATGAATATGATGGAATCATTATATTCATTTTTTCCCTCTGTACACTGGTGTATTTCACAAAGTTTTGTTTGTATGTGGGGCAGATTTCCTTTCAACAGTCCTTGAAAACCTATAAATTAACAGATTGAAACTTAAATGTACCATTTTTGGTCATGCTGAAGATCTTTATTTTGTGAGAAGTGAATTAACAGATTGAAATTCATATTCACTATTTTTGATCATGTCGAAGATCTTTATTTGATAGAATTGAATTATTAGATTGAAACTTATAGCTACAATTTTTATCCTATTACAGTTTGAGATCAGGCTGGGATAGTGCAAGCAGTATAGTGACTCGCTAGAGGCTGGACGGTCTGGGGATCGAATCCCGGTGGGGATGAGATTTTCTGCACCTGTCCAGACCGGCCCTGGGGCCCACCCAACGTACATTGGGTATAGGGTCTTTCCCAGGGGTAAAGCAGCGCGGCATGGCATTGACCACCCACCCCTTTCTTGCACTGAGGTTACTCCCCCTCTGGGCTTTCTGGCCTGTTCTAGGGTGAACTTTATGGTACCCTTAAAGATGGAGATCATGTTTGATATCAACATTTATTTTGATTGTTTGCTCTCTCACAAAATATTCATTTCAGTTATTCCGGTTTTTGGTGTAATTTCTCACGTCATGAAAGAAGAAAAACTTGCTAATATAGGTGTAATCTTTGCCACTTGGAGATAAAAAGACACATTTTTCTGCTGTGGAGAGCAATTCCAGATATGTGAACTGAGGATTTACGACAGTGTAGCATTCCTGTGTAATCATTTGGTTCCAGACCATTCATTTGGGCCAAGATTTGTAGCACTGTGGTATAAGGGCACAATTCATGATGTAAAGAATGAAGCCCAACATTATATGATCTGCCTCGTTATCACAAATGAGAATGTGATGACTGAATCATGGTAATTTATTTATTATACCTGGTTTGGAGGGAATGACGCTGTGGAAATGTAGTTTAGATAGGATGTCAGTGTTTTGCACACGTTTGGGGTGTAGAGGGCATAGAGGGTGGGAGGTGTTGACAGTTGTGTTTTAACCAGGGAAGGGTCAATCACCTGCAGTCAATAACCATCCCATCTGTAACTCTTCACAGAAGGACTTTGTACTACTTATTTCTGGTACTGTAATTTGAATGCTTTGTCTCTATAATGTATGCTGTTAATTTGTTGCTTTCAGAAATTTTATTGAATATGAACAATTCTGATGTTTTCTTAAGTTTAAGCCTGAGTGCAGAGAATAGTAGATTTGCATCATGTTTGTTGTGCATGCACCCTGGGTACACTAAACACTGTACACTGTATTTTAGATGTAGTGAAGTTGCTGTCCACAATGTGCAAATTCCAATCTCCACACTTTGTATACTCTTGTGGAAAATATATGTACAGTCAAACTCAGTTATAATATCATAAAAGGGATCAATTAATTTGAGTGGCATTCTAACTGAGGAATATGGTAACAGGAAGAAAAAATATTTCCTGACAAATACGGGCCTGTTGGCTTATTACTAAAATTTTTACATTGTGATTTATTTTAAATTTAAATTACAGTTTATTTGTACTGGTCACCGCTTTGAAGGCCAAGATGTGGAAAGATAATATGAAACTAAGTGTGAGAAAAATTGTGCGTGAGGATGGCAAATGGCTGGAACTAGCACAGGACTGTGTCTGGTGGCAGGCTTTGTTGCTAGTGGTGCTGAACATTCAGTTGCTGAGAAAAGGCATTTTTTTCTTTGGTCAGTTAAGGAGTTTGAGGGCTAGATTTGTGTAATACAGCACAATAATATGTCTGTGTAATTAAACGTTGCTCCATACTGTAAACTGCTTGTTCAGAAACTCACATGTTTCACATTGAAATGCTAGTGTATGAAGTATGACACAATTTGTCTGCCCTCTTTTTACCTTCATCTATACAATTAGACCTCCACTGTCATTTGAAGTTTAATGTATTACATAGGTCATTTCAAAAGTTCTGCACACTGCGCTTGCGTGGCCAGTAGGATGATGCATTCATTCTGATTTTCGCGACAGTTGTGAGCTAGACTTCAGTATAGAACAGTGTGTGCATATTGGCAGGCTACGAGTTCCCTGTTATGCAAAGTGGAGCCTTGAAATGGAAGAAGAAACTGACTGGAGTCAGATCTCGTGCAGTGACCAGCGATCATACATTAACGTGCGTCCTCATGCCTCAGGTGCAGTATCGGTAATTTTGGAAAAGTATGGATGGCAAGTGCTTCTCTACCCGCTGTACAGTCCAGACATGAGCCCACCAGACTTTCACTTATTCCCAAAATTGAAGAAACCACTCCGTGGGAAACGCTTCAGAAGCATTGAGGAGGTGTCAAATGAGGTGACCTGAGTAAGCAGACACATCAACAACGAAGGCATCCTGACATGAATGCAAGACTTTCCCAAACGTTGGACCACTGTGATAAAGCACAATGGAGATTACATTGAAGGCCTGTAAATGTGTTTTGTAAAATAAATTCATTTTTAAAAAAGAAAATGTACAGTGTGCAGAACTTCTGAAATGACCCACATAATTATTTGTTTACTGATGAATCATTTACCCATTTAAAGAAACAAGCATTTTGAAATATATGATTTATAAAAATTGTCAAATATATTTTTTCTCCAAGTTTAATAATTTTTTGACAAATCCAAAAAATATATATGTCATTGTTTTAGTTTGATTTTTTGAAATAATTAGCTATTTAATCTTACATTTAAGAAATGTTTCAATATCAACAGAATCGATAGTTTGTTGATTAGCTTTCCACCATATTCCTAGTTTTTATTAAAATGAAAACACACAACCTGTTAGAAGTTGCCTTTTCTTCTATCAGGTAAAATACAAAAATTATGGAACATACTCTGTTAGGTGTACTGGATGGAGCTTAATTCTAGGGAGAGAAATTTTAACTTAATTAAGTAACCCATCATAGTAGGTTTGAAAATTATTGTGCGTTAGCTGATGATGGCAACAGATCCAGTTTCCAAAGTGTGTTTTTAAAATAGACATTATGAAAACTGAAATTTTGTGTATTACCTTAATAATGTGCCATGGTTGTGTGTCTTGTGAACAGAACTGTTATTTTTGAGCACCCATGGCTTATCTAGAAACTGCCATCTCAGTATAACACACTACCAAAAACCAGGACATAGTTCCTACTGCTTGTAAGCCATGTTGTTCTAAAAATGAAAACTTGTGCAGGTTGCTGTTCAAGAGAATAGGGAAAACACCCATAAAAAATTCACCTTTTGAGGATTTAAATCAGTCATCTTTAAAGAATTATTTTCTTCTCTTACGAACTTTTTAATATCTGAAACTTGATTTTAATGTATGCTTGCATTTTTGTAACCTATTTGTAACATACTAAATTACTTTTTTCATTCATTTGGAACTGAAATAAACAAGTAGAAGTGTGTGATGTTTCAGGTACTTGAGGCATTGGCTGTAAGGATATTGTCTCCTGGGATGTAATGCTGTGAAGTTCACTAAACATTTACCAACAGTTCAGAAGAACTTCCTGTCTCAACCCTGAAGATAAAGGTAGCTCAGTCTTCTGAAATACTGGTAAATTTCTGCCCGACTGCACAGCATCACACCACAAAAGACCGTATTCTTTAAGTAGGAGTTCATTTTATTTCACAGTCCTGTGCTTGTTGTACGCCATTCAATGTGATCATCTAACAGCTGGATACTCAGTGGAATAAGGTGGTGCTCTGGTGTACATAGTGCAGTGGTATTCCGTGCTGTGTGTTATAAGTAGTTGCTTTGATTTTGAAATTTGTGTTCTGTATTCTGGACTTGAATGATGAATCTGAAGATGCATGAACGGTTGTGTTTTAATATCTATGTACATTGTTTTTAAGGCTCTGAAGGGATCTTATAATCAAGGTATCTGCTTGTGTAGTTCCCTTTCTCCTATGTTGCTGTTGCAGGTGTCAGTAGACCAAAACTGACGTATTTGAAGTATGGTGTAAATACTGTGCCTGTAAAGGTTTTACCGCCTTTTTAACTGTGTCATCAACAGCACCACCATGACAGGCATGCAAACTTATGAGATGATAAAAACAGTAATCTCATTTTCAGTGTAAGGTCTAGGAATTTTGTATAGTTGTATATCTCTGAAAACATGTGACTTTCATTAAGGTAACATTTTGGGTGAATGTAAAATAACCAGATTGTTGCCACACAAAATAGGTGGTGGGTGATGGTGAGAATTTACATTTATTTTGTGACCTGTCTTGAACATAGATGTTGGTAGCATGTGTGGTACTAAGAGCTGCTTGACCATATTCTTCGAAATATTAAGATGTACCATTCCAAGCCTCACACATTCAGCCATGAGCTTATGTATTTGTTTCCACACACTGTATCAGAGACAGTTTGACTGTTGATGTTTCAGCACTTGGGAGAAAGCTGAATATTCCAGGGAAGAGGACAGCAGGCACAGGGATGAACAAGAGCCAAACCTTGCCACGCAGCATGGGCCGTTCCCACAGTAACATTACCCCTCCTCGACCCAACAAGCCGGCCTCCACACCTCCAGCTATCAAAAGGCAACTTTCTGTAAGGATAAATTGTTTGTTTGTAGATGAATAACAACTATAGCAAAGTTAATAATAAAGGCTATTTTGTCATTCTAAAAGTTTGTAAGTATGTCATTTTCTTTGGATATTGTCTGCTGTCTGTATAAGAAAGAAATATGTTTCAGCAAATGGCTATGTGTCTATCTTCTGATGTGGATGGACATCATCTGGACAGTAGAAATCAGTAACATTTTCTTGCACACGAAGACAGAGACAGAGGCAGACAGCCAGCTATTTGCTGACTACTATTCTGCGCCAGATTTTGTTTGCTCTCTCAGTCTTGTGAGTGGGTGACACCACAAAAAGGACCACCTTGCTGTTGTAATGCTTGGAACTCAAGCAATTTCCACGGCTTTGAGATTTATTTCTCATTGATCTGCGTTTAACTTATTGAGTTCTAGCTGTGTCTTTCCTTTTTTTTTCTGTTTTGTTTTGTTTTCTTTCGTTGTCGGCATGTCAGGACTGTAAGGTAAATTTATTATTGCAGATACTTGGGGTGTAACAGTTTGGTCTGGATTCATTCGACTCATAATCGGATGCTGTGGTGGGATCTTGTGAGCACAGCAATGGACCTTCAAATTCCTTATAGGACTGAACATCACTTGACCAGCTGAGCGACTGACTCTACTTTATGGAATTAATTTTTTCATTTGCAGTGTCATCATGTGACCTTTACAGTTCTGTACAGCATATAAGTACAAGCTGAGCTGTAGGTTTGTAAAATTAGTAAATTTGCCTTTACAGGGCCCCAGCAGTTCTCCTGTGCGCAGGGTGAGTGGCAGCAGCAACAGTAACTCTGCTTTGAAGGGAACACCATCTCATAAAACTCCATCACCTGCTCTGAAAGGTGTGGATCCAAAACTTGCTCAAATCATCTTGGATGAGATTCTGGAAGGGGGTGCATCTGTCCAATGGGAGGACATAGCAGGACAAGAGGTACCGATTACCACACTTACCAACACAGTGATTGTCTGCATGATTCCGAAAATATGCTGTTAGTTTCTGGTCTCCATACATTTGACCAGGGGGTCCGCCAAAGTAAACAGTTTTGTTCACTACAGTTCTTTAGTTACGTACATCATTCCAAATGTTTTGAATGCACACTTTTAAATGCAAACTCACATTTTTAAGCTTACAGTTCAATCTCCAAACATCATTACAAATGTAAGAATTTTTGTGTTTTATTATCTGTGATTCTTGTTGAGTTTCTGTCACTGACATTCTAAAACAATTGCCGCAGACTCACAGTTTCTTTATTTTTTTCTCATAAAAATGGATATTTTAGACTTCTTAAGCCAGTGTACCTAGCTGCATACCACATTTAAAACTGTAATTCAATCTGTAAGAGCCCATGATGTGGACATCAGTCATTCATTGATGTGGTGCAATATCCCACATTAACAGAGAATACCCAGAATTGGTTTGGATGCTTTGGAGAAGAGAAAAATGTCTTGGCCCTGCTGGGAATTTAACCACAATTCATTAGTCATTGATCTCATAGCCTAGTGACTGTAGTGACTTAGCTATCCCAGCTACAATATGTTATTAGCAGGAACATTAGGAACTGCTTTTGTAGACAGAGCCAAATGGAATTTTTGAAGTACTTGTTCTACTAAAAACTATTTTAAAAATTAACAAAAATAGTAGTTTTTAAGGTGTTTCTAAATAAATTAAAACTGACTGAAGTATATGCCCATTGAGCCTGCACTGCATATTTGAAGCATGTCAAGTGAGAATTGCATCCAGAAAAGCTTCAACATACAGTAGTCCTTTGCTGCCTTTTTGGATATGTCATAAGGAAACAGCTGTAAAAGTAAGCACATCATCTTATTTGAATTCAGATCAAGTTTATCACTGCAGTGTAGGTCAGTTAGTTCAGGCTCAAAAAGAGGTTCATAGTCTCCGTATGATGCGTCAAAATGGTAGACAAATTTTCTGAAGAGTGATATGCACTGATTAAAGTGTATAGATCTCTGTAAATGAATGGTAGAGGTGTTGGACATTTGGCATGCCTGTCACCATTTGTCTTGTATGTTGCAATATTTTTTAAGCAGTTTGGGAAGTGACACATGGTATTTTTCAAAATATGGAAATGAAATGGTGATAATTTCCTTCAGAAGGCTAGTACACTGTTGACACGTGGTGCAACAAAACTAAGTCTGAAATGAAGTGGTATTGGCATGCAGATAGTATCCATATCCATTCATTCATAAGTGAAGTATGCTTTGAAATGTGTTGAAATTATAAGTCCATAATGTCTACTGAATCTATTTTGTTATTATGTCACATTTTAAGTGGGCACACATTATTATAATTGGATGGAGTACAAGAATTCCCACACTGAGTTGGTGAGATGAAAGCTTTCATGAGAAGACTACATTTCCATGAGAAATGGAACCGTGCTTATCAACAGTGAAATCAAAACAGACTGGTTCTAAAATAATCTCTGTATTATAATTTTTTTTAATTATGCATCCTGTTGTGTTGGACTATAAAGTACGGAATAAACAGATAACCATGGTTATCTGTTTATTCCTTATTCTGCATTACCAACTCATGTCATCCCCCTAGGTGGCCAAGCAGGCATTACAAGAGATGGTGATCTTGCCATCATTGCGCCCAGAACTATTCACTGGTCTCCGCACTCCGTCCCGAGGTTTGCTGTTGTTTGGACCACCTGGTAATGGCAAGACATTGCTGGCACGTGCCATTGCCACTGAATGCAGTGCCACATTCTTCAGTATTAGTGCTGCCAGTCTGACGTCAAAATATGTTGGTGAGGGTGAGAAGCTAGTCAGGGCTCTGTTCTCTGTTGCTAGGGAGTTGCAGGTAAATGTCTCTTGTCACCCTTAACATATTAAGTAGTACAGCCATCACATAAAAGATTTTAACAGTTCAACAGACCTGTGTCTCAGTATGATTGTTACTTAGTTTCAGGAATATTATTTTAATGACAAAGTTCAAATATAATCTGTGAGCCGTGGTAGGCGTCTATGAACGTGGTAACAAGCTGTTCAGTTTTGCCAAAGGTAGGCAACTTCTTGACAGCCAAGCAATGGCATTAGAGCTAGTACTTTCTGTGTCTTATGTTTATTGGACCGTGCATCATCTTGATAGTTGAGTAAAAAGAGACAAACTTGATGCCACTTGTTTTATTATTACTTTATTCAGTGCTCAACATGTTTCGGATGTTAATACATCCA
>Ga0123357_10009872_pt1 | contig 12082 bp, 11 predicted proteins | sample TergutEmb28metaG_FD_89873 | JGI IMG/M metagenome (GOLD analysis project Ga0123357, IMG submission 89873) | Embiratermes neotenicus P4 segment gut microbial communities from Petit-Saut dam, French Guiana - Emb289 P4 | ecosystem: Host-associated > Arthropoda: Insects > Digestive system > Gut ...
GCTTTAACCATCTCAATTTTTTTCGTCATAATGTATGTGTAAAATATTATGGATTACACGGGTTTGCCGTGGTCGATGAGCAATTTACTGCGGAGAGGTTCTATGATGGGCTTGGCAACCTCTTTCTCCCAGTCCTCGCGATCTGTTTCCTCATACGCCACCGTGAATGCCGCTTCAGGCGCGCCCATTGCTTCGCTCGCCGCCTTTACGATTGCCATCGCCGTTTTTTTCTTCGTTTCCATATCTTTGCCGCTGTAAGCGCGTACATGAATGAAGGGCATATAAATCCTCCCGGTTTTAGTTTGCTATATTCACTTATACCGGATTGGCCGGACGCAGTCAATGGCAGCGGCAATTATTGTCGGCGGCAATTATCTATTTTTCCCCTACCGCAAGCTGCCAGTCGTAATACGCGGAAAGGTATTCATAACCGGAGTTGGCGAAGCTGAGCCAAACCATATCCAGCTTGTCCTGCGCGTCCATAACGTTAAGGTAGGTTGCCTGTCCGTTTGCGTAAGCCGTTTGCGCCAGTGTAACCGCCCGCCTTGCGGTTTCTACCGTTTTATACGATGAATCGGAAAGCTGCTGGGCGTCTTCAAGCCTGAGCCGCAATTCAAGAAGTTCGCTTTCTACCGCCGTCTTTTTCTGCGACAGCGCGAGAAGGGATTTTTCCTCTTCCAGTTTCGCGGCGTCCATGCGGGCAAGCCGCGCTCCTCCGGCCAGAATGGGTATGGTGACGGTGATACCCAGAGACGCCAGGCTGTAATTATAATCTCCGGTAAGGGAAGAACCGTTCCCCATGCCGCCAAGACCATAATTAAAGGAAGCGGAAATATCGGGCAAAAAGGCGCTGCGCGCGGCTTTTTGTTCTTCAACGGATAAATCGCGGGATAACGAAAGGGCGCGGTAATCGGCGCGTCCGGAGAGAACGCTGTTCATGTCGGGTGTTTCAGGAATTTCCGGCATATCTTTCCGATCCTCGGTCAGCGTAATTGGTTCCGGGTGCGGGATACCCGCAAGGTCGCGGAAGGCGAGCAGAACCAGCTCATTGTTCTTTTTTGCGTCGGTGACCGCGTTGACTTTTGTCTGCCAGTCTACCTCCGCCGAAAGCAGATCCATCTCCGTGGCGGCGCCGGCCTGGTTTTTCCGCTGAACCCTCTGGTACTGTTCATTGCTCACTTTTTCCGAAGATTCCCGTATTTCCACCACAAGCGCCGTAAGCTGCGCCTGTGCGTAGAGTTTTTTCGCCGCGCAGAGTATGGCCTGCTTCGCCGCCTCAAAGGACTGCTCCTGTATGGCCCTGCCCAGTTTGGCCTTGTTGTAATTTGATATCGCCCCCGCGTTGAATAAAACCTGGGTGAGGCCGATACCCATGCTCAGATTATTGTCGTAATTGGCGCGGACATTCTGCCAGACAAGCGGTCCGCCTCCCGGCAGCGAGGCGACAGGCATGAGCTGAAGCTGTTCATTCAGGTTACGGCTATAGCCGCCCTGTACGCCCGCCTGGGGCAGCAGCGCGGACCTCGCCATGGAAACACCGGTTTTCGCCAATTCTATATCCTTGAACTTTATAAGCAGATCCGGATTGTTTTTCTCCACAAGGGCGAGGTACGACGCGATGTCATATTCCCCGGCCGAAAGGCTTTCCGCCGTAAAGAACATAAAGCACAGGATACTTATGAAGGCCGCGTATATTGATATTCTTTTCATGTTAATTGTTCTCCTTGTTGAGGGTTGTGGTTTCTCTGTTTTTCTTACGCTTCAGGGTAAATTCGAGGCAGGGGATGAGCCAGAGGATCATGATCATGGACGAGATGATCCCCCCGGTTATCACAACGCCCATCGGCTGCCGCATCTCGGCGAGGGATGCGCCAATGCCCAGCGCCATGGGGATAATTCCCATAATGACGGCGATATTGCTCATTAAAATTGCCTTTAATTTCGCGGGGCAGGCCCTGACAAGGGCGTCCCGCACATTAAGGCCGTCCCGCCTCAGTTTGTTGTAGTGGTCCAGAAGCAGTATTGAGTTTGTCGTGACGATGCCTATCAGCATGATGATGCCGATCATGGCGATGTTGTTCAGAACCGTACCGGTGAGGAGGCAGGCCGCCGTAACGCCAATGATGGAAAGGGGAACCGCGCTCAGAATAAACAGGGGCTGGATCGCGCTTTCCAGGATGACCGCGAGGAGCAGGTACATCAGGATAATGGCGGTGATAAACACGATCCCCATATTGATAACGGAGGAGGACATTGAATCCGACAGCCCCGCCTGAACCAGGCTGCAGCCCGCCGGCATATCGATTTCCCCCGCGGCGGCCATGACATCCGTGAGGACTCCGCCCTGCGTGTAACCGGGCAGGGTGTCGGCGCTAAGCTCAATCGCCTGGAGCTTGTTGACCCGCATGATCATGTTGTAGCCGTTTTCAAAATGAACATCCGCGTAGCGGGAAAGGGGGTAAATTCCGGAAGCCGCGGCAATGGGAATGTTCCGTATGTCTTCGATATCCCTAAGGCTGTCATCGCTCATTTTTACCCGGATGTCGTATTCAGATCCGCTGCTCCCGGACTGTGAGTTATCACGGTAGGTAGTACTGACGATTCCGTCTATCGCGGAACGGAGGGACATGGCCACCGCCTGTACCGTAAGGCCGTCCTGTAATATTTGTTTCCGGTTCGGCTCAAATACCAGTTCCTGCTTTCCGGCCTTGGTGTTGATTGCCGCGTTGGTAATGCCCGGTACTGCCGCGATACGGCTGCGCAGTTTATCCGCGAATCCCTGCAGGACAGCGCTGTCCGTTCCCTTGAGGTAGAGGTCTATGGGTGAGCCGTCGGTTATTGTCATTTCTGATTGCGCGACAACCTTGATATCCGCGCCCGGTATATCGGAAAGCGTCTTCGTCATGGCGGATGCCACCGCGTCGTTGCTCATCGTTCTTTGGTTTTTGGGAACAAGCGCGACATTCATCTGTGCGACGCTTACGTCCCTGTTCATGGCGCCGGCGTTCCCGAGCGTTGTCAGTATGGTACGTACTTCACGGTAGGCGGCAAGGCGGCTGTCGATTTCCGCGAGAACCGCCGCCGTCATGTCAAGGCTTGAACCCTGGGGCAGCTCTACGCTCACCTGGATTCTGCCGCCGTCGCTTTTGGGGATAAGCTCCATTTTGATCCGCGAAAATCCCAGTATGCTGATTACAAAAACAACAAGGACAACCGCGATAAAAGCCGCGGAACGCCGCCTGCGCGTCACAAGAAACGCTATCGATCTTCCGTAAAGGTCTTCAATCTTTTTAAAAAAGGCTTCCAGTTTCAGGCTCAATTTTCCCGGCTCTTTTGTTTTTTCGGACAAAAGGCGCGAGGCGAGAAGCGGCGTAACGGTCACGGAAACAACAAGGGAGAAGACGGCCGAAATAACCACCGTATAGGCGAAGGAACTCAGGATTTGTCCCATTGATCCTTTCATCCCGCCCAGGGGAACAAACACCGCCACGTGGGTCATGGTCGCGCCGATAACCGCTATGATCACCTCTTTGGTTCCGGCGGAGGCCGCTTCCTTCCGTGACATGGGCCTGTCTCCCGTCCGGCCTTCCGCCTTGAGGCGGAAAATATTTTCCAGCACTATGACGGAGCTCGCCACCAGGGTTCCCACCGCGCAGGAAAGCCCCATCAGCGAAAGTACGTTGATGCTGATCTTCATAAATTGCATCACGAGGAAAGTCGAGATGATCGAGAAGGGCATGGCGATGGAAATGATAACAGTCGATCTCCAGTCGTGGAGAAAGATCATGAGTACAAGGGCCGTAAGTATGATACCCAGGATGAGGTTCCCGAACGCGTCGTTTACCGAGTCGCGGATAAACATGGAATCTTCCCTTATGACGTTAAGACGTACCGCGTTTCCCGAATCCCGCTCAATCTGCGGGATACGCTTTGTAACACCGTCTACAACGCTGATCGTATTGGCGCTGGGATTTTTCATTACCCGTACAAGCAGTGCGTTTTCGTTACGCTTTCCGGTTTCTACATTGTTAAAGATCGTCCGTTCGCGGACAACTGTTTTTGAATCGTATACATTGGCAAGCTGTCTTAACTTAAAAACGCCGGCGCGCGTCGGCACATCCGTATCACTGATTTCCTCAATGGAATTGAATTCCCCTTTAAAACGTACCGGGATGTCCTGCCCCTCAAAAACAACATTTCCGCCCGGCACTTCCATGTTTGCCTGGGCGAGTATGCCGGCTATTTGCTGAACCGGAAGGAAGCGTGTAAAGACCGGCGTATCGTGCAGGTCCACCCTGATTTCCCGCTCTTCCCCTACTGAAAGATCCACGTTACCTACCCCCGTTACCTGGGAAAGCTGATCCTTCACCACGGTGGAGGCATAATCGTACAGCTGCGTGCTGCTCATGTCGCCTTCGATGATGATATCCATTACCGAAGATCCGCTTGTCGCGTTCATTTTGGAAATAACCGGCTTTTTGGCGGCGGCGGGAAGATCCGCGGCAAGGACGTCTACTTTATCCTTCACTTCCTGGAGGGCGAGGTTCTCGTCTTTGCCGTCCTTAAACACCGCGACTACGATGGAAGCGCTGTCCATTGAATAGGAGCTGACCGTATCAAGATCCGCGATTGAAAAAATCTGGTCTTCTATTTTTTTCGTTAGCTGGGTTTCAATGGTCAGCGGGCTCGCCCCGCCGTATACCGTCTGTACCGAAACCACCGGAACCGATGTATCGGGAAGCAGGCTCACCGGCAGGTTGAAATATGCCATTAATCCGAACAGAACCAGCGCGAGGCAAATCATGGTAACCGCCACCGGTTTTTTAATGGAAAGATCTACGATATTCATGTTACTCCCCCTGGTTTCCGCTGGCCAATGATCCGCTGGCCAGAATGGCGGGAACAATATTAATCTTCGAATCCGCGTTGATGCGCTGTACCCCCTGGCTCACGATGGTGTCCCCTTCGTTAAGGCCGCTTACAATTTCCTGACGCAGCCCTTTCTCCTCTCCCGTACGAACCGGGACTTCCCGAAGCTGCGGCGATTTTGAGGCGGGGTCATTTCCCACCACAAAAACCGCGGGCCCTGTTTCGGTCTGTACAATTTCCTGCCGTGAAAGCACAATGGCCTTTTCATTACGGTAGGTTTCAACCGCGATATCGACATTCATGCCGCTCGCGATGTTCCTTGTCCCCGCGTCAAAAAACACCGTTACCGGGAAGGCCTGTTTCTGGCTGTCCATAATAAGCGACACCTGGGTTATCCGGCCCTCAATCGATTTTGTTCCATCATCGGTTTGGCCGTCCTGTTTCCCGCGGGAAAGATCGATGAAGGCCCTTGCCCCCACCTGTATGCGCTGTATTTCATCAGCTCCCACGTACAGGCGCGCTTCAAACGCGCTGCTGTTCGACACGGTAAAAAGGGCCGTCCCGGGCCGGACATTTTCGGTCACGCGGACATTGATCTGCGTGATGGTTCCGGAAATGGGCGCCTTGACGTAGACCATGTCGTTGGCGGCCTTGAGGTTAGTCTGGCTCATCTCGTACTGCATTCTGACCGCGTCAAAATCCTGCTGGGAAATATCGTTGCTTTTGAACAAGGTATTTGATCGCTCATAGGCGGTACGGGCGTTCTCATTGGCCAGAACCGCCTGCTGCAAAGTCCGGTTATCCGCCGAAAATGACACAATGGTCTCGCCCTGTTTCACTGCCGCCCCAACCCGCGCCGGTATGGTTCTGACCACATCGTCAAGACCCGCGTAGGCGGTAGATTCGGAACTGGCGTTAATCAGGGCAGGGTACTTGAGAAATACCGAAAAATCTTCGGTTCCAAGTTTCCGCACACTGACCGGCAGGCCGTTTTCCGCCTGAAGCTGTTCCATGCTTGCCGCCGCGCCCTCTTTTTTCCCGCAGGAAAAAACCAAAAATACCGATAGTGAAAGAAGTAAAAAGCTTAATTTTCGTAACACGTTTGCCCTCCATTCAGGTTATGTATTGAATATAGGGTTCGAATATTACGTGAAGTTAAGGAGTTGTTAAGGAATTGTTAAATCGCATTTTTCCCGGAAAATTGGGAAATAATACCTTATTGCCGTATTTTTTACCTTAAAATTACGGCAATAAGGTACTTTTACTCTTCAAATAAACGGTAAAAACCGCTCCCTGTCCCGGTGAACTTTCCACGGTGACGGTTCCGCCCAAAAGGCCTACCGTTCGTTTGACCAGGGCTAGGCCGAGGCCATTTCCCTCCTGGGCATGGGAGCTGTCGCCCTGGTAGAACTTGTCAAATATGCGTTTTTGGATTTCTTTGTCAATGCCGCAGCCAGAGTCCCTCACCGAAACCAGAACGCGGCCGTCCCTGGCCTTTAGTGTAATAAAGATGCTGCCGCCGGGATCGGTGAATTTGATGGCGTTGGAAAGCAGGTTGTTCCATACGATTTCCAGCATGTCTTCGTCATAGGCAACGGTGACTTCTTCTAGTTCCAGTTCCAGGCGGATGTTTTTGCGTTCCCACAGATCCTCAAAGGCGACGGCGCAGCGGCGGAGCTGCTCGCCAAGATCAAAGGGAAGGGCCTCGCCCACGATTTCCTGATTTTCGAGTTTGTTGAGTTTCAGGATATTGCTTACCAGGGCCGATAGTTTCTGCGAGGCTTCTACTATGGTTTTGGTGTAGTCATGGCGGGCATCGGCGGCAAGGGTATCGTTTTGTAACGCGGCCGCGTAACTCTGAATTACCGCGAGAGGCGTTTTTATTTCATGGGACACATTGGCGATAAAATCGTTTTTCAGGGTTTCAATGCTCTGGAGTTCCTGGGCCATTGTGTTGAAGTCATCGAACATCACTTCCACATAATCTTTTTTGCCGTCCTTGCGCAGCGGAGAAATGCGGACTGAAAAATCACCTTTCGCAACCTTTCGCGCCGCCTCTCCAAGTTTCCACATGGGACGGCTCCATGAGATCTGGCTCACAACCGCGATTGAAGCTGTGATCAATCCAGCGGCAACCAGTACATAGGCCATGAGTATATTGATTACCAATTGAGGATTGGTTTCGAGCATCCCCCGCTCCCTGAAATAATTCAAAATCCACATATGGAAGCCATTGAATGCAGCCAATACAAGAAAGAGTTGAAAATACTGTTTTATTGAGGCGTTACCGATATTGATTCTGGGGTCTTTCGTACTTTTCATTTTAGTACCGCCTTGTAACCAAGCCCGTGAACCGTGACAATTTCAAAATCAGCGCAGCCTGAAAATTTTTCGCGGAGCTTGGTGATGTACACATCCACCGAACGCGGGGTGGTTTCGGTTTCCTGGCCCCAAAAATCGTCCATAAGCTGAATACGGGTAAAGGTTTTTTTGGGGTACGAGAGCAGTTTGAAAAGTATATTGAATTCCTTGACGGTAAGGGGAACTTCCGTCCCGTCAAGCGCGGCCGTCATTTCATCGGCATTGAGGGTAAGGCCGCCGGCAGAGAGTTTCTTTTCGTTCGCGATGTTGGCCCGGCGCAGCAGCGCCCCAATGCGCAAAAGGAGTTCGTCCATATCAACGGGCTTTACCATGTAATCGTCAATGCCTATGCGGAACCCCTTTTCCTTTGAGGACAGGTCATCGCGGGCGCTCATAAAAAGAAGCGGTATGATCTTGTTCTGCTCCCTGACAAGGGAGGCCAGCTTAAAGCCGTCTACTTCCGGCATCATAATATCCGAAATAATGAGGTCGGCTTTTATGTCGATCATCCGGTCAAAAGCTTCCAGCGCCGCTGTGCAGGAAACCGCGTTGTACCCATGTTCGCTCAAAAAGGCGCAGACTATTTTATTGAGTTTTTCATCGTCTTCCACTACCAGGATGGTGATCATGATCAGTATTGCAGCGAGACCAAAAAACCATTGCCGGTTAACAGTAACGAAAGGTTGTTGTTTGGCTGCTTGTGCAAGAAAGGAATTATCCAGCCATAAAAAGAACCGATGGCGGCGCCGGTAAGTACATCCGTCATAAAATGGCTTCCCGATGTTATTCTCATCGCCGCAACGCCCGCGGCAAGCGTATAGCTTCCAATTATTACCGGTAATTTCCATTCTGAATCGGGGTATTCCGCCGAGAATGTTGTGCTTAAAAAGGTGGCGCTCAGCATCGCCAGCGAAGTTGAACCTGACGGAAAACTGTTATAATAATCAGTACCCTTGCCGAAAGGAATTGGACCCTCATACACATACGGCCTGTCCCTGTTAATGGTGTTTTTTAACAGGTTTTCTGTCCCGTACGTCAACAGGAACGCTTCGGAATACATGATACCGTAGGTGAGCAGTTTATTGGTATTATGCAGATCGCCAACGACGGATAAAGCGGGCAATACCAGCATGCCGTAGACCCCGTATTCGCTTATATTGTCCAGAGGTCTATTGTAAGGAAACATTACGGAACGATCAAAACCATTTATGTCACTCTTGTCCCGCGGCGAAGCAGGGGGATTATCCGGCGCGTTATTGATGAAAAAAGGAGTGATAAACACACCAAGTGATACGGCGCCAAGAACGATGTCTTTCTTTGCGTCATAGGTGTAAACATCCTGGGTAAAACCGTACGAGGCCGCAATCAAAAGGCAGAAAACCATAACCATATTTTTCATGAAAAAACTCCTCGCTCACCCGCTCTTCCATTATTCGCTTTCTGAAATATTTACATCTACCGCCAGGGCAATACGGTAGGTTTTCCCTTTTTGGACTGTTATCGGCCGCGTAATTGTATAATCGCTTACCTGGAAACGTATCTCGTGGGAACCGGGCTCTACAGGATACGGGACTTTTGGGTTGGAAACGAGGTCATTATCAACGTAGACTTTGGCGTTTTCAGGGTATTCAAAGATGAGGAGGGGGGTGGGGTCAAGTAATTCTATCGTAAGGTCCAGATTTTTCGCCCGTTCGATGACAAAGGCCCGGCTTTGGTTCCGGTAATCTTCGGAGAGTACCATCAGGTGGTGTTCGCCTTCGGCCAGGAGCCGTTCTTCCGCCGGGTTATCAATCACCGTATCATCGACGAGGACAGTAAACGGCTTCCCCTGGAGGTTATAGGGGTAACGAAAACTCATCCTGAGCGCCCCTTCATTGCTCAAAATGGGTTTGACGGTGAGGCTGAAAACCATTTTTTCCAGCTCGTCACTGATCCCTTTTATGACGGGCATAAGGCGGAAGAGGAGGGGAAACGACGACGGGGCCAGTACCCCGGTAAGCACCGTGGCATAAGGGGTAGTTCGCAGGCCGTGGTCATCTTTCAGGGGAATTTGATAGATAATTAGGAGCTTTGCCGGCAGGGGTTCAAAACCAAGCCGCTGCGCTTCCAGGTCCGCGACGCCCGGAACCGGAACCGGATTCAGTTCAGTGTAAAGCGCCGCGGCGAGGCTGCCCCTGTAGTTAAGAAAAGCCTGCGGCGCGGTAAGTTCCAGCTGTATCGCGCGGAAAAACCGGGTATCTCCTTCAAGCTCAATGACGGAGGAACTGACGTAGGAAAGGGGCACCGTAACGCCGTCGGTATCGGCAAGGGATACCTTGTTGATACCGGCGATGAGGGCGCGTATGGACTCCCCCTGAACCTGGAACACGAAGAGAAAAAGAAAAGTAAACGCCGCCATACAGGTTCTCATCGCGCCATGTTTCCTTTAAACAGGCCGAGTAATCCGGCTGGATCCCGGCTTTGACCGTTCTGCCTCAGCTCAAAATGCAGATGGGGCCCTGTGGATTGTCCCGTTGATCCCACCTTACCTATAAGAGTACCTGATTGAACTTCCGCGTGCAAGGCGGTAATTATCAATGAAAGGTGCCCATAGCAGCTCACCCAGTTATTCTCATGACTGATCAACACATAGTTGCCCAGTACAGGATCTGTTCCCACCCCTGTCACGGTTCCGCTTTTTACCGCGTAAACATCCGAGCCTTCCGGGGCTGCCAGGTCAATACCCTTGTGTTGGGAGAATTTTCCGGTTACCGGGTTAATCCGCGGACCGTATAAACTGGACACCTGAAAATGCTGCAGGGGAAAACTGAACCCCCGGTTAAGAAAGTAAACGCGTTCGGTAGCGGTAAAATCGTCGCCGGGAACGAAGCGGAAACGCTCGGTTTTACCGTTCCTGGGAATGGATAAAACCACTTCCGCCCCCTCTGTTTCCGGATCAGCTTCGGTACGGGAGCTAAGAATCAGCTTTTCAAGGTCGCTAAACGGTTTTTCCGGGATAAAGATCCCCGGGATCGAGGGGAGGAGCAGGAGCTTCCCCACTGCCAAGTCGTCCCCGTGGGATAAACGGTTCAGGGAAGCCAGGGTACCGTAGGGAACGTTACAGCGCGCGGCTATGCCCATAAGATCATCCGTTTCCTGGGGTATATACGCGTAAATGGTCATTGAAGCGGCCAGCGTCTCCGCCATTTCCCTGTCCGGCGGGTTCTGCTGCCGGGTAAAAAGCGTGCGCCGGGCGCTTTCCACGTCCAGAAGGTACTGTTTGAACATCGTATCCCTGGTATCCAGCCGCTTTATGACAGGCAAAGAAGGAGGGGGCTCATCTGCCCTTAAGACAGAGGGCATAAGCAGGGCCGAAACCAGGAAAAACAGGATGCCGGTTATTTTCATAGACGCGGAGCTCGCGGAGGTTCCTTATTAAAACTTCAGTTTGAAAAGACCTCAAAAAAAAGGCAAGGATTTGCCCTTGCCTTTTTCTGAGCGGAAGAGCTTTTACCCCTGGGTTATAACTTCTGTTGGGCACACCGCCGCGCAAGCTCCGCAGTCCGTACACTTTGCGGCATCGATCCAGCGTTTTCCATCCTTCTCAGAAATGGCCTCTACCGGACATTCACTGTCGCAGGCGCCGCAGTTCACACAATCTTCTCCGACTTTATAAGCCATATTATACCTCTCTCATTAAGAATAAAATAAGAATACAGAAAAAACAGGTTTTTTGCAAGAACCATAGCGTTGATGAGAAAGATATGATATACTTTTTCCATGCAGGTGGTTTTGGTTATCCTTTCAGTGGGGCTTTTGGGCCTCATTATTTATTTTACGTTTTCGCCAAAATCTTCCAGACTGTTGAGGATGGCAGGTATTATTGCTCTGGCTCTTATCGGTATTTCCATAGGGATCTGCAGTATTTTTCTTGTCATCGGTCCTGCCAAAGGTCCGGCTGATATTCCTCTTCCTGTTTTTCAGGATGCTTCCCCCCAGCCCGCAAAAAGCGGCGGTGTAACGGGGGTCTTTGTGTTTCTTATATGTATCCTCGTCGCGGTAGCCGTGGTCATTGTCGTCGCTTTAAGGAATGAGCGCCTTAATAAAAACAAGCCGGAGCCCAAGGTCACCAGTTCAGTTCCTGTCTTTGATAATGATGTTACTTTTAAGAACGAAAAAGCCGGTCAAAAAGATATCGATGATGATGAGAGTTTTAATATAGATATTTGATACAGGTATAAATTATTTTTATAAGAGGTGAATTATGCAATATCGCGATTATGGAAAATTGGGGTACAAGGTCTCCGCATTGGGCATGGGTTGTATGCGTCTGCCCAGGATAGTCAAACCTGGAAGCAGTGAAGCTGTGGTGGACCGGGAAAAAGCCTACGAAATGATACGTTACGCGGCCGATCACGGCGTTACCTACTTCGATACCGCCTACGGGTACCATAACAAAACCAGCGAAGAAGTCCTGGGCGAAGCGCTTGAAGGCGGACGCCGTGAAAAAGTCAAAATCGCCACCAAGCAGCCTTTTGGTACGATGCAGGATCTCAGAACCGGCGGCGGGAAAACCATTCTGGAAAACGCCCGGTGCAATCTGGAAAACACCCTGAAAAAGCTTAAGACCAGTTACCTTGATGTGTACCTCATCCACAACATCGGAACCAGCACCTGGGAGGACATCAAAAAAAACAAAGTAATAGAAGAATATGAAAAATTCCGCGCCGAAGGTATGATAAAAGCCATCGGTTTTTCCTACCACGGCCAATTCCCCTGTTTTAAGGAAGTCCTTGAATTTTACGACTGGGGTATGTGTCAGATGCAGCAGAACTTTCTGGATGTGGAACACGAAGCCACCGAAGAAGGCATA
>Ga0123357_10009873_pt1 | contig 12082 bp, 8 predicted proteins | sample TergutEmb28metaG_FD_89873 | JGI IMG/M metagenome (GOLD analysis project Ga0123357, IMG submission 89873) | Embiratermes neotenicus P4 segment gut microbial communities from Petit-Saut dam, French Guiana - Emb289 P4 | ecosystem: Host-associated > Arthropoda: Insects > Digestive system > Gut ...
AACAAGTGACATCAAGGTCGTTTATTGTTTTACTATGGTCTCTCACATTAACAGAGAATGAAGAAAGTTATTTTAGAGCCGGATGCTAAAGAGAATACTCGGAACAATGAAAGAGGGAAGAACAGGATGTTGCTTAGTTTGAATTATTAAAAGTTCACAATTTTTATTTGTCACGAAATATATTTGGAATTAAAAAATTAAAGAAAATTAAAGGGCACTTATGTGGGTGGGGAAGAAAAATTAGTGAAAACGTTTGTAGAGTAATCTGATGTCAGAAAACCACTTAGAAAACCAAGGTATTAGTAAGAGGATATTATTTAAAAGTATCTCAGGAAATTATGATGGGTGTGCGCGGATTGGCTACATCTGGTACTGTATACGAATAGAAGCGTGACCTGTCTGAATAAAACCATACAATTTTGGTTGTATGAAATGAGGAAATTTCTTAATTATTTAAAAAAAAGCTCTTAAATTCTTAAGACGGAGCCTCGTTCTAAGGATTTACATTGTTGCAGAGAAAATTCAGAAAAGTGAATCGGTACTTAATTTCCATACACTCGGTTGGATCCATTCCGTTCTCCTACTTAGGCCTACAAAGCATTCCGCGAAATCACTGTGATCATTAGTATAAAAAACTCTTTGCTGCCGTCACCAGGACTGCTAGAAAACCCCCTCTTAATTTTGTAAACCGGTTGGCACTCTGACTTCTACAAATGAGAGAGGATCTAAAGGTTTGGCAAATCTCTGAGGATTTTGTTTTCAAGCGCCCGAGTGCTCGCCTTTTTCTTTGTCTTGGTAGGTGCGGAAAACTAATTAAATGTACAATCAGACTCTAATGAAAAGCAAACCCCACGATACGGTACTCTGAAATTTCCTAGAGAAGGAGCAGAAGCAATCTTTCAGTTTATAATACAGTTGTCTACTTTATCGAGCGAACTAATCCTGTAAACCCTTGTGATAGTGACGTCTAAACCCCAGAGTACAATCGTTTTTATTCTGATATCTGGGTATAAAATTATGAAATGGATCGCGAAATGAATGACGATTACATATACTCACAGATAAGCATCGAAGGCTTCATACCCGTAATTTTACCTCATTGTAGGCCACCCATTACAGCTTTTGCTATCTGCTCTGCCTGTCTTACAGGATTTTCTCTGCTACAACAATAGGCTAATGTACAAAATATCAAGGCAGGCAAAGTACCTGAAACGTAATATTGAGGCAAGTTCGAGCAAACATTGTTCCAGCAGAAAAGCAATGAGCATTAAATATTCCGAGTCTGTTTTTGTAGCCTTAGGTATCCATCATGTCAAGCGTGTTCTCCATATTGTCATCTGCGGGATTTCTGGCTCTACATTATGCCGTTAGAAGCATACTTACTTACTCCATGGTGCAGAGTCCTTCTTGAGAAGCTAACTAGTTTGTAGCTAGTCAAGAAATTCCCCGCATTTCACGGAACCCGAAGGTTCATTACCACACTCACAAGCGTCCGCAACCTGTCTCTATCCTGGGCCAGCCCAAACCAGTCCATATAACCACATCCCACCTCCTGGAGATCCATCCTAATATTATCCACACATCTACGCCTAGGTCTCCCCAGTGGTCCCTTTCCCTCCGGTTTCCCCACTAAGACCCTATACACTCCCCTCTCCTCACCCATATGCGCCACCTGTCCAGCCCCGTAAGCGGCATGGTTTTCGAAAAAAAAAAAAATTCTTGGGCATGAAGTATGTGTTTTGAATTTCTCTACAATTTTTGCCTGAAACATTTCTTATTCTCAGAAGAACTGAGCGAGATTTCATCCAAACGTATTGGTATTCATGTAAAGTACCGGTTATTCTTGTCGGAGTTTAATTGGATTTGAATTATCTTGAGAGATTTTAGATAAATAATCGAATATAAGTTTTCATTGCAATCCTTCTAATGGTAGCCGAGTTGTTCCTTGTGGACGGACGGACGGACGGACAGATAGACATGGCGAAGCTAATTTTCGCTTTTCGCAATTTTACGAAGGCGTCTAAAATTAACCAATCTCGTGTATGTGAATGAGTAACCCGTCGTTTTTGCTCTGTCATAATAAATGAAAATTTAGTCACGAACAAAAATGCAATTAAATCTAATTTTATGTTAAAAACCCCCTTTATATTTTATTGAGTGCCACTTTGGATCCCACCTGGATCTATACAAGTAAGTGTTGAAATATCGAACCTAATTAAAATAACATGAAAGCGAAAATAATAAATCAAATTTGAAATAATAAAATGATAATTACAGGAATTGGCAGAGAAAAATGGATAAATAAAATATACCAAAAATCTAAGTTTATGCGTAATATCTGTCTTTCACAAGGTTTCTAAAAGAATGTAAGTAACTCTTAACGTAGACTTTTATCCTGAACTACTAAAATTATGTTATATAAGACGCTAATAAACCCGGTAGTGTTGTATGGAGTGGAAGCATGGACGTTGGCGAAGAAAGAAGAACAAGCTGTGCTAATTTTTGAAAGGAAAATATTTAGAAAAATATGTGGTGCTAAATATGAAAACGGGGAATGGAAAAGTCGGACGAATCGGGAACTAGAAGACATGAGCAAAGGAGAAAATATAGTAAAATGGATAAAAGTGCAAAGGATAAGCTGGTTAGGTCACCTAGAGAGAATGGAGGAGGATAGGATGCCCAAAAATGTCTTCACTCAAGAACTGGAATGGACGAGAAGAAGGGGAGGACCCAGGAAAAGATGGAAACAGGAAGTAGAAAGAGATCTACAAGTGTTGGGAGTGAGAAAATGGAGAGAGTTGGTGGCAGATAGGGAAAATTTGAAGGACATTTTTCGACAGGCTGAAGCCCACAGTGGGCTGTAGTGCCAATGGAAGGAGAAGAAAAAGAAGAAGAAACTCTTAACGAAAAATATTAAATATTAATAAAATTTAATACAATATTTATATTAATTATACCATTTTATTTCAGTTTCCGCAATTACGCACTCTTCATGCATAATAAATAATTTAAATCGACAAGTAAATGTGACGATTCAAGACCATCTTCAATTGTATGATTTTAAAACTTTAACGTTTCTCCTTTATTACTTTGACAAATTTAACAACGACTGTAACATTGGTATGACAAAGAAACGCACATTTTTTCTATCTATCTATCCATCCTGTTTTTTAAAAGCTGTCGCCGTCTTCCGGAAAACAAACGCCATTTCTCTCCGTTTCTCCATTAAACTCCGTCTGAATTACGAGGCTTGGTGTTTGGTTTTTTAGCATATCTTGTTTTTTTAATGATGAGCAACGAACTGGCCAGCTGCATCAACCATCAACCTGGAGAATCGGGTGATTTTTGGTCCAGGTTTTCTTCCCTTAGCCCTTGATAAATCAATTTCAAACTACCGAGCAGCAGTGCTACTTTTGGTCCACCACGGATATTTTAATTATCCGTTACCTACTATATCGGGTGAGCGTTCCCCTATCTGACACCTGGGGAGGCACCCGATGTGAAACTAACAACTTCAGAGGGGAACGCGTGTTTTATAAGTTTCAGACTTGAGTTCTGAATTATTAACACCAAATAATAAAAATGATTTTAACAAATCAAAATTCTATTGCGGAAGAAATTAAGAGAAAATTGACGTCAGGAAGTGCTTGTTATCATTCGGTGCAGAATCTTTTGTCTTCCAGTTGTTATCCAAAAATTAAAATATCAGGATGTATAGAACTATAATTGTGCCTGTTGTTTTGTATGGGTGTGAAACGTGGTCGCTAAAATTTCGGGAAGAAAGGAAGCTGAGGGTGTTTGAGAACATGGTGTTGAGGAGAATATTTGGACCTAGGAGGGACGAGGTAACGGGGGAATGGAAAAGACTACATAACGAGGAGCTGAATGATCTGTACCCTCACCCAACATTGTGTTGATGGTAAAATCGAGAACAATGAGATGGGTTGGGCATGTGGTGCTATGGGTCAGGAGTGGGGGTGTATAGGGTCTTAGTGAGGAAGCCAGAGAAAGGAGACCACTGGGGAGACCTAGGCGTAGATAGGTGGATAATATTAGGATGGATCTCCAGGAGGTGGGATGTGGGTATATGGAATGGATTGGGTTGGCCCAGGATAGGCACAGTTGGCGGACGCTTGTGAGTGCGGTAATGAACCTTCGGGTTCCGTGAAATGCGAGGAATTTCTTGACTAGCTGCAAACCAGTTAATTTCTCAAGAAGGACTCTGCACCACGGAGTAATTAAGTAAAGAATAGAAATGAACAGTATGGTTTTGGGGATTTTTTTGGATTGAATATTAACAACGTTGATTGAAACATTTTGTCTTAACATATTAACACAAGTTGTGTTGACAAACTTCAGTCCCTTATAATGCAAGAAATTTGTTGAGAGGAGAGAAATACGGAGCTACCTAACTGGTAAAATTATGGCAATTATTGTACTTTCCACAAAACCATTGAATCCGCATATCCATTTGTCGTGCTAACGCAGCCTATCTATCGAAAAGCCCACATGGGCAGCCAAAGAAAGGCGATGACAAAATACAGTTATCAGAAAAAGAACGGTCCTTTATTGTGTCATGACAAACAATAGTATCATGCAGTAATGGAATCTTAAAATGAGTCTTGAATATCAAGACAATATCCACATCATATTTATCTCAGTAATTAACCAACTTGATGCACAAAATTTTGTTTTACAATAAGTTTATTTCATGCCTCTATATGTTTCGATCACATGTGCTCATCATCAGGAGGTCAAAATGATACCAGAGGCTGTGTAATGCAATTTTGACCTCTTGATGATTAGCACATGTGCTCGAAACATGTAGAGGCATGAAATAAACTTACTGTAAAACAAAACTTTTGTGCATCAAGTTTGTTAATTACTGAGACAAATATACTGAGATATAGGGTCAGAAAAACGTAAAAAAATCCAAGTCTTAGTCTACTGGATTGTTGATATCATATGCTCTGTCAGATATTTAAAAAAAATCGGAGCAATATTGTGCCTAAATATTCAGGACTGGAGTGAAATACGAATATTGTCATCGTTAAACATATTTCTTTAAAACTGTTAAAACTTATAAGTGTTTCGAAATGACTGTAAACAATATTGAAAATTTATGACTTACTCTGAACTGTATCTTCTCTCACTACACTCTAAGTTTGCATATTAGAGCTGTAGTAAAATACATTTTATGTATCCGCAACTACCGGAAGTTGATTGTAAGCTTTGTGTACTGACCTTTCTTTCTGCAGAAGTTGAAATTTCCTGTGTTGAAAGCTAGTTTTATATTTGCAGGTTACCATTAGAGTTTCCTGTAAGTGTTTACAGGGGCCCAAACCCTTAAAATGTGAGGAACACATCAGTAAAAATAACAACTGGTTTATGCAGGTCATAACACACATTAAGCTGTCATATTTAGGTTCTCACAGTTGTGTTACCCTAGATCAAGTCTTCTAGGAATTTAATGGCTTTAGACCAGTAAATATTTACCGATGTTTAGAAAAGACGTCACACTTTCGTCTTCCCAGAAAAGTAGCAAATTCATATAGTTTATGTCATTCGAACTATGTAATTATTTTATTTGATGCTGTCTTGTTTCCCTCGAGAGAACAGTGAAATCCAAAACAACACAAAGACACATCACTATCACTTGTTACAGAATTGTGTTATATTTTTAAGTATTAAACAGAAAACTAATTCTTGGAAGGTCTAGCCTCATTTCAATATATGAGAGCGAATCTGCGCGATACTATCGGACAAAACAAAAACGTTCTCTGATGTACAGTAAAATGTTGCTTCCAGCCACCAGAGTAGTTACGTTATAATGGATAGCATATGAAGGATTACACTACGAAACTTGAAGATTATAGAGAGAAGATTTTCACTTCGTCACATTAGAGGTTACTTACTTACTTATTTACTTACTTACTTACTTACTCCATGGTGCAGAGTCCTTCTTGAGAAGCTAACTGGTTTGCAGCTAGTCAAGAAATTCCCCGAATTTCACGGAACCCGAAGATTCATTACCGCACTCACAAACGTCCGCCACATTTCTCTATCCTGAGCCAGCCCAATTCAGTCCATATACCCACATCCCACCTCCTGGAGATCCATCCTAATATTATCCACCCATCTACGCCTAGGTCTCCCCTGTGGTCTCTTTCCCTCTGGTTTCCCCACCAAGACCCTATACACCCCCCATCTCCTCACCCATAAACGCTACATGCCCAGCCCATCTCGTTCTTCTCGATTTTATCACCCGCACAATATTGGGTGAGGATTACAGATATTTAGCTTCTCGTTATGCAATCTCCTCCAGTCCCCCGTTACCTCGTCCTTCCTAGGTCCAAATACCACATTAGAGTTGCGTAAAGAGATAAATAAACTTAAGAACCACATTAGAGGTTACTGAAGAAAACAAACAAACAAACGTCACGTATTTAACTGCTGCGCTAGAATGTGCGAAAACGTAATATACTGTGGATTTGTGAGTCAAGGGTTTCGTGTTCAAACCCCTGACAATGCTGGTGGCAAACAAGAAACGTAAACTGCATGATAGCTGAATATTTGGAATTCACAATTTTAGTTCTTAGTGTGAAACCGAAAACGTGTTTTGGACAGAGGCTTCATAATCGACTACATGAACATTGATATAGTTTTGAGTTACGACATTTTTGTGTATGTGTTTTGTGTAACTTTGCCTGTTGTAAAGTACCGGGAATATTTTAATTAGTTATAAATCATTTGTTTGACTTCAAACTAATTGCTTGCAGGCACGCATTCCTACAACTTTTTCTTTATGAGAAACACCTAATGAAGTTCAGGTAAAGCGGATTTTTTTTAGAACTAAGTTAAATTTGTGGGTATTATGTGTGGAAAAATATAAAGTTTCTTACTCTCAGAGCCAGTGGTAACTATATATACCACCGGCCTATAATCGGTTAAATGACTGGAAATATAAAGATGATAACAATATTGCAGTAATTCGTCATTTTCTGTGAGTGATTTCAGAGAAAATGTAACACGATTCTGATAGAAAATAATTTATTTTGTATTTTAATTACAAAAACTGGGCGGTATTTCGGATTCTACATAAGAGTCTGCGTTTCATATTACTTGTATTTCTACAGAAGAAAATTCACCTTCCTATACATCTTTAAAGCTTGTATTAATAAACACATATATTGATGTATTGGGTGTTCGCATTACATATACTTACTCACTCCATGGTGCAGAGTCCTTCTTGAGAAGCTAACTGGTTTGAAGCTAGCCAAGAAATTCCCCGCATTTCACGGAACCCGAAGGTTCAATTCCGCACTCACAAGCGTTCGCCACCTCTCTATCCTGGGCCAGCCCAATCCAGTCCATATACCGACATCCCACCTCCTGGAGATCCGTCCTAATATTATCCACCCATCTACGCCTAGGTCTCCCCATTGGTTCCTTCCCTCCGGTTTCCCCACCAATACCCAATACACACCCCTCTCCTCACCCATACGCGCCACATGCCCAGCCCGTCTAATTCTTCTCGATTTTATCACCCGCACAATATTGGGTGAGGAGTACATATCATTTAGCTCCTCGTTATGCAATCTGCTCCATTCCCCTGTTACCTCGTCCCTTCTAAGTCCAAATATTCTCATCAACACCATATTCTCAAACACCCTCAGCTTCCTTTCCTCCCTCAATGTCAGCGACCAAGTTTCACACCCATACAAACAACAATCAAAATTTTAGTTCTGTATATCTTAATCTTTAAATTTTTAGATAGCAACCTGGAAGACAAAAGATTCTGCACCGAATGTTAGCAAGCATTTCCTAACCTCAATCTGCTCCGTATTACATATAGACTTAGAAAATTCTTTAGAGTCCGTGTAAGCAAATATTAATCTGTACTATTGTGTGTAGTCTAAGTTTAATATTTTCCATCCCGAAGTGTTCGATACATATACAATAAACAACAATGTTCAGTCAGAAACAACTATCATGTATTGTGTTATTTATTGACCTTGGGCGACATGTGTCGATTCCCTTAAAATAATCATCAGGCCCTCTCTGAATTAATGCAGATCCATTACGCCGAACTATTAAAACACGTTTGGGTTCCCTTAGCGTGTTTTAAACGTTCTATGTAATTGAACTATATTTTTGCACAGCGGGCCTTTTGATGATTCCAAGGGAATAGAAACATGTCGCTCAAGATCAATAAATAACATACTCTAAGCTTGTTGTGTTAGACTGAACATTGTTGTTTACTGTATATTGTGAATATTGTTTATAAGTTTGAGCGGCGGCTGATAGGTAATGCACACTGTGAAATATTTTGCCAAAGGAGCAAATTAGCGATGCGCACACAGTGTGTTCTTATAGCCATAATCCTCCTACACAGTGGTGCAAAGTTTAATTCCTTTCTCTACACCGGTTATAAAGCAGTGCTTGTTAGCATGGAGTCGTGTTATGGTGGTACGTCAACGAGATTGAAGCAACGTGCGGTGACTGAATTATTAAGTGCTGAAAATGTAATACCAACTGAAATTCATCGCCGTTTACAGGCTGTGTATAGTGAAAACACTGTTTACAAAACTACAGCAAATCGTTGGGCCATTAAATTTCGTGAATGTGAACCAGGTAGTGCCAATATTGTTGACCAACCTTGCAGTGGAAGGCCGGTTTCCGTGAAAGATGACAAGCATCAAAAACAGGTTGGTTAACTGATCAAGCATGACCGCCGTATCACCCAGAAGCAGATAGCAGGTAGGCTAGGAATGTGTAAAGAAAGAGTGTGCTATATCATTGGTTTACTTGTCGACACAAAAGTCTGTTCTCGATGGGTGCCACGCATGTTGACGCCGGAAGTTGACGCTGAAGTTTGAGGTTCTCTCCCATCCGCCCTACTTTCCTGACTTGGCACCAAGCGATTTCCATTTCTTTCTTCACCTCAAGAGGGATCTCAAGGGGACTGATTCACCTCAGATGGTGAAGTGAAGCAAGCTGTGACGTCGTGGATCAAACAAAGAACTCCTGAATTCTTCATTGACGGAATGCGAAACTTGTTTTCTGTTGGGAAAAATGTATTGAACGACAAAGCATCTATGTCGAAAAATAAGTACGTCAATTTGTGGCTAAAATATTTTACTTTACTTCCTACTTTCGTTTGTTTAAATACATGGTCTCTTTTTCTAGATATTTCACTGTGTGCATTTCTTATCAGCCGCTCCTCGTACAAAATATAACGACCATAAGGCACCTTCTTTTCTTGTCTATATAAAAACTTTCAACCCATGTTGGACATTGTCACCACCATATATAAGTTTCAGCTTTTGCACTGTCCACATTGCATAACTTAACGTGTGACTTAATCCGAAGCCCCATTTTATACAACCAAATTAAATTTCGACATTGTTGTAATGTAAGTAATATTGCCCATGCTACTGTAATGGGGTGGGGCGGTCGTCTTAACCACCGACATCATTACCTAGATAGGGTATCCGCCGCCACCACTTTGGACATTACTATGGCGTATTTCACTAAAAAATATATCCTGCGACACTAAAACATATTAAATAAATATACAACACTAAATAAAACACGATAACCGAATCAAAATCTAAGACAGAACATAGGGTGCTTCTCCTAAACAAAGATTACTATTTCCTATAAAGGAACTTTCATAAGGAAAGTCTGATCACCTCAAATAAACCCAAATATAATCCGAATCATTCCTACTCTTCAATTTGTTACAGAACAACTTAACCACGTTTACCTGACACAAAAATTAGCAACAAAGCCCACATCTTATAAATTTTTGCTCCTTCTCCGCTTCCCAGGTGTCTGTCGTTACCGAAGGTTCAACAAAGACTCTCTCTCGTCGCTTTACAAAACCACACCGCGCTTCTCAGTCGAAGTCAGCATTCACCTAGTACGTCTTCTGCAGCTTCAACTGTTTGCTGTTGCTGTGTGAGTGACAGCTGATCTGGCCTTCCTGTTTGTTCAACTGGGAGATGTATCCAGCAGTCCTTAAAATGTTACCAAAATATATGAAATATATAAAATGAAATGGAATAAAATATAATAAAGTGTTCTCTACAAGGCTCTACACTACTTTAGAAAAAGTAACAGCTGCTTAACACAAAGGAGTACTTTGTTAGTTATTTCATAATGCACGTTCAAACAAAAATTTCGGAATATTTACTGCTCATTTTTACTTAAATATAAAATATTTGATTACCTCTGTGAAATAATCATTAGATAAACAGTCTTCTGTCTAATAACCAAAGCCGGAAAGGCATACACGAACAAAAGAGTAAGTTTGCATTTTGCGTCGTAAATATCGCTCATTTGCGACTGGATGAAGACACTTAAAAATTAAATAAATATTTGTATCTAACGTAGTGGTTAATTTACCAAGTTGCTGACATTAACACAGATTTTCTGCGGCGCAACAGACCAACTGTGTCCTAGGCACCCTCAATCTTGACATTCATAAATCACATATATTTTGACACACGCAGATATTCGGCAGGAAAGCTCTGAATGAGTGATATTCAGCTCATCGGAAAGGCTGCTAACTACACAACCTACAACAAACCCTAGAAACGACCAACCATGTGCACATCGGGATTCGGACCCGCAAACCCAACAGTCAAATGGCTTTAGACCTACACCTTAGGCCGCACGGCCTCTAGGTCTAAGTAAAGGAAGCAAGTCTTTCACAATAAATCATTCATTTCTGTCAAGAGCCTTGATTTTATAACCCTCTAAAATGCAACCGTCTCCGTGTTATTTCTCAAGACTCAACAAGATAGATTGCTCTGAAATCGAGTGGGTTTCTTTTTAAGAATTCAGTAAGAAATAGTTATTACTGGCGCCTCTTCGAGTGTCACCCAACAAGATCCCAGCATCGTACTTTAGATGGAAAATTAAATATACACATTTCCTTGTACATTGTTGGATTCTTCAAGAAAGAAAGATAAAATTTTAACATATGTTTACGTTTGAGTATATTTTGATGTTTTGCCGACCGTACTTCTCAGTATAATCTCAGTAATTAACCAACTTAAGGCACAAATTCTTGTTTTATAATACATTTATTATGTCCCTCTACATGGTTCGAGAGCTATGTGCTCATCATCAGGAGGTCAAAATTATATTATACGGCATCTGGTATCATCAAACCTGTAGGTGGCCGTCCCGTGCACAGGTTGAGAGAGGACTTTCTCAACCTGTGCACGGGACGGCCACCTACAGGTGTGACGATACCAGATGCTGTATAATACAATATTGACCTCCTGATGATGAGCACATGGTGCTCGAAACATGTAGAGGCACATAATAAACTTATTATAAAACAAGAACTTGTGCATTAAGTTGGTTAATTAATAAGAGGTTTAAGCGTGTATTTGACAAAATCATAACAAATTAACAGTTTTCAAAAAAAGTTTGTTATTTCCTTACAGCCTCAGACTACAGGCCCACACAAAACACAGTAGTGACATAAAGTAAACACCTGAAAAGTGCTACACCGCACATTAACCTTGATATCCAAAATCTATTCCAGTTTTGCTATTACTACGAAAGAATTCATATGTTGTGTCATTATTACTGATGTAGAAGCAATTTTAAGTCATCTGACGTCATTACGGAATTATAATAACTATCCAATTGTTAAGAAACTCAGTACAGACGTGATAAAATTAGAGGAATCTCCATCCGGACAATTTTAAAAATAAATTTCATCAATAATACGATGATTCTTTGAACATAAGAATGAGAGAATTCTAGCTGAATTAAATATGGATGAATCCTATAATCAGTTAATAAAGGTTTCTTAGTAATTTACCAACTAAATGCACAAATTCTTGTTTTATAATAAGTTTATTATAGGTCTCTACATGTTTCGAGCACTATGTGCTCATCACCAGGAGGTCAAAATTATATTATACAGCATCTGGTATCGTCACACCTACAGGTGTGATGATACCAGATGCTGTATAATACAATTTTGACCTCCTGATGATGAGCACAACAGTGCTCGAAACATTTAGAGGAATATAATAAACTTATTATAAAACAAGAA
>Ga0123357_10009875_pt1 | contig 12081 bp, 9 predicted proteins | sample TergutEmb28metaG_FD_89873 | JGI IMG/M metagenome (GOLD analysis project Ga0123357, IMG submission 89873) | Embiratermes neotenicus P4 segment gut microbial communities from Petit-Saut dam, French Guiana - Emb289 P4 | ecosystem: Host-associated > Arthropoda: Insects > Digestive system > Gut ...
AGCGAAGGGCCAGGCGAAAGCAAACGGCATGCAGGATGACGAGCGAAGGGCCAGGCGAAAGCAAACGGCATGCAGGATGACGAGCGAAGGGCCAGGCGAAAGCAAACGGCATGCAGGATGACGGATGGGGGCCGTCGGCGATTCACACCAGGTAGCGATACAGGGTACTCGTCGGGTCTACCACCTCGGCCTTGATCGGGGTGGCGTCCAGGCGTGCCAGCAGAGCCGGGAAGTCGTCCGGGTTGCCCAGCTCAATGCCCACCAGCGCCGGGCCGGTCTCGCGGTTCGATTTTTTGGTGTACTCGAACAAGACGACGTCGTCGTCCGGCCCCAGCACCTCGTCGAGGAAGCGGCGTAGCGCGCCAGGCTCCTGCGGGAAGCTGACCAACAGATACTGCTTGCGGCCTTCGAACACCAGCGAGCGCTCGATGATCTCGGAGTACCTCGAGATGTCATTGTTGCCGCCGGAGACAACGCAAACCACGGTTTGACCAGGGGTGACGGCCAACTGGACGTCATGTGGGCCCCGCCGCAGGACACTGGTTGCCAGGGCCCCGGCGGGCTCGGCGATGATGCCTTCGGTGTGGTACAGGTCGAGCATCTCGGAGCACGCCTGGCCTTCGGGCACGGCCAGCATGTCGGGTGCGAGTGCCGCCACCAGCGGGTAGGTGACGTCACCGGCCAGCCCGACGGCCGCGCCATCGGCGAAGGTGTCGACGCGGGGCAGCGTGACGGGTTTGCCGGCCGCCAGAGCGGCAATCATGCAAGCCGCACCGGCTGGCTCAACCCCGACGAGCCGGGTGTCGGGCGCCTTGACGCTCAACCATGCGCCACACCCCGCCAGCAGGCCACCCCCGCCAACCGGAAGAACCATGACATCGGGGGCAGCCCCCAATTGGGCCGTCGCTTCGGCCGCCACCGTGCCTTGGCCGGCTATGGTGGCCGGGTGGTTGAAGGCCGGCACCAGGACGCGGCCGTCGGAGGCCGCCTCGGCGGCGATTGCCGATGACGCATCGTATGTCTCGCCGGCCACCACGATCTTGACGTGATGCCCACCCAGTGCGGCGATACGATCGCGCTTTTGGCGCGGCGTCGTCGTCGGCACGATGATTTCGCCGTTGATACCCAAGGCGGCGCAGGCGAAGGCCACCCCTTGCGCGTGGTTGCCGGCCGACGCCGCCACCACACCGGCGTCCCGCTGCGCGCCCGTCAGGGCACTCATCAGGACGTATGCCCCACGCAGCTTGTAGCTGCGAACCGGCGACAAATCTTCTCGCTTGAGCCAGACGTCCGCCCCGGTCAGCCCGCTCAGCCTGACGTCATATTGCAGCGGCGTCGGGTCCATAACCTGGGTGATGGTGCGGGCAGCCACATCAACAGCCCGGGCGATCTCGTCCAGAGTTGGCGTGCCGCTCATCAGTGACTTGACTTCCGGGCGAGGGCGTCGTCGTCCGGTTCCGTTTCGCCAAGTTCGCGCACATGCGTCGGGTCGAGGACGCGCTGCAGGAACACCTGGGTGCGTTCTTCCTTCGGTGCGGCGATCACCTGGCTGGGCGGGCCTTCCTCGACGATCTGGCCGTCGTCCATGAAAATGACGCGATCGGCGACGTCGCGGGCAAAAGCCATCTCGTGGGTGACGACGAGCATGGTCATACCGTCGGCGGCCAGTTGCCGCATGACGGTCAACACGTCACCCACCAACTCGGGGTCGAGCGCCGAGGTGGGCTCGTCGAACAGCATGATGTCGGGGTTCATCGACAGGCTGCGGGCGATGGCGACGCGCTGTTGCTGGCCGCCGGACAACTGCGACGGGTGGGCCGTGATTTTGTCCGTCAGCCCGACCCGGTCCAGCATGGCCATGGCGACATCATGGGCCTCCTGGGGGCTGCGCTTCAGCACCGTCTGCTGCGCCACCGTGACGTTGCGCAACACATTCATGTGGGGGAAAAGATTGAACGACTGGAACACCATGCCGATGCGGGCACGAATGCGGTCGAGGTTGATGTCCGGGTCTTGGATGTCGATGCCCTCGATCAGCACTTGTCCGCCGGTCGGGTGTTCCAGCAGGTTGACCGACCGCAACAACGTCGACTTACCCGACCCGGACGGGCCGATGACGCAGACGACCTCGCCCTTCTCGACGGTCAGGTTGATGCCCTTCAGGACGTGCAACTGCCCGAAATGCTTGTGCAGGTCGATCAGTTGGACGGGCGGCGCGCCAGGTACGGGCGTGTCTCGCGGGTGAAGTGTTTTCTCGCTCACTTTTTCGCCGCCATCGACTTCTCGAGCCGCCCGACCAGATAGGTCAACGGGATGGTGATGATCAGGTACATCAAAGCCACCGCGATCAGTGGCGTCGAGTTGAAGTTCTCGGACATCTTGGCCTTGGCGAAGGTCGTCAACTCCCGCTGCATGATGGTCATGCCGGCCATGTATAACAGCGAAGTGTCTTTCAGTAGGGTGACAAACTCGTTGGTCAGCGGCGGGATGACGATGCGGAAGGCCTGCGGCAAGATGACGGTGAACGTGGTGCGCAGATTACCCATGCCCAGCGACCTGGCTGCCTCGGTTTGCCCCTTCGGCACCGCCTCGACACCCGCCCGGATGATCTCGGCGGTGTAGGCCGACGTCACGATGACCAGCGCCACCAGCCCGCCGCTGAGCGCCCCGCCGGGCAGTTTGAGGCCCGGGAAGGCGATCGGGAAGGCGAAGGCCATGAAGATGATGGTCAGAAGGGCCGGCAGGCCGCGGAACAGCTCGATGTAAGCCGTCGCGAACCAGCCAAACGGCCCTTTCGACATTTTCATCAGGGCGAATAAGACCGCCAGCACCAGGCCGAGCACGAAGCAGATGACGGTGTACCAAATCGTGTTGCCCGCCGTCAGCAGAATATCTGGCCACAATGTCTTTGCCACCTTGAGATCGGCGAAGTTCGTGGCCAATGACGGCCAGTTGGCTATCAGGGCCAGAACGACGACGATCGCGACGAAGACTACATAGCTCGTCAGGCGCGTGATGCGCTGACGAACGGTCGGGCGAAGGTCAAAAGCCATTGCACAAATACTAGCCGAAGTACTTGTTGTATAGCGTCTGATAGGTTCCGTTGTCGCGCAGCGTCTTCAATCCAGCGTTCACGGCCGCCAACAGCGCCGGGTTCTTGCCCTTGGCCAGGGCGAAACCGTAATGCTCATCGGTGTTGTACTGCTCGGCGATGACGTAGTTCGAATCGGCCTTGACGTGCACTTGGTTGACCGGCAGATCCTGCAGCAAGGCGTCAACCTGGCCGGCCTGAATGGCCAGCCACATTTCGCCGTCCGTCGGGAAGGCCACCGTCTGGGCGTCGGCCGGCTTGTTGGCGTTGGTGTAGATCTCACCGGTGGTGCCGGCCTGGACGCCGATCTTCTTGCCGGCCAGATCGGCCAGCGTCTTGATGCCGGAGTCGGTCCGCACCATCAACGACTGCAACGAGTCGTAGTTCGGGTCGGTGAAGTCGATGTTCGCCTTGCGCTCGTCTGTGATGGTGATGGCAGAGGCTCCGATGTCGCACTGGCCGGCAGCCAGAGCGACGCCGGACTGCAGGGCGGTGAAGTCGGTCGGCAGGACGACCACCTTGAGGCCGAGTCCGTCGGCGATGGCGGTGATGAGGTCGATGTCGAAGCCCACGTAGCCTGACGGCGATGTTGAATCCTCGTATTCGAACGGAGCGTACGGCACATCCGAGCAGACCGTGAGTGTACCAGCGGTGATCAGGTTCAGGTCGGCGGCAGCCGTGGACGTATCACTGGTTGTAGCGGTGTTGCTGGCGGATGTGTCGCTGGTGTTGGTGGTCGGGCTCGGCGAGCAACCAGCCAGGGCTGTGCCTAAAAGTGTGAGGGCTGCGATGGCAGCGATTGGGCGGTACTTCATGTTGGCTCCTTCTAGAAATGTCCACGCATAAGTATGCACTGCCGTGCATTAATATTCAAAACGCGTCCAGCTATTGGACTTTGCTTGCCAGAGCTGTGATCGCGCGAGCTGCAGGGGAGTCCGGTTTGGCCACCACCACCGGGTGGCCGTCGTCACCACCGACGCGCAGCGCCACGTCCAGCGGTATCTGCGCGACGAGCGGCACGGGGTCGCCGCTGCTGAGAGTCAGCGCGTCGGCCACCGCTGCGCCACCCCCGCTGCCGAATAGTTCCACTCGGTGAGTTTCACCGCAATGTGGGCAGACGGTTTCCAGCCAACTCATGTTTTCGACGACGCCGATGACGGGTTGCTTGAGCATTGTGGCCAAGGTGCCGGCGCGCTCGGCCACCTCATAGGCGGCCTCGTTCGGCGTGGTCACCACCAGCACATGACCGGACGGCAACTGCCGGGCCACCGACATCGGCATATCACCGGTGCCGGGCGGCAAGTCGACGAGTAAGTAGTCGAGGTCGCCCCATAACACATCCGAGAGCATCTGGGACAGCGCCCGGTCGAGCATCGGGCCGCGCCAGGCTATTACCTGGTCGCGGGATTCCTTCATCAGCCCCAGGCTCATGGTTGCCACGCCATGCGCCATGACGGGCATGATGACGTCGTCAACCATGGTCGGGTGCTCGTCCGCGATACCCATCATGGCGGGGATTGAGTGGCCGTAGACATCGGCATCGAGCAGGCCGACGCGCTTGCCCTGCATGGCGAGGGCGACGGCCAGGTTGGCTGTCAGGCTCGACTTGCCGACCCCGCCTTTGCCCGAGGCGATCACCAGCACTTTGGTTTTCGTCGCCGCGTCCTGAAAGATATTTTGCGGTGTTCCTGGCTGGCTGGCCGGTGCCGCGCCCGCCCGTCGCAGCCGAGCCGTCATGTTGGCGCGTTGCTCTTCTGTCATGACGTTCATACTCACCGTCACTTCGGTGACGCCCTCGACGCCGCGGGCGGCCGCCTCGATATCGCGGGTAAGGGTTTCCTTCAGGGGACACCCAGAAACAGTTAACAATACGTGAACTTTGACTTTACTTCCGTCGACTTCAACGCCCTCGACCATGCCGAGATCGGTGATCGGGCGTCGGATCTCAGGGTCATACACGCTAGTCATAGCCTGCATGACGGCTTTCCGGATGCTGTCGGCCATGCAAATACTCCTTCGGGTGGGCTTTCCAAGTTTAACCCCCCCAGGCATCGACTGTTTAGGTACCTCTGTGGTAGCGTATTCGCTGGAGAAAAAAAGGTGTCAACGTTTTGGGGAACATTGAGCCGATAGTTGCGGGTGCGACTGGTAGGCGTGGTGGGTGACCCAGGGCGATGACGTGTGGTATGCGCCGGCCCCGTGGCCTGTGAGGAATAAGGAGATGGTGGTTTTGGGTCGTCCTCCCCTAACGGGTTGAGGACGGTGGAATGCGATAGGCAGGCATGATCGATCCCCCCTCGAATGAGTGCCGTCTGGTCGCTTCCACCAGTGGGGCGCGGCTTCGGCCGCGCCCCACTCGGTAAAAACTCCGGGGGTCTTCTTAAGCGGGGTTGGAGCGTCGCAACTCTGCCCTGATTGCTCGCCAACTGGGCAGGTGCGCGTCCATGATGGCTATGAATCCAGGGCCATGCCCCGGTTCGATCAAGTGCGCGATCTCATGCAACACGACATACGACAGGCAGCGGGGGTGATGCGACGCCAACTCGGGGTTGATTCGAATGGCTTTCGTGGATGGCGTACACGAACCCCAGCGCGTTCGCATGGCCCGCAACGTCACCCGGGCCGGGTAGGCGTCAAGCTCTGCGGCCCACTTTTCGACCAGTTCGTGCAAGACCGCTCTGGCTTCACGCCTGTGCAGCGCGTCGATGGCTGCGGCAATTGACGTAGTGTCGGTCGGGTCAGTTACGGACACCCGAAAACCGTTCGCCGTCAGGCGGCCACCACCGCGTCCTTGTGCCACCATCAAAGGGATCTCGTCGCCCCACAACCTTATGGTGCTGCCGTCCGTCAATTGCCTGGCCTGGATGGCAAGCATGCGGTCGCGCTGCGCCTTGGCCCACGCCGCCCGTTGGCCAAGGAAGTCGTCAACGGTTCGACGGGTGGCCCGCAGGGGCACCGACGCGCGAACCCGTCCGTCCGGGTGGACGACCAGGCGAAGATGTCGCACCGGTTTTGCGGTGACGGTGATCTCCAAGCCGTCGACAACCGCCGTCCACGTCCTGCTGGCCGCCAGTGGGGCGCGCAGCCGTCGGCCGAAGGGTGTATCCATAGACGGTCTCAGCCCAAGGCTTCGCGCACCACGTCGGCGATCTGGTTGGCGAGAGTGGAGGTGGTCACGGCGTCGGGCCCTTCAACCATGACACGGCACATGTTCTGTGTGCCCGAGTATCGCACCAGCACGCGTCCCTTGTCGCCAAGGGCCGCCTCGGCCGCTTCGATGGCCTCGGTGATCTCGGGTACCGAACTGATGTTGGGCTTGCGCGTGACGTCCACATTGACTATCTCTTGCGGGTACACCGTCATGACTTTCGCCAACTCCGACAATGGCTTGTCGGCCTTCAACATGCACGCCAGCAGTTGAAGCGACGTCAAAATGCCGTCACCGGTTGTGTGGCGGCGCAGGAAAATCATGTGACCGGAATCTTCGCCACCGATGACGGCGCCCAACCTCTGCATAGCTTCCAGCACATACCGGTCGCCCACCTGGGTGGCGTGATGGGTAATGCCGTTCTCATCGCAGCACACCCGCACGCCCAGATTGCTCATCACCGTCGAGACGACGATGTCGTTGGCCAGCCGCCCCTCGGCCTTCATTTGCAGGGCATTGATCATCAGTATCTGGTCGCCGGTGACCTCGTTGCCGAGTTCATCGACCGCGATCAGGCGGTCGCCGTCACCGTCGTAGGCGAAGCCGATCTTGGCGCCGGTCTCGACTACAAGCTGCTGCAAGTCCTCGGTGTGCATCGCACCGCAGTGGTCGTTGATGTTGCGTCCATCTGGATCGTTATGGATGACGGTGACGTCTGCGCCCAACTCGCGGTAGACGGCCGGGGCAACCTTGTAGGTGGCGCCGTTGGCGACGTCCATGCAGATTTTGACGCCGGCCAGGCTGAGCGAGCGGGGGAAGGCCTCTTTGAGGAAGACGATGTAGCGCCCGAGGACGTCGTCCAGGCGGTACGCCCGGCCCATGCCGTCGGGTTCTGGCACCAGGTCGGGCAACTCGCCGGACGTGATCAGGGACTCGATACGATCCTCGTCGGCGTCCGAGAGCTTGAACCCGGTGCCCGCGAAGACCTTGATGCCATTGTCGGTATATGGGTTGTGGCTAGCGGAAACGACGAACCCGGCGTCTGCGCGCATCGATTCGGTGATGTAGGCGATACCTGGTGTCGGCAGCACGCCAAGCATGTAGCACGTGCCGCCCATCGATGTGATGCCTGCCTCCAGTGCCGACTCGATCATGTAGCCCGAGATGCGCGGATCCTTTCCGACGACAACCACAGGCGCTCGTCCTTCGGGACGTACGACATGAGTGACGGCCTGGCCTAAGGCGAATGCCGTCATCGCGTCCATTGGTGCATGGTTGGCGGCGCCACGGACGCCATCTGTGCCGAAAAGTCTTGCCATTTGAATCACCTTTGCCTTGAGTGCCGGCCAAAAAGCCGTGGTGTCCATTTTGCCGCACTCTGGCGAGAGATGCCATATGACGAGCGACAATGGGGCATTTTGCTGGGCTGTGAGTGAGCCGTGACTATCGCTGGGGTTACCGGTTAGCTTGAGCCAGCCTGGTAACCTGGACTGGTTGACTTTTTTGGTGATAGGCGAGGAGCGGTTAATGGGTGATTCGGCGTCTGCAGGCGGCAGGGGAGCGATGCCGAAGGCAAGCGGTGGGGCAGCCCGAGCTTTGCCAGGGCCGAAGGCCGGGGCGGCCAAACAGTCGTCCAAGAAGGCCAAACCCAAAAAGGTGCCGTTCAAGCAATGGTGGCGTGGGCAGACCCGCAAGAAGAAAGCTGGGATGATCGCCCTGTGGGCTGGCGTCACCGTGGTGGGGTTGATACTGCTGGGGTTGATCGCCGGCTTCGCCTACTACCAGTCGGTCGAATTGCCGGACCCCAACGCCGATTACACGACATCCACCACGACGATTTACTACCGGGACGGTACAACGCAACTCGGCGCCTTGTCGGTGCAGAATCGCACACCTCTGGCCTACGACGAGATGCCGCAAACCATCAAGGACGCCCTTGTGGCGGCAGAGGATCGCACCTTTTGGACGAACCAGGGCATTTCCGTGACGGGCATGATGCGAGCGGCCATCAATGTGGCCAGGGGTCGGTCGCTGCAGTCGGGTTCGACCCTGACGCAGCAATACATCAAGTCGATGTATCTGACCAGCGCTCAGACCGTCAACCGCAAGCTCAAAGAGATTGTGCTTTCCGTCAAGATAACCAACTCCATGTCGAAGGAGCAGATTCTTGCCGGCTATCTGAACACCGTCTACTTCGGGCGTGGTGCCTATGGAATCCAGGCTGCTGCGCAGGCGTATTTCGACATCGACGCCAAAGACCTGTCGGTGCAACAAGCGGCAGTGTTGGCCTCCCTGCTGCAGGGCCCGGCTCTCTACGACCCGGCCGACCAGTCGAATCTGGCGCGCTTGGGTGCCCGCTACAACTACGTCATTGACGGCATGGTGACGATGGGCACGCTGACGCAGGCCCAGGGCGATGCCTATAAGGACCACCTCCCCGATTTTCCACCCCTCCAGACCAGCCAGACCTACGGCGGGCCAAACGGCTTCCTGATCAAAATGGTCGAGGCGGAGCTAGCGGCGGACGGGTTCACCTCGGCGGAAATCCAGGGCGGCGGTCTGCAGGTCACGACCACTTTCGACGCAACGATGCAGGCGGCGGCCATCTCGTCGGCCCAAAGCTTCACCGAGACGGCTGCCACCAAGGCCAAGAAGCCGCAAGACCCCGCCCTGCTGCACGCGGCGATCGCGTCCGTCGGTGTCGATACCGGTGAGGTGCTGGCTTTGTATGGTGGGCCTGACTATGTGACGAGTTCCTGGAACTGGGCGACGACACCGCGCATGACGGGGTCGACGTTCAAGGCTTTCGCCTTTGTCGCCGGTGAACGCAACGGCTGGGGCTTGGACACGTCGCTTGCCGGCGACCCGATCCAGGTCAATGGCGCGACGATTTACAACGACGGCAACGAGCAGCTTGGCCAGGTCGATCTGCTGACCGCCACGCAAAAGTCGGTCAACACCGCGTTCGTCGACTTGGTGCAGCGGATACCAGACGGTCCGAATCAGGTTATCCAGGCGGCCGAGGACGCCGGTGCCCCTGCCCAGGACGACCAGAGCTGGTTCGCCGGCCCGACCATTCCCCTGGGCTATGCTTCGGTGTCGCCGCTGAACATGGCCAGCGCCTATGCGACTTTCGCGAATCAAGGCACCCACATTCCCCCGCACGTGGTGTTGGAGGTGAAGGACGCCAACGGGACGGTTGTTTACACTGCCAGCCCCAAGAAACAGCAGACGATTCAGGCGGACATCTGCTCCGACTTGACGTATGCCTTGCAGTCGGTGGTTGACGCCGGTACCGGCACCGCGGTGCGAAGCCTGGGCTACCCGGCGGCGGGCAAGACCGGCACGGCCGCCCTTCAGGGCAAATCCGGCGTCGGGGCGGCCTGGTTCGTTGGCTTCACGCAGCAGATCTCGACGGCTGTTATGTATGTGGCGGACCCGCCCGACAGCCCGGACCTCGCTGGAACGGCCGACCTCAACCCGTACGCGCCACGTGGATATTCCACCTTTTATGGCAGTGGCTACCCCGCGCAAACCTGGGCTGACTATATGAAACAGGCAATGAAAGGTTTGCCGAAGATGAACTTCCCGGCGCCGGCGCACGTCAATGCCGGTGTGGGTGCGGCACCGGAAGAGGAGCCCGAACCGACACCGACTGAGACAAGCACCCCGACGGTGCCGCCAACGACGGTGACCAAGCCGCCGACACCAACACAGCCGCCTACACAGCCGCCTACGCAGCCGCCTACCCAGACTCCGACCCAGCCGCCAACAGAGGAACCTACTACGGCGCCGCCGACGACAGAGCCACCGACCACCAACCCTATTCCGCCGACATCAACATGACCGGGCGGACAGTGCAGTTAGACTGATCAGATGAGCAAGGGCCCTGGTCGGTTAGAGGTGCACGGGTTGACCGGTCGAATCGGCGGACCCCTCGGGCGTCACGCCCGGGTGTCTAGCGGTTTATGGTTCGACCCCGTGCCCTGGACGATCGCCGCAGCCACCTTTACTTGGCTCGTTTTGATGGTGCGCCAGGTGCCATGCCTGCAGACTGTCGTCGGTGAGGTGCCCAACGCATTCACAAGATTGTGCTACTCGGACATCCCCGTGCTGTACCAAAACCGGTCCGCCATTTGGAGCGGCGGTGCCCTGTTCACTGCTAGGTTGGGTGAGTCGCCGCTGGAGTACCCGGCATTGACGGGCGGCTTCATTTGGGTAGCGCGCTGGCTGTCGGATGTGTTCGGGGCCGTCGTCACCCCGCATGCCGACCCAGCGCAGGTGCTGGCGGCGGCCAACATTTTCTGGGCGGTGAACGCAGTCATGCTGGCGGCTTGCTTCGCCGTGCTGGTGTGGGCGCACCTGCAAATGGGACGCGACTCCGGCTCACCGCACACCAATGGCGTCAGGGTGCGAGCCTGGGACGCATTGTTCATCGCCGCTGCGCCTGCCGTCATGATGGCTGGGCTGATCAACTGGGATTTGTTCGCCGTCGCACTGACCAGCGTCGGGTTGTTGCTATGGTCGAGGAAGCGTCCCTTTGCCGCCGGCATGCTGATTGGCCTTGCCGTGGCGGTCAAGTTCTACCCGCTGGCGCTGCTTCCGGTTATCTTGTTGCTGTGCGTGCGGGCGGGACGGTTGAAGGCGTTCGGCCAGTTTGCTGGCGGGGCGGTGCTGGCCTGGGTGGTGGCCAATCTGCCGGTGCTGGTGTCGCCATCCATGGTGTTCAACTTCTCGAGCTGGCACCATTTCTGGGCGGCATTTTCGACCAATTTCAGCGGCTGGTCGTACTTTTGGGTGTACAACGCCGGTCGTGGCGCAGACTTCGGCTCGATGTGGTCACTGCTTGAGCACGTCGGCATCCCGCTGCTCAATGTGTCCGTCGCCGAGGCCGTGAGCCTGCTGCTGGCCGGGCTGTTCATCGTCGGCCTCACATTGGCCGCGCCCCGGCGTCCCCGCCTGGCCCAGGTGGCCTTGCTGGTGTTGGTGGCGTTCCTTGTATTTAACAAGGTGTATTCGCCGCAATACGTGCTGTGGCTGTTGCCCCTGCTTGTGCTGGCCCGTCCAGTGGTGCTCGACGTGTCGGTGTTCGCCGTTTCCGAGGGGTTGTATTTCCTGGCTATATGGGGCCACCTTGCGAATAAGTTGACCACCGCCAATGGCCACGAATGGTTGTATTGGCTGGCCATCCTGCTTCGCATCGGCGTGCAAATCTGGCTTGCCGTCCGCGTCGTCAACGACATCCAACACCCCTGGATCGACCCAGTACGAGGCCCCTTCATCGACGACCCAATAGGCGGCGTACTTGACCATCAGCCAGATGTTGTCTGGCTTTCGACCACACGGTCGCCAGGCAGAGCCGATCAATGACAGGAACGGGCGGTCCGAAGCGAAGCGAAGGAGCGGCGGCCGGGCGGGCGGAACGCCGGTTCGAGCTGGCGACGGCGGAGACGCCTACCCAACGCAACCACCCACTCGATTGCGCGTCGAGTACGGCGTCTGTGTGCTCGGGGCCGGCTGTAGCCCGCCGTTCGCGCCTGTTGTTGCCAGATGGCCTCGCCGGCGGGATATTTGTCGCCAAGGTTTGGCTGCTGTCGCGTGTGGTGATTGCGGCGGTTGGTGTTGCTGTCATGCTGGGGGAGCATATCGACGCGGGGACCCTTTTGCGGCGCTGGGATGTGCTGCATTTCATGGAGATCGCCAATGACGGGTATGCCGACCCGACATCGCCGGCGTTCTTCCCGGGGCTACCACTGTTGCTTCGGGCGGGCACCGTCATTGGGTTGCCGATGGAACTGACTGGTGTGCTGGTGTCGTTGGTGGCGTCGGCGTTGGCGGCGGC
>Ga0123357_10009876_pt1 | contig 12080 bp, 10 predicted proteins | sample TergutEmb28metaG_FD_89873 | JGI IMG/M metagenome (GOLD analysis project Ga0123357, IMG submission 89873) | Embiratermes neotenicus P4 segment gut microbial communities from Petit-Saut dam, French Guiana - Emb289 P4 | ecosystem: Host-associated > Arthropoda: Insects > Digestive system > Gut ...
CCTTCTGCTTGGCCGGGCTGGCGTTCTTCGTGATCACGAACGTCGCACCGGGAATACTCGGCGTTTCGTAGCCGGCAAGGTCTCCAGCCGGACCCGTGAGCGGCGCCAAAGCGTCATAGCCCTTGTCCCGTCCGTCCTTTTGCCCAATGGTCATGGCGAGCCACGGATGCTGGACCGTCGCCCCACCCAGCAGCACGCCCTTGGCCGAGTCGCCAGTCGCCATCAATGCGTCGGGCGTCTGCGAGAACGACGACGGGTCGATGAGACCTGCCTTCCACAGCTTGTTGAGGAACTCCAAACCTTGGCGCCACCCATCCTGCGCCGCCTGGATCTGGACCTTCCCATCGGCGCTCAATCCGAGCGAAGCTGGCCCCGCCGCACCGATCTGGTACCACCCGTTTTGGATGAAGGCGTTCATGATGAACGGGATGATCGAATCGCGGCTGTCGCCGGCCATCGGAATCTCATCCTTCTTGCCGTTGCCGTTCGGGTCGTCGTTCTTAAAAGCCATCATCACGTTGTAAAATTCGTCGGGCGTGGTGGGTGCCTTGAGGTTGAGCTTTTTCAGCCAGTCGGTATTGATCCAGAACTTCGCCGAATATGTGCAGTGATAGCAGTCATTCCACATCGGCAAACCATAAATCTTTCCGTCCGGCATCTGAGCCATCTGCTTGTACTCCGCGACGGAATCGAGTTGGCTCTTAATATTGGGCGCGTATTGGTCGATGAGATCGTTCAGCTGGAGGAACAGCCCTTCGCTGCTGTACTTTTCGACGTCCGCCTGGCTGAATTGCGCGATCCAGGGGACCAGCATGTAGGCGTCCGGAAGTTGGCCGCCGGCCAACGACACCTGCAGGGCTTGCTGGGCAGAAGCAACGTCCGACGTCGTTTGCTGGAACACCAGTTTCACTCCGAATTTCTGCTCCATCTGTTGGGTGAACCAATTGTTCTTGTTGAAGTCCTGCTGCGCGTTGGGGACTTCCGTGAAAATGGTAATCGTGTTGTCGGCGCTGCTGCCGCTGCTCGGATTCGTCGACGACGAACACGCGGTGAGCGCAACAGAACCCGCAAGGGCAGCGACAACAAGAGCTGCGCTTGTCCTTCTTAGGCGCCCCGCGCGAGATTTCGTATGCATTGCGTTTTTCCTTTCTGGTTATTTTGAGTGGTTGTCATGTGGCGGGAACGTCCCCGCCACAAAGATATTTAGCCTTTGACCGCACCCACCATGATTCCTTGGTTGAAATGCTTGGCGACGAACGGATACACGACCAGGAGCGGGACGGAGGCGATCACCACCAAGGAATACTTGAGGAGGTCGGCCATCTGCTCGCGTTCGATGAGTTCCGCCGCATTCATATTGGGTGTCGGCTGGTTCATGATGAGGAAATTCCGCAGCACGAGTTGCAACGGCCACAGATCCATGTTCTGGAGGTACAGCATCGCGTCGAAATACGAGTTCCATGAATAGACGGCGTACATGAGCGCGATCACGGCGATCAGAGGCTTGGACAATGGCAACACCACGCGCCACAAGAAGCTGAGGTCGCTGGCGCCGTCGAGCTGGGCGGCCTCGTACAAGTCGGCCGGGATCGAGTTGCGGAAGAATGTCATCGCGATGATCACCTGCCAGACGCCGCACGCCTGCGGCAGGATCATCGCGAGTGGATTGTTGAGCAGGCCGAGCGAGCGCACGACCAGGTAGGTGGGAATGATTCCGCCGGCGAAAAGCATGGTGAACACGATCACGACGCTGATGAAACCCCTGCCCCACAGGTCCTTCCGGGACAGCGGATAGGCGATACACACGGTCAGCGCGACCGCCAGCAGCGTGTAGGCGCTCGTGTACCCCAGCGAATTGAGAAAGCCACGGATGATCGACGGGTCGGACAGCGCTTGCGTATAGCCGCGCAACGTCGGCTCGATCGGCCAGAAGGTGACTTCCCCGGCGTTCACGGCGTCCGGATTGCTGAACGAGCTCGCGACGATATTGATGATCGGCAGCAAGATGCTCAACCCGAACACCGCCAAGAGGAAGTAGACGAACCCCATGAAAAGGCGGTCGATCGGCGTGTCGTGGACTTTCGTCGCGCGATGACGCTGGTGCGCCCGCACTTCCGGGCCGATTGCCGTAGTCACCATAATCCGTGTCCTGACACTCGTTTCGCGATCGCGTTCATCACGAGCAGCAATATGAGGTTGACCGCTGAGTTGAACAGGCCGACCGCCGCCGCCTCGCTGATATCGGCGTTGAGCAGCCCGACTTTATAGGTATAGGTCGCGATAATCTCGGACTGCGAAAGATTGAGCGGATTTTGCAGAAGATACGCTTTCTCGAAGCCGATTCCCATGACATTGCCGACGGCTAAAATCAAGACGACGAACGCGGTCGGCAGGATTCCAGGGATGTCGACGTGCCAGATCTTCTGCAACCGGCTGGCGCCGTCCATTCTGGCAGCCTCATACAGCGAGGGGTCGATCCCCGCCAGTGCCGCCATATAAATGACGGCAGAATAACCGCAATTCTGCCAGACGTCGCTCCACACGTAAATGTTTCTGAAAGCACCCGGGGCGCTCAAGAGATCCGTCGGAGGAAGGTTGAGCATATTCGTGACGTCTCGCATCAGCCCGACCTGGGGAGACATCAGCAACATGATCATCGCGACCACGATCACGGTGGAGATGAAATAGGGCGCGTACGTGATCATCTGAACGGATTTCTTAAACCATTTCAGCCGTATCTCATTCAGGGCCAGCGCGAGAATGATGGGCAACGGAAAACTGACGACGACCACATATCCAGACAAGATAACCGTGTTCGTCAGAAGCGTCGAGAACATGGGGTTGATAAAGAATTCTTGGAATTCAGCGAGCCCGACCCAGGGACTGCCCCAGACTCCCTGCACCACGTTATAGTCTTTGAACGCGACGATATTGTTGCTGATCGGCAGATATTTGAAGACGACGAAGTAAGCCAACGGCACCACCATCAGCGCATACAACTGCCAATGGAGCTTAAAGCTCCGCTTGGCCGCAGCCCAGCCGTGTTTGTTGCCCCGGTCCTGAACGACCGGAACTGAGGGCCTGGCTTGCGGCAAGACGTCTAGGTGCGCAGACATTCCAAGCCACGATTCAAGGTCGCCGCGCTGGTGACCTGGGTAGTGATCGTCATTAGACCGTTCTCCTCGGTTTCATCGTGATCTGGCCGCTGGGGGCGTGGCAGGGACTCGTCGCCGCGTTGTGGGCGGGGATAAGTCGGAACACACGGGCAGCGACTTCGACCGCTTGTGGAGCAACATGCAACGTCGCGGTCTTTGGCTCCCACCGGACATCCCAGGGGCGCATGTGCGTGGGGAAAACGGTTTCGACCGTCACGTCGCGACCGGCCAGAGCAGGGAAATACAGATGCGAGGCATCGGCTGCCTCACGCTGCCAGACTGTCGCCAGCACGCATTCGCCGCTATCAAGCCCAAGCGCGATCCATTTGTCATTCCAGCCAGGGATGCCAAGAGGCCACACCGGGACAGACGCGGCGATCGCCGACCGCAATTCCTTGGCCAGACTGACGGCTTCACGCACTAAGTCGCGACTCCGGGAGTCCATGCGATTGAGGTGGCCAGACAGGTAAAACCGCCCCAACAGGCTCGTCGCCAGGCAGAACGCGATTTCTTCCTCCGTCATCCCCGGCTGGGGGTAGGCCCAGTTCGCAGCCTGTTCAGGCAGCATCGCCACAGGCGCCGACGCTGCGATCGGCGCATATCGCGCATATTCCTGTTGATCTGAGGTCGACTGCAATTGCATGCGCGAGAGGAGGGCGAAGTCCGCCCGCATCCCCCCTGATGCGCAATTTTCCAGAATGACGCCCGGGTGGCGGCCAAGAATACCGTCCAACCATTCTTGATGCGCACGATTGTGTCCGAGCAGGCCATCGCCCGCGCTATCGGCGCAATAATCCGTCCCAGCACCCGGGTTGATGTTGTAGTCGAGCTTGAAATACCCGATCCCAAATTCATGCACCAACCTGTCGACCACGCCGTCGACGTAATCGCGGGCTTCCCGGTGGCGCAGGTCGAGATGATATCTGTTATGCTCGACGACCCGCTTCCCGAGCCGCTGAAGAAAAGCTCCTTCAGGCAGCCAGTCTGCGATCGGGCAATGGACACCGATCACTTCGGGCTCCAGCCACAATCCGGGCACCATGCCAAGGCTGCGGATGCGGCCGATGATTTCGCCGAGGCCGTTGGGAAACCTGGTGGCACTGGGACGCCATTCGCCGACGCTGTCCCACCAACTGCCGTTATCGTCGTACCACCCGGCGTCGATGCAGAATATTTCGGCTCCGGCATCGGCCGCAGAATCGATCAACGGCATGAGCTTCTCGGTGCTCGGATCGCCATTCAGCGTGTTCATGTAGTCATTGAACACGACCCCCATCATTTGGTTGTCAGCATGTTTTCTCCGCGTTGCCCTGCGATATTTGGTCAATTCGCCGATTGCGGAGGTGAAATCGGCCGCCAACGCCAAGGCCACCGGCACGGTGGTGAAGGACTCACCAGGGTTGAGGATTTTCGTCCATTGATGGTCCATGTCCGTCGGGCCAGACAACGCCACATATCCGCTGCCGAAATCCTCGCCGATTTCCCAACGCCATGGCCCGTTGTGTTCGATCTGCCACGCCCAACTCGCGCCGAGGCGCGCTGAGGAGACTCCGGCTACGGGAAGCTGTTCACCGGTTGACCAGGTTCCAGCAGACGCGACCCGGAACGCGCCGCGTGGTTCGCAGGTCGACACCGACTCGGCCAACTGCGGGAACCGGATGCCGTCAAGGGGCTCTTGGGCCCAGCGTCCCTCCCCCAGCCAGTCGCTCAGTCCGTGGCAGACATCCCAGTCGCGAACCGTGCCGCCGCCACCGAAATACACCGTCGCACTGGGGACGGACCGCAGCACAACCGGCCCGGGCCCGGTGTTCGTCACCGTGACATCGGCTTTGATGACCGTGAGAAAGTCGAACAGGATGAATCGGCTCGTCACCCTCAGTCCGGTCGGTTGATGGTGGAGGTGAAACTCGAGAGTGCGGATCCCCTCGCCTACAGATTCGGTGTGGCGCACATACCGCGATTGACGCCCGACCACCGTGTTGATCAACCGGCTGCCCGCCGCCATATGGCCATCCCCTACCGTCAGGACGTCCACCAACGGCAGTCCTGGGGGCATCGCCAACCGCATCTGCGGAGTCGAGACCGCCGCGATCCGCGGGGCATCACTGGCCGACCACTCGTATTCGACCTCGAGGGTGCCGTTGCCCCACACCAGGCGTTGAGTCATCAATGACCCCTCACTTCGACAATCGCGCTGTTGCCAGCCACACAATCTGATAACGGTTTCAGACTCTAGCACAGACATCCTGATACCGCTACCAGTTTGCTCAACGGATTTTTCGGGACCGAAACCTTGACGCAAGCGTGGGGCCGAATCCCGGCCTATGGCCGAAGCCTTACCCCGTCGCCAGCCACTCCGCCGATGCCTGCGAGTATCCAAATCGTGTCTAGGACACCCCCAACAGGTCTCCCATGGCCTTTAGCTTTCGCACACCAACGCAGTGGCGACGGCGGCAACCCCTTCCCCGCGCCCGGTTAGCCCGAGTCCATCCGCCGTCGTCGCCGAGACCGTCACCGGGGCACCCACGGCCTGCGACAGCACCTGTTCGGCTTCGGCGCGGCGCGGGGCCATATGGGGCCGGTTGCCGATCACCTGAACGGCGACGTTGACGACCTCCCAGCCCGCCGCCGTCGCCCTAGACACCGTTTCGCGCAGGAAAGCTGCCCCGGACGCATCGGCCCACGCCGGGTCGCGCGTGCCGAAATTGGAACCCATATCCCCCAAGCCGCAGGCCGACAAGATGGCGTCGCAGGCGGCATGGGCGGCGACGTCGCCGTCCGAATGCCCGGCCAAGCCCTGCGGTTCGTCCGGGAAAAACAACCCGGCAACCCACAGTGGCACACCGTCAGCCAACGCATGCACGTCGGTCCCGATGCCCACCCTCAGGTTCATCGCAGGCTCAAGACGCGAGCACTTCGTCCAACAAGACTTCGGCGCGGTCTTCTTCGACCTTTTCCGCCAACGCCAACTCGGACACCAAAATCTGACGGGCCTTGGCCAGCATCCGCTTCTCACCAGCCGACAGGCCACGGTCGCGCTCGCGGCGCCACAGGTCACGGACGACTTCGGCAACCTTCATGACGTTGCCGGAATGAAGCTTCTCCACGTTCGCCTTGTAGCGGCGCGACCAGTTCGTCGGCTCCTCGGCATGGGGGGCGCGCAGAACGCCGAACACCCGTTCGAGGCCATTGGCGTCCACGACATCCCGGACGCCGACGAGATCAAGGTTGCACGCGGGAACCCTGACGACCAGATCATTTTGGCCGACGATCCGCAACACGAGATACAGCTTGTCCTCGCCTTTGATCGTCCGGGTTTCCATCGCTTCGATGACTGCCGCACCGTGATTGGGGTAAACCACCGTTTCACCGACTGTGAACGTCATAGCTGCACCGAACCCCTTTCGCAGAGGTTAATCATAGCATGAATAGCCCCCGGCTGACGGCCAAAAGACTCCCCGACGGAGGTGCCAGCGGACCCGACTCCGACCCGCCAGCGGCGGCTGCGACGTTCGCACAGACGATGCCGGCACATCCTGGCCACGCTGGGGCGACGTGATCACCAACAATCATGTGCTATCGCATGTGCGACGACGTGTTGCCATGAACGGCGACCGCACCGCTGTCGCAGCCAGGATCGGCAGACTCAAGTATCCGGCAAATCAACGCGTCGCGAGCCGCACCATCGTCCAACTCACGGGCGGGAGGCGAAGCCGCAACGTGCCCGAATCAACAACAACATCGCCAAGTGTCTTGGGTGCACCGCCGAGCGAATCGCCCGCACTCGCTTTCCATCCCAGATCGTCATTCGCCAACACCACCCCTTGCACGAGCCGGCATGTGCCGAGAGAACTGATATCGACCTCCACGTCGCTGGGGCCGTCGGTTTTCCGATTGAGCAAAAACAGGGACGAATCCCCCGTCTCCATGTCCCATGTAGCAGCCGAGTCGATGACGTCGACGTCGCCGAATTTCGCCGTGGGAATTTTGTCGCAACGGATATCGAGCTTGAGGACTGTTCCGCGCGCATAACGCGCCGTGAGGGCGAAAGGATGAAAAGTCGTCTGCCTCCACGATCGCCCGCGTGGTTCCGTCATGATGGGCGCGATGACGTTCACCAATTGCGCCAAACACGCCGAACGCACCCGGTCCGTATGGCGCAAGAGCGAAATCAAAAGCCCGCCAGCCACGACGCCGTCGAGTACGGAGTAGTTGTCTTCCAACAGATGGGGAGCAACCGGCCAATCGTCGCCCGTAGGAACTCGGGATGGCGCACCATCCTGATACCACACGTTCCACTCGTCGAATGAGATCATCATCGGCCTCGTAAGTTTCCGCGTTGCCCTCACATGATCGCACGTGGCCACCAGTGAGTCGATGAAGTAATCCATGTCGACCCCGCTGGCCAGAAAACTGGCGAGGTCGTTGTCATGTTCCTGGTAGTACGCATGCGCTGAGACGAAATCGACATCTTCATATGCCTGCGTCAAGACTTCCCACTCCCACGTCCCGAACGTCGGCATCGCCGAATGCGACGATCCACACACCACTAATTCGAGGTCTGGATCGATCATCCGCATGGCCCGAGCGGTCTGCGACGCCAAACGACCATATTCCTGCGCCGTCTTGCCGCCGATCTGCCAAGGACCGTCCATTTCGTTGCCCAAACACCACATCCGCACATTGTGCGGTTCCTTCGCACCATTGGTCCGACGAGCATCGGATAACAACGTCCCTTCACGGACGTTGCAGTATTCCACCAAATCCAAGGCCTCCTGCACGCCTCGCGTCCCCAGATTGACGCTCATCATCGGCTCGACACCCACTTCGTGTGCCCACGCCATGAATTCGTCGACGCCGAACTCATTAGATTCGGTAGAATGCCAAGCCAAGTCCAATCGCCGGGGCCGCTGCCCCACCGGCCCGATTCCGTCTTCCCAACGGTATCCGGAAACGAAATTCCCGCCTGGGTATCGAATACTCGTAACACCGAGTTCGCGGACGAGATCGATCACATCTTTGCGGAACCCACAGCTATCAGCCAAAGGATGCCCGGGCTCGAAAATCCCGCCATAAACACACCGCCCCAAGTGCTCAACGAACGACCCAAACAGCCGACGGGGCACATCCGCAACGCGGAAACTTGAATCAAGCTTGATTACTGAATCCATGACAACCGACCTTTTTCGTTGAGGACAAGACGAGAGCCCAGGATGTGACACCACACGTAATGTGAACGTTCACAATCTTGAGGATGCATGATCCCCTCGTGTCTTGTCAACAAGGAAAACCCCTATAGCTGCCACACGTAGCGCAGCCCCGCACCCCTTGGAATCAACCGACCTAGTCATCCTCGTCGTCGTAGTCGTCGATGATGTGCATCGCGGCCTCCTCGGCGGACGCCGCACCCCCGTCGATGCCCACGTCGTGGCTCGCGTCTTGCGCCCCGACAAGGCGCCCCGCCCGCTTGTTGCCAACCTCGCGTTTCTCGGTCGGGTCGGCGTTCCACGGCGTGTCATCGCGAACGGGTTCCGGCTCTTCCTGTGCGATCCGCTGGTCCAACGTCTCCCCGCGCCGCATCTCCGCAGCCGTGTTCCCGAACCCCTGCGCCGGCGACCAGCGCTCGGGCGTCACCAACCCCTCGTCCAGCACATCGCCGACGCCCCGGTCGGACAGGCTGTCGCCGGGTTGCAATTGATCCAGTTGCTCGGATCCATCCGGCACACCCTCGTCAAACTCTCTCATGGGTCCAGTCTCCCCCAACCCAAGCGCGTCCGGTAGTTCCGACACCAAAAAGGAGAACGGCGGCGGACACCTACGCCCCTGCCAGCGGGAACCTTGAGATGACGGATAAAATCTTCGATCGTGTCCATCGAGCACGCGAGCCCCAGAGGCTTGTTCACCAATGACGCCGTGGCGGCCCGCCTCCCGACGGCTGACAGGGGGACCGATGAGTGAGCCTCCCACAACCCGGCGCGGGTACTACGACATCGTCCTCGCGTTCTTCTGCGGGTTCTTGCTGATCTCGAACATCGGCGCGACGAAACTGATCGCGTTCGGCCCGAACGTCGACGTCGCCGGGTTCCCCGTCCTCCCGATCGTCACGGACGGGGGCGCCTTCCTCTTTCCGCTGACCTACGTCCTGGGAGACATCCTGGCCGAGGTGTACGGGATGAAACTCGCGCGGCGGGCCATCTGGACGGGGTTCGTGCTGGCGGCCTTGATGTCGTTGACGTTCCTGGCCGTCGACCACGCGCCCACGTCGACCGACTGGCCGCTGCAAGCCGCGTGGCATTCCGTCCTCGGTTTCGTCCCGCGCATCTTCGTCGCCAGCCTGGCGGGCTACCTGGCGGGGCAATTCCTCAACGCCTTCGTCCTGGTCCGCATCAAACGCCGGTGGGGCACGCGGCGGCTATGGATACGGTTGGTCACGTCCACCGTCGTCGGGGAATTCGCCGACACGCTGATCTTTTGTTTCACCGCCTTCGGCCCGCTGGGGACGCCGTTCGGGGGGAGTTCGGTGCCGTGGGGCACGCTGATCAACTACACGCTGGTGGGCTGGATCTACAAGGTGTTGGTGGAGACGATCATGTTGCCGGTCACCTACCGCGTGATCGCCGCCGTCAAGAAGCGGGAGGCCGCCGTCGCCGCGAGTCTCAGCGCGACCGCCTAAGCGCGACCGGCCCAGCGAGTCCACAACGCGTCGACCTGCGCGGCCAAGTCCTGCGGCGTCCCGCTGTTGTCGAGCACCACGTCGGCGGCCGCCAACCGCTGGTCCCGCGAGGCTTGGGCCGCGATTCGCTCCAAGGCCTGGGCGCGCGTCAGCTCGCCCGAACGGGCCAGCAGGCGTCGCACCTGGACCTCGACGGGAACGTCCACGACCACCACTTGGTCGAAATCGCCGGCCTGCCCGGTTTCAACCAACAACGGGATGACGCGGACCACCACAGCCGACGGGGGCGCCGACGCCTCCCGCCGCGCGGCCAACTGGCGCACCACCGGATGGGTGATCGCTTCCAGCCGCCGCCTGGCCTCCGCGTCGGCGAACACGACGCGCCCGAGCGCGGGGCGGTCCAGGGTGCCGTCGGGGCGCAGAACCGCCGGCCCGAATTCGCGGACCACCGCCGCCAGCCCCGGTGTCCCGGCAGCGACGGCCTCGCGCGCCAACTCGTCCGCGTCGACGACGAACGCCCCCAGCCCCGCCAAGCGCGACGCAACCGTGGACTTGCCCGAGGCGATGCCTCCCGTGAGACCGACTCGCATTGCCCTCCCTTCGTTCAATAACCTAGCCCCATGCCAGGATTCATACCCTTCCGCGCGCTGAGGTACGCCCCCGGCGCCGACCTGTCGGCGGTCATCGCCCCTCCGTACGACGTGTTGTCCGATGCCGACGTGGACGCGCTCGCCGCCCGCGACCCGCACAACATCGTCCATATCGACGTGCCACGCGGCGGGCCGGACCGCTACGACGTGGCCGCCGCGACGATGGCGCGCTGGGTCGACGAGGGCGTGCTGGTCGCCGACGGGCAACCGTCGTTCACCATCTACCGCATGAGTTTCACCGACGCGACGGGCGCACGCCGCACCATCGCCGGCGTGCTGGGCGGGCTGGCCGTCGTGGACGAGGGCGCCGGTGGCGTGCTGCCGCACGAGCGCACCACGCCGAAGGCGAAAACCGACCGTCTCGACCTGACGCGGGCCACGCACGCGAACCTGTCGCCGGTGTGGGGCCTGTCGTTGGCCTCCGGCCTGACGCAGGAGTTGGCGCAACCAGGCGAGCCGCTCGGGTCGGTGTGCGTGGACGGCGTCGAACACGCCGTCGAACGGGTGAGCGACCCTGAGCGCATCGCCCGCATCGAGGCGATCCTGAACGCCGACGACGTCCTGATCGCCGACGGCCACCACCGCTATGCCATCTCGCGCACCTACCGCGACGAGGTCCGCGCGGCCACTGGCCGCAAAGACACCGACGCCGAATACACGCTCACGTTCGTCAACGAACTGGTGGACGATCAGTTGTCGATCGAAGCCATCCACCGGCTGTATAGCGGGGTCGGGTTCGAGGAGTTGGCCCAGCGTCTGGCAGGTTGCTTCGACCTGTCCCCCGCCCCGGCGCCCACGCCCGCGACGCTGGCCCAGATGGTCGAGCAGGGGCGGCTCGTCCTGTTGTCCCCCGACGGGTCGGCCCAGTGGCTGACACCCAAACCGGGAGCATTCGACGGCGTCCGGGCGCTCGACGGCGCCTGGCTAGAACACGCCTTGGACGGCCTAGACGCCCAGATCGACTACCAGCACGGTCTAGACGAGATGCTCGCGGCGGTCCGCTCCGGAGGGCACACCGCTGGCATCCTGATCCGCCCCACGTCGTTGGCCGAAATCCGGCGCACCGCGCGCGAGGGCCTGCTGATGCCGCCGAAGTCGACGTTCTTTACGCCGAAGCTGCGCACCGGGCTGGTGATCCGCCCGACGGCGTGATTACTTGCCGTAATAGGACGTGCCGTACGTCTTGACGTAGGACGCCATATCGTCGTTTTGCAACGCCGTGGACATCGCGGCCAACTGGGTGGCGTTCACCACATCGACATCGCCGGACGCGTTGGTCGCAAAGCCGGAGATCGGCGCTTGGAGATCGACGATGCTGGCAGCGGAGATGTGCAAAGACATCGCCAACTGGACGATCGCGGTATTGGTCAACGTGCTGTCGACTGTCACGAACGTCCCAAGCTGGTTGGCGACCTGCAAAAGCGCCGACGGATTCGTCAACGTCTGTTTGGACAAAATCTTGTCGATCATGGCGGTGAGCACCATGCGCTGGTGGTGGGCACGGTCGAGATCCCCGTCCGGAACGTTATGCCGGTCCCGGACGTAGGCGAGCAATTTCGCGCCAGACATCGTGATCTCGCCCTTGGGATAGGTATAGGGCGC
>Ga0123357_10009877_pt1 | contig 12078 bp, 9 predicted proteins | sample TergutEmb28metaG_FD_89873 | JGI IMG/M metagenome (GOLD analysis project Ga0123357, IMG submission 89873) | Embiratermes neotenicus P4 segment gut microbial communities from Petit-Saut dam, French Guiana - Emb289 P4 | ecosystem: Host-associated > Arthropoda: Insects > Digestive system > Gut ...
ATCAGTAAATGTGCTACAGTGATATAAAAGTTTGTGGATTGGTTGTTATGAAATGTGGCGGTTCTACACATCAGTAAATGTACTGCAGTGATATAAACTCTTGTGGATTGGTTGTTATGAAATGTGGCGGTTCTACACACCAGTAAATGTGCTACAGTGATATAAAAGTTTGTGGATTGGTTGTTATGAAATGTGGCTGTTCTACACATCAGTAAATGTACTGCAGTGATATAAACTCTTGTGGATTGGTTGTTATGAAATGTGGCGGTTCTACACATCAGTAAATGTGCTACAGTGATATAAAAGTTTGTGGATTGTTTGTTATGAATTGTGGCGGTTCTACACATCTGTAAATGTACTGCATTGATATAAACTCTTGTGGATTGGTTGTTATGAAATGTGGCGGTTCTACACACCAGTAAATGTGCTACAGTGATATAAAATGTTGTGGATTGGTTGTTATGAAATGTGGCGGTTCTACACATCAGTAAATGTACTGCAGTGATATAAAATGTTGTGGATTGGTTGTTATGCAATATGGCGGTTCTACACATGTGTATATGTACTTAAGTGATATAAAAATTTATGTATTGATTTTTATGAAATATGGCGCTTCTACACATTAGTAAAGGTACTGCAGTGATATAAACTGTTATGTATTGGTTGTTACGAATTATGGCGTTTCTACACATCAGTAAATGTGCTACAGTTATTTAAACTGTTATGTATTGGTTGTTATGAAATATGTGTTGTTCTATTGGTTGCTGAATATATTAAAGTGACGTAATTTAAACTCTTAGAATATTGTGGAAAATATTTAATTTGAGAAGCTAACTGAACTCTAAACATGCTACTGTAAATTTCGGTTTTTTGCACAATATTTTCACACGATTCAGCATTGAACGTTACAGTATTTCAGTTGTCTTTCAGTTTGCAGATTGTGTCAGTTACCCCCGTACCAAACGTGTGTACATGTCATTATCAAATTTCAATACTAACCTTGCAACCAATAGCATGAGTTGGAAGGATCTAATCTTTTGATATGACTGTCTATAAATACATACAATATGAAAACCCGGAAGCATTCTACTTCAAAAGATATTAGCTTCAGAGTTCCTTTCCTGTTGTGCCGCTGAACATGTAGCAGCAGCTTCTGTGTAATTACTGTAAGTACATTTCAGTTGCATAATTTACAGTTTGTACAGTATTTGTACATCAAATGGTTTGTGCTGTTGTGCAGCTCAACATATAGCAGCAGCTTCTGTGCAATTACTGCAAGTACAGTTCAGTTGCAGACTGTAAATTTTGTACAGTATTTGTACAATAAATATGCTGTGCTGTTGTGCAGCTGATCATGTAACAGCAGCTTCTGTGTAATTACTGTAAGTACAGTTCAGTTGTAGAGTGTACAGTTTGTACAGTATTTGTACGGTAAATGTGCTGTTCTTTTGTGCAGTTGAACATGTAGCAGCAGCTTCTGTGTAGTTACTGTAAGTGCAGTTCAGTTGCAGAATTTACAGTTTGTACAGAATTTGTAAACTAAATGTGTTGTACAGTAACACGTTGAACATAACAGTCACTCTCTCTCTCTCTCTGTAATTACTCTCAGTACAGTTCAGCTGCTCACTGTACACTATCTTTACACTCAGTACGCTGTACAGTAACACACTCAACATTACAACCAATCTGTCTCTCTCTAATTACTCTCAGTTCAGTTCAGCTCCACACTGTAAACTCTCTGTACACTCAATATGCTGTACAGTAACACACTCAACATAACAATCACCCTGTCTCTCTGTGCCACCAAACAACAGCACTATACATGCACTGTGTGTCTGCTTGTAGGAGTTTGGGAAAGAAAGCTGCAGAAATGTGTCTTTTGATTTCTTCATTCCTGTTTTTCCGCCAATCAAATTTTGAAAACTAGAGAACTGCCTAAAGCAATAATCAAGAAATATTAAGGTTTAAATATTTACTATTATACTTCCACTCCCTCCTAAAATTTTAAAATCCAACACTCTCCAAGCAAGCTATCATTGAACACCTAAATTCATTCCGCTGATCTCTTCAGTTGAACATGCTAACTCTTCAGCCAAATAACCACTTCCAACCGTACATGAAGCACACGCTGACAGATATAATTTAATCCCAACGCAATTCCTATGTAAATCTTTCAGTCATGCTTATTTAAATGAACCAGTGTGTGTGATTTCTTACACTATACATGTTTTTCCCTAAGTTTTGTGAACTCAAATCCTGAACTAGTTTCTGCTGTGAAAAAAGTAAGATATTATGATCTAAGCCTACAATAATCATCTCGTTTTGCTGTGAAGTTTGTTCCTTTTAAAATTAACTGTGGATTTTTTCAAGACGTAATTTCCATCTGGAAATGCTGTCAGGTTTATTGCATAAAATAAAAAATAGAAAAAATTAAAGGCCATATCAATCTGATGTAAGATAGAGTGCATATAGTGCATATGGTATTTGTAGTGCATATAGTACATTCAGTATATAGAGTACATACAGTACATACAGAAGGTACAATACATACAGTACATACAGTTCATAAATCATATACAGTACATACAGTACATAGAGTATACAAAGTACATACAGTACATAGAGTACATAAACTACACAGAGTACATACAGTACATAGAGTACATAGAGTACATACAGTACATAGAGTACATAGAGAACATTCAGTACATACAGAAGATATAATACATAGAGTACATTCAGTACACACAGTACAAACTGTAGATATAGTACATACAATAAATACAGTATATACAGTACATACAGTATATAGAGTACATACGATACATACATTACACAGAGTACATAGAGTACATAGAGTACACACAGTACATAGAATACATAGAGTACATTCAGTACATACAGTACATACAGTAGATATAGTACATAGAGTACATTCTGTACAAACAGTATATACAGTAGATATAGTACATACAATACATAGAGTGCATACAGTACGTACAGTACATACAGTACATACATTACATACCGTACATAGAGTACATAAAGTACACAGAGTACATACAGAACATACAGTAAAAAAGTACATACAGTACAAAGAGTACATTGAGTACATTCAGTACATATAGTACATACAGTAGATATAGTACATAGAGTATATTTAGTACATACAGTACATACAGTACATATGGTACATAAAATATATACAGTACATACAGTATATACAGTATATTCAGTAAATACAATACATAAATTATATACATTACATACAGTACGTACAATATATACAGTACATACAGTACATACAGTACATATAGTACATACAGTACATCCAGTACACACAGTACATAAATTACATAGAGTACATAGAGTAAATAGAGTACATACAGTACATAGAGTTCATAAAGAACACAGGGCACATAGAGTAAGTTTAGTACATACATTACATACAGTAGATATAGTACATAGAGTACATTCAATTCATACAGTACATACAGTATATATAGTACATACAATACATAAGTACCTACAGTACATACAGTACATACAATACATACCGTACATACAGTACATACATTACATATAGTACATACAATATATAGAGTACATACAATATATACAATACATACAGAACATAGAGTACATAAAGTACACACAGTACATACAGTACATAAAGTACATACAGTACTTACAGTACATAGAGTACATACAGTACATAGAGTACATACAGCATGTACAGTACATAGAGTACATACAGTAAATACAAAACATACATTGCATGCAGTACACACAGTAAATCGAGTAAATTATGTACATCCAATACATAGAGAACACAAAGTACATACTGGATGTACAGTACATAGAGAACCTACAGTACATACAGAACATACAGTACATGGAGTACATACGTTACTTACAGTACATAGAGTATATACGGTTCATAGAGTACATACAGTACATAAAGTACACACAGTATATTTAGTACATAGTGTAAAGAGAGTACATACAGTACATACGGTGCATACAGTACATTGAGTACATACAGTACATACAGTACATACAGTACTTAAAGTACATACAGTACATATAGTACATACAGTATATAAAGTACATGAAATACACACAGTACATACAGTACATACAGTATATACATTACTTGCAGTACACACAGTACATTCAGTACATATATTACATACAATATACTCAGTACATAGAGTACATACAGTACATAATGTACATACAGTACATTCGGTACATAGAGTACATACAGTACATGCAGTACAAACAGTACATACAGTACATAGAATACATACAGAACATAGAGTACCCACAGTATATACATTACATACAGTACATACAGTACATGCAGTTCATCAGGTACATACGGTAAATACATTACATACAGTACATACAGTACATAGAGTACACACAGTATATACAGTACATACAGTACATAGAGTACACACAGTACACACAATGCTTAGAGTACATACCATACATACAGTACATAGAGTACATAGAGTAGATAGAGTGCATACAGAACATACAGTAAACACTGTACATACATTACATAGAGTACATACAGTACACAGAGTATATGCAGTAAATACAGTACATAAAATAAATAGAGTACATACAATGCATAGAGTACATACATTACATATATTACATACAATACATACAGTACATAGAGTATATACTGTACACACAATATATACAGTACGTAGAGTATATAGAGTACATACAGTACATAGAGTAGATAGAGTAAATACATTACATATAGTACATACAGTATATAGAGTACCTACAGTACATACAGTACATGGAGTACCCACAGTATATACAGTAAATACAGTACATAAAGTACATACAGTAAATTCAGTACATACAATACATAGAGTACATATATTAGGTATAGTACATACAGTACATAGAGTACATACAGTACACTCTATACATACAGTACATAGAGTATATACAGTACATAGAGTATATACAGTAGATAGAGTACCTACATTACATACAGTACATAGAGAATATAGAGTAAATGCAGTACATACAGTACATGGAGTACCCACAGTATACACAGTACATAGAGTACATAAATTACATACAGTAAATTCAGTACATTCAGTACATACTGTACATATATTACATACAGTACATACAGTACATAGAGTACATTCAGTACATACAGTACATACAGTACTTACAGTACATACAGTACATACAGTTTAGACAATACATACAGTATATGGAGTAAATGCAATACACACAGTACGTACAGTACATTCTTTACCTAAAGTACATACAGTACATAGAGTACATATTGTAAATACAGTACATGCAGTACCTACAGTGCATAGAGTACATACAGTACACACAGTACATACAGTACATACAGTACATTCAATACACACATTACACACAGTATATACAGTACATACAGTACATAATTATATACAGTACATACAGTACATAGAGTAGATAGAGTACATACTGAACACAGAGTACATACATTACATACAGTACATAGAGTACATAAAACACATATATTATATACAGTACATTGAGTACATAGAGTACTTAGAGTACATTCATTACATACAGTACATAGAGTAGATATGGTACATAGTGTACATTCAGTACATTCAATACATACAGTAGATGTAGTACATATAATATATATAATACATACAGTACATACAGTAGATGTAGTAAATACAGTACATATATTACATATAGTACTTACAGTTCTTAGAGTACATACAGTACATAGAGTACATGCAGTACACAGAGTACATAAAATACATACAGTCCATACAGTACATAGAGTACCTTAAGTACATTCAGTACATACAGTACATACAATAGATTTATTACAAACGGTACATATATTACACACAGTACATACAGTACATACAGTACATATATTACATATAGCACCTACAGTACGTACAGTACATAGAGTACATACAGTATATATATTAAATACAGTACGTACTGTACACACAGTACATGCAGTACACAAAGTACCTAAATACATACAGTTCATACAGTACATAGAGTACTTAGAATACATTCAGTACTTACGGTACATACATTAGATATAGTACATACATTAGTTCAGTACATAGAGTACAAACAGTAGATATAGTACATACAGTTCATACAGTAATTACAGTACATACAGTACATTTAGTACATGCAGTAAACACAGTATATACAATACATAGAGTGCATACAATACACACCGTACATTGTGAACATACAGTACATACAATACATACAATACATGCAGTACATACTGTACACACATTACATACAGTATATACATTACATATAGTACGTTCAGTACATACAGTACATGCAGTACACACAGTACATAGAGTACTTACATTACATACAGTACATAGAGTACATAGAATACATACAATTCATACAGTACATAGAGTACATAGAGTATATGGTGTACATTCAGTACATACTCTACATACTGTACATACACTATATACTGTACATAGAGTAAATACTGTACATAGAGTACATAGAATACATTTAGAACGTACAGTACATACAGTAGTTATAGTACATAGAGTACATTCATTATATACAGTACATACAGTAGATTTAGTACAAACAGTACCTACAGTACATACAGTACATACATAACATACAGTACATACAGTACATACAGTACTTACAGTACATGCAGTACACACATTTCATACAGTACATAGAGTACAAACAATACATACAGTGCATACAGTACATACAGTAAATACAATACAATAAATACAATACATACCTTACATATATTACATATATTACATACATTGCATACAGAACATACATTACACACAGTACTTAGTTACATACGGTACATACAGTACATACTGTACATACAGTATATACATTTCATACAGTACATACAATACATACAGTACATACATTTCATACATTACATACAGTACTTCGATTACATATATTATATACAGTACATACAGTACATTCAGTACATACAATACATGCAGTACATACAGTACATACATTTCATACAGTACATACAGTACATGCAGTACGTAGATTACATACAATACATACAGTAATCACATTACATACAGTAAATACAGTACACACAATACATACAGTACACACATTACATACAATACATACATTACACCCAGTATATAGAGTACCTAGAGTACATACATTACTTTCAGTACATACAGTAAATACAGTACACACACATTACCTACAGTATATTCAGTACATACAGTACATAGATTTCATACAGTAATTACAGTACTTACAGTACATCCAATACATACAATACATACAGTACATTCAGTACATACAGTACCTACAGTACATACAGTGCATGCTGTACATACATTACACGCAGTACGTATATTATATACAGTAGATACAGTACACACAGTACACACAGTACATGCAGTACACATATTACATACTGTACATACAGTTAATACAGTACATAAAATACATAGAGTACATTCAGTACATACAATACATACAGTACACACAGTTCATTCATTACATTCAGTACATACAGTACATTCAGTCTTCACAGTACATACAGTACATGCAGTACATTCAGTACGCACAATACATACAGTACATGCAGTACACACAGTTGACACAGTACATACAATATATACAGTACTTTGAGTACATACAATTTATAGGGTTCATATAACAGTAATTTAATGAGTTTTTTGAAGACTTTATAAATCTCCCCGTTTACTGTGAAGATTATTCCTTTTGATATTAATTTGTAATATGCATCTGGATATGCTGCGTGGTATATTTCATGCATTGTACGCTGTGATGTTTTTATTCATGTCGCAATACACTTCTCACTATACTGTGATATACAGTCAATGTAATATTAATTGTAATGAGCATTTTGGAAGCCATAATATCGATCCCGATTTGCTACGACCTAATATCCATATAACTTTTTTGGAACGAGTTCTTTTCAATGCCTAATATTCATCTCGAACTGCTGTGAAGAATGTTGTGTATAATAAAACGTGTCATGGAATTATTCATAATACAATGTACATATCGTGCTTCTGTGACTTTTATTCCTTGTAATGGCAACAATAACGAGTATTATCCAAGGCATATTTTTCCTCTCGTAATGCATTGATATATTATCCACATAATATTATTGTAAGATATTTTATTCAAGCAGAACTTGCATCTTGAGTTACTATCAGATATATTGCAAGTAATAATTTTGAATACATTCAAACTGTAATATCTCCCTCTAATTACTGTAACATGTACTCCATGTAATATAAATTCAAACACTTTTTATTCAAGTCGTAACATTCATGCAGATTAGTTGCGATGAATATTCCATTCAATATTATTACTATCGCGCTATATTCAATACGTAATATCCATCTCGAACTGCACTAATATTTGTTCTATATTATATTTATTGTAATATATTTCACACAAGGCGAAATATCCACCCCGACGTGCTGTGACATACATTCTGTGTAATGTTAACTGTAACGAGGTTTATTCAAGGCCTAATATATTCATCTTTCAGCTGTGAAATATTTTCCATATAATACTAATTGCACCGAGTTTTACTCACAGAGTTATATATGCTTCTAGATCTGCTGTGACTTATGTTCTCTAAAATATTGTTTGTATCGCGCTGTATTCAAGGTGCAATGCTTATCTTATTTTCCTGTGTGTATATTCAAATTTGTATGAAATAAAACGTACTTTATTCAAGGCGTAATTGCTTCTCGATCTGTTGAGACTATTATTCCATTTGATATTTATTTTACTGTGTTTTGAAGGCTAAATTTCCACTTAGATTTTCTATGGTCTATATTCCATATTCCATATAACATTATTATTATTTTTTCAATCTGCAATATCAAACTCGATCTTGAAGTGTGTCATCCCTGTTGTGTGGTGTATAACAATGTATTAATTTGTAAACCACTATATTTAGTCAACACAACAGTATTTATCTATCTTTGTGTAATACAACACTGCATGTTTCGGCCCTCTATGTGGCCATCATCAGGTGTGTCTAGATTTTAGTCTTACAAGGTGCATGGTATATGGGGTGGGGAGGTGGGTTGGTGCCGAGGTCTCGTTATGTGGTTTACTTCCTATGCAAATCATTGAGATATTCTGGAATTGACCTTCTTAATACTACAGTTGCACGAGGTGTATCGTGCTTCTGTCTTATATACTAAGAACCAAGAATACATCATCTAGATTAATAGATACCTTATTTACTACGGTAGACCGTGTCTGTGGTACTCAATCACTCTTTTGTCACTGGTATGAACATGCTATCTCGCGTGTAACTTGCGGTCGTGGTGTGGCTCTGTGTCCTTGCACCTGTGAAATTTGGTATTGAATTTAACTGGCGGACGTGCTTTTGGGTTTTTATTCGCCTCCAACAAACAATAAAAAAACCCAACAGCACGTCCGCCAGTTAAATCCAGTACCAAATTTCACAGGTGCAAGGACACAGAGCCACAACACGACCACAAGTTACACGCGAGATAGCATGTTCATACCAGTGGCAAAAGAGTGATTGAACACCACAGACACGGTCTACCGTAGTAAATAAGGTATATATTAACCTAGATGATGTATTCTTGGTTCTTAGTATATAAGACAGAAGCACGATACACCTCGTAAGAAGGTCAATTCCAGAATATCTCAATGATTTGCATAGGAAGTAAACCGCAGAAAGAGATCTCGGTACCAACCCACCCCAACTCCCCAATATACCATGCACCTTGTAAGACTAAACTCTAGACACACCTGATGATGGCCACATAGAGGGCCGAAAAATGTAGTGTTGTATTACACAAAGATAGATAAATATCGTTGTGTTGACTAAATATAGTGGTTTACACGTTAATACATTGTTATCCACCTCGATTTGCTGGGGCGAATATTAAATATAAAAATACTTACTTGCTCACTCCATGGGGCAGAGTCCTTCTTGAGAAGCTAACTGGTTCTGAAGCTAGTCAAGAAATTCCCCGGACTTTATGGAACCCGAAGGTTCATCACCGTTTCACAAGTGCCCGCCACCTGTCCCTATCCTGAACCAACTCCATCCAGTCTCCACCCCCTCCCACTTCCCGAAGATCCATTAAATAAAATAAATATATATAATATAAAAATATATATATAATTATTATCATAATTATGGTCATGACGTAACACTTCTCAGATTTCAGGAACTTATATTCCATATCAAATTATTTAAAACGATTTTTATTCAAGACATAATTATCATCTCGATCTGCTGTACGCATGTAACAGTAAATGCAAGGAGAATTTTCAATTTATAACGACCATCTCGCAATTCAGTGAGTTAAAATCCATATGTCACTAATTTAACGTATTGAATTGATGGCGCGTTTTATATTTCGAAATGCCCTCACGTATATTGCATGTAACATTAACTGTAACGCGATTTATTCAAGGCTTCATTTTTAACTCCATACGGTGTGGTGCATATTCCTTACTATATTAATTGCAACACTCACTATTAATGACGCAGTAAACACTTAAAAATGTTGTGACATATATTCATATCATAATAACTGTAACGTCATTCATTCAATACCTAATTTCCATTTCGAAATGGTGTGACGAATATTCAATAATAAATTAATTACAAGGTTTTTTTCTTAAAGAAAATACAAATATTGATCTACCATGAAATGTATTCAATTCATTACTAGTTGCAAAATATTTATTGACATTTATCATTACACAACAAGACTTCCTGAGTTACCTCCAAGCTGTTTGTTTTCCCCAAAGCCTTGCAGTAGCTCCAATTTTTATGCACCACAGCACCTCAGTGCAACTTCACAGTTCCCTTGACAGCTCCCAAAGAGTAACATTATAATAATAAGATTAGTTACACTCGTTAGCGTCCATGTGACATGAAAGTGGTCGGTCAGTGCATTTCCTGAATTTCACGAACTCTGTCTAATCTTACAGTCTGTAAATGAATTTGAGATTGAGTCATAGTTCCCAAATCAAGGGACGTTGAACACGAACGGTTCACATTTCCTTCCTGTTCTTCCAGGAGCTTTCAAATACATAGTCACCCTGTCTTTCAATTAAAATCTTTCTATTTTGCCCATTTACCTGTGCGCCGTTCCCTCCATTCTATCACTTACCACTCAGTAAATTCACCACCAACACTTTGCTCGTAAACACCGGTATTAATTTGCTGGTATTCTTATGGATAGCGCTAAATCGGCTCTGTTGACGCTGACCTGACATAGGAAACGTGGAAGGAGGATGGTGGGAAGTACTTTGTGTGGATACCAGTAAAGTCTTAATCCTGGTTGATATGGATAATGGCGACCATGGAAAATTGTATATGTTCCTGGAAACAAATTTATTTTAGTAAATACAATTTATCTGTTAGATTTGTTCGTCCGTTCTAGCAGACTCAGAATGTCAGTACAGCAAACAGCAAATATCTTTTCCCTGTGTACAGACAGTTCCAAACATTGCTTTAATTACTGAACGTAAAATTTGGGTTTCATAAATCCTAGGCAAGTTACGTTGGCACAAATTGATCCGTTACACAAATTTTACGTGTTTCCTTCTCCAAGAAATAAATATAAAAGAACACAACCGTTTTATCCCGGTCAAAGACAGATCTGTCCATCAGTAGCAGTTCACAGGCAGTCTGACTTGGAAGTCAAAATAATGTAATGTCATGGCAGTCTTCAGCTGTTCTGCAGGTGTGATATGGCACTGTCCAACACCATTAAACACGACTTGCAAGTTTGTAACAGCCGAAATATTAAAACTTTTAAACACAGACCCCTCTCATCATACTACCATAACTATTCACATTAGCTGTAGATCCTGCAGGCAGTACATCAAGCCTATCTTAACAGTTCACCACAGCTGTACATCCTGCAGGCAGTACATCAAGCCTACCTTAACTGTTCACCTCAGCTGTACATCCTGCAGGCAGTACATCAAGCCTACCTTAACTGTTCACCTCAGCTGTACATCCTGCAGGCA
>Ga0123357_10009879_pt1 | contig 12078 bp, 6 predicted proteins | sample TergutEmb28metaG_FD_89873 | JGI IMG/M metagenome (GOLD analysis project Ga0123357, IMG submission 89873) | Embiratermes neotenicus P4 segment gut microbial communities from Petit-Saut dam, French Guiana - Emb289 P4 | ecosystem: Host-associated > Arthropoda: Insects > Digestive system > Gut ...
ACCAAGGTACATCAGTAGTGTTTCCTATGAGATCCCGTAGGAAACACTACTGATGTACCTTGATAAGAAACACCACTATTTTATAAGCCTGATGATGGCCCTATAGGGGCCGAAACACGTCGCTTAGTAGATAGTTGCAGGAATATAGACAACTGCACCACATTGTTGTGTAACGACGGTATAACAAAACGTTTTATAACTTCTAATAATACGTTAACACAACGGGATGGAAAACACCCAGTTTAGATGTAGCGTTTTACTTACTTAAGACTAAGAGTTACTCTTATCCTGTGGTAGGTACCTTAAACTACTTTGTTAATCATTTTTGTACTGAACTAGAAGTAATACAACTTTGTTTTTCTCCCCGAAATTTATAAGCAGAAAGCCTACAGACCATAAAGCAGCGATGCCCAGTAATGAAACACAAGAACTAGAAGATTCCGCTACACCCACGAACATAGTACAGAAAAGGAAAAAGCAGTTACTTTCTTCTGTCAGAGGCTGGCTTCTGTACAAGTCAGCACTCGACCTCTGGGACGACGTGAACAGTCAGCACGTAAACAGCCTCCCAAACACTAAGCAAGCAAATGCCTCAGCAAACGTTCAATGTCCTCTTGCTCTGCGCCAGTCCTCCAGTGTTGGACAGTTGGCAACGTTGGGACATCGCAACGGAGACAAAAATCAGGCAGCAAATACTCTCCCAGCCGATGTCAAGAGACCCTCACACGCACAGGTAAAGTCGCTGGAGAGTCTAACGTCTCCAGTAAAGAAGAGTTCTGTTAGCAACGGATCAGGAAGCGGCGCCACTTTAAAGAGGAGTAAATCTCTGTGGAAATTCAGAAGGTTCACCAGAGATGATGATGGGATCCTTGAAGGAATGTCCCTGTGGCAACATCGCTCTCTTGTTGACGTCCGCGTCGCAGTGCAGCAGGAAGGTGAAACAACTGTGTCAACTCCAACTACAGTAAAGAAAAAATCGACGGGTACTAACACTTCTCAGACGCTGGAAGCCAATATACCTGCAAATGACAAGTCTCCAACACCACTCATGAGAACGAAACTTGTTCCTTTGAAAGACGAAAATGGTATTTTAAATGGAAGTGCTGATACGCCTCCGAAACCAATGGAGAGGAAGAGTATCAAGTCACCTCAGAATTGTGGCATTCCCACAAATATGGAGTACGTTGAGAGAAAGAATACTTCTCCACCACCACCGCCACCACCAAACAAGCCAGCACCCAAAAATAACACCGATATCAAAGATGATGATGGCTTGATAATACCAAGATCGGGCCGACAGCTTTACTGTTCCTCTGAGGAGGAAGGTGATGTAGATGATGAAGAGGAAACTACTGACCCTGAGAATGGCGACAGTGAATCGTGTATTGTGGTTGATGACCACACGAAAGCTAAGATCAGTTTGACCAGAAGACAGAAGATTCTGAGGGAAGCCAGTAGAATGTCAACCGAGAATGGAATGCTGTTACCGCGCACTAGGCTGGTGAAGGCACATGTACGGAAGAACAAAGTGGAAATGCCGAATCCTGCTGATGGACTCTTGTACTATGGACGTACTCTACAATATCGACTGAAGAAACCCGAGCGTGGATCGAGATTCGATCAAGTGTCAGAGATTACAGGAAACATGTATGGACCTTGGTATGATTTATGGGGCATTGATTCATCGGTTAGGCAGTAGACAGTAGTACAAAGCACAATGCTAATGACACCGTTAAAATCACTACAAGAATATAAGTTTACATAATAATTATATTAAAAACCTAGCTGCCAATATACATTTGTATATTAATTACATATTGGCTACTTTATTCATGGTATGTAAATGCCAGTTTCACCGTTATGTACTCAGTTCCAGTTTTGAACAAGGTGTGTAGTGTTAAATTTAAACAGATTCTCGATATTTTGAAACTAAGTTTTATATGTTGGTTCCTTGGTGACAGGTCTCCTATTAAATATAACGACTGAAGGTGTGATGAAACAGTCATCATAGCATGTTGCATGTGCATGTTTGGGCATGCCACTCCCCTGCATTTTGCCAGTGGAAAATGCATGTGACGACAAAAGAAAGAGTGCTGTAACGATCTGTTAATTCCTACCCTCATCACATCACTAGTGTATTGGAATAAATATATATTATGCACCGTGGAATATGAAGTAAGGGTCGCAAAAAGGGCGTAACAAATAAATAAGCTCATCGTGGAAGTTGTCACTGTACTAGCGGCCAAGATGTGTGCAGTTGGCGTGCCTCTGACGTCAGCGTTTTGGAACACGACTGTGACACTTGCCATTTGTTATTCTTTAACTTTTATGAAACAAAGTAATGAATGTAACAATAAAACCAAACGACCTTCACTAATGAGATTTTTCAGTATTTGTCTTAAAATACATCAAATTTTACACAACCCAAACAGTTGAATCACAAATACGTGTCATTATTAGGCCAAGACCTGGTGCAACATATTTCGTTTACGGAGGGTCTGTCGACGTGTGTGGTGTAGTGGCACTCACTGCACATGACCTGAACTGCAAACAAGTGACTGTGACATGTTATTTTTCATTATTGACCACGTGACAATAATGAGAAATTCACATTTCATGTATCATCAAATAAATTTTTTGGTTATCACCAGTAATTCCAAACTTCTTGTACCAATTAATATAGTTGTATAATTTGTGGTTGTGACAATCATCTTCAATTTCATTATATTCTTAGTGACTACATTTCCAACACAGTGACATCAACTTTAAGCAAACTGGCAACTTTCTACTCTTGTAGGGTTACATAATTTTCATTTACTGTTTGAGGAAAGATTTTATAAATACTGCAAAATTTACGTGAAGGAAAAACTTTTTGAAGATATTGCACGTTTTTAGTTTGTTATGTACAAAATCCTAATAAGCAAACCCGTTGTATTTTCACAAGTTTAATTTGCTAAATGAAACAAACTGTAAGATGCCAAAGCATGGGTATACAAATGATGCTTTCCACAGTATCTTGGTTTTTTAACGTTTTTGGTGAAATGAGGATCTGTGTGCATGTGTTCACGTGCATGTGTCCATGTCAGTGTTTACCTTTGATACCCACATTTTTTTTCAACTATTGCTTGTGATGTGAAGACAGATTTACAATGACAGTTCCAAAAGACGACAACAAACGAACTCTCAAGTTCCCATGGTGGCGAGTACGAAGATTATCGTCTTAAGGTTCGTGACATCGCGTAGTTCGGTATAAGCTTCCCGACGTTTCGGATGAACCAGTTTCGTCCATCTTCCATGCAGAGGAATAAGCCAAGTGTAAAAATGCCATATATATAAAATGAAGGACCAGTAACCCTTCGTCTCTAAGTTTCTCTTGTCGATTTGCCTTGGATTCTGCCACCTATTTTTCTTTGCTTCTCAACTTCAAATGCTTTCCACTCTCCTGTCCATATTTCCTATCCCTGTTGCAGCAGCTGTCCTTTTTCCGTTATTTTCTTTCTCCGTCTTCCCCTACCCAGCTATCCGTGCTCCCCTAGCACTCCCATTGACTTTCAGCTTTACTTACTTCCACTTCTTTACATTTACCTGACTCATATTCATGCTTTACCGAAAAAAGTTTCATTCTGTCACTGTTCATCGTCATTGCTTCGAGGGACTTTTATTTTAAAAACTGAAAATATTTTGATTTTCTTCAATTTAAAATAATGGTTACGCAGCATTTTTTTTTATAATTTCTGTAGAATAGCCAGTGATCAACGTAACAAGAAAGGAGTTCCATCACTTTACATTATTTCTTATGGAGAAGGTGTCTTCCATTTACCAATATCTGCCTAACGAACAGACTATTGAAAAACATGTCATTCTTAAGCAGAAGTACAAGTGTACAAGTACAAGTGCAGTCCACACACCAGACAACATTAGCTTGATGTTTCAGCAATATTTACTGCAATATTTCAATTGCAGTTTGCATACAAACCTTTTCAGATTCTTGATAACTGAAGAATAACAACCAACTAGATGCTACTTATTATTTTATTGTACTTCTTGTAGGCTCAACATGTTTCGGGCACTACTATGCCCATCATCAGGAGCTCGCGACTGTAATGTTGATTACCACATTGGTCGTTTGGTTCTTGGTTTGTTGTAGGTTAGAGGTTAGGTGTGGGTAGGCTGGAGTAGTGTCCGGGCTGCAGGCTAAGGTACTACTTTTCAGATTTCTAGTTGTGTCGATGAAATTCGAAATCAACACCATGCAGATTATAGATGGATGAATTGTATTTTTTTCTGACATATTGTGTTATATTGTATCAATACATTGTATGATGTTTGTTTGTTATTCACCTTACAGATGAGATGTCTTGACGATAATGTTGAACATACTTTGATGGTGTTTCAGGACGAACGTATTTGCCACCGTGAAGCTGAGAAAGACGAAAACTAATGACCGATCTGCACCCCTTATTTCATAATAACCTACTGCTTGGTGGTGGTACCTTGTGTTCTCTGCATACCTAATAGTACTCGAAATGATTTCGGCAAGTATTCTGAAAGTTCACTTGGTTGTGAAAATTATTAGGGAAACTCGTTGTATAATACACGCTATACGTCTCTTTTAAGTAAAAGTTCCTTGTTTGAAAACTCTCAGAGGAGTAATAAGTTTATGTCAGTGTGATGATAAAGTTTCTACCTTGGCTAAGTACAGCGACAAAGAACTTTCTTAAAATATGTAGATGGAAATAAGAAATGAAGACAACTTTTTTACAAGAAACGTTCTTTGCTTTTTGTTTAGGCAAACTACACATAAACTCAGTATATTAAATATAATTCAAATCACTCAATTCTTATTTGTCAGGACATTGTAAAAGTTTTAGTGAATTCACTTACTACACAACAAATGCCACACTTTTGGAGGATTGTTCTTTATATACCTCTAGAGTTAAAATTTGATATTTATAAGCAGGTAACACAAAATGAAAGTATGCAATAATGACCGAAGAGACTTTACTGTTTAAAAGTCAGTTGATAAATAATACAGAAAGAGAAAATGATAAAGTTCTTGAATTTTGTAGCGATCCCTTCCTGCTCACAGATTTCGTGCTTTCTCTATGTTCATAGATTTAAAACCTAGAAAGAGAACTGAAAATTACTGAGTGAATAGTTATATTCGTATATTTGTTGGAACTCCAAAAATGTAGTAAAATTATATTCTATAAAATGTTTAATATGAACATAAAATTAAGATGCGTTTTAGAACATATGAAAATTAAATTACACTATAAAGATCCCAAGGCTTTGATTGCCTGCTAATTCCACTTTTAATATAATCTGTTGCTACAATTTGATCGGTTGGATTTCACTTAAATCCATGAATAAGTATTCATGTCAGGTGCTAGCTTCGGATTAAAAATGAATCAGTCTAATAATTATAAGTTATTCGGGCCTACATGTCACGAGGGCGAAACTGTGAAACTTGATTGCAAGTTTGTGTTCAAGAAAAGGTTTACATGAAATGCTGAACAAACATTTTACTGTTACATTTTTATTAATAATATTTTAGTATAAATCAGGATTCTTTGAATTGTTAAAGTTTATCTTCCACAACAAATCACTTGATAGGTAGGGTGCAATGAGATTGTTTTTGATGTGGAGGCAGATTTAGGACCATCATGTTGAACGTCTGTTATTGGCATGTAAAAACATCTCATAAAGTTCTATTTGTGATGTTTTTTCGATTAAAAAACTCTTCCTTTGTTCGAACAGGTAATACAAGGTTTAAAAAATCATTTCGAGCACTCCTCAGATGGTTGTTGGTCTCTTGTTTCTGGTGGTGGTAATGGTTTAGATACTTTTTTTTATTTTACAGTAAATGGTTATGAAGAAAAATTAGTTTATCTCCTACTCGAGTAGTTAAAAGAACACAGGTAATGATTTGCTTATAACCCCATTTTTACTGGATATGCACATTCAGACTCTTCCACGCAGTATTCTATACCAGCTAATTGATATGCACGTCTATATATGACTTTTGTGAATAATGGAAGAACGGAGATATAGTAAAATTTCCCCCAGACTAAAGAAGTTATACAGAATATTTCAAATATTTAATTTATTTTATATGATTCAATGTCCATTTTTATATAACATACAGCAATGTTTCCTGAAATCCAGTCACTGTGGCCTAGTATGATGCATGATATAATTTTTAAGAGGAACCAGCTTAATAATTCATACTCATAAGAGAGATTTCCATGATTTTATATGTTACATAAAATGACTGATAACTGAGTAATTTTAACAACACGGCTTCATTACAAGATGTTGCAACAGTAAATGTAATAATTGTACTAACCCTCTCTTGTGCTGGTTTGATATAAGGAGTTAATTTCAACCAGCAATATATAAAATATTTTACTTAATTTCCATACTTTATACACAGCATATTTAGTAAATTTCACATAGCCCCATAAGTTGATATGTTAATTACATATCAAATTAATACTGGGTGTAATGATTTTTAGTTTTCAAGAAAGGTATGCATATATTGAATAGAAATTTAGTTAGAAAAGTTACTTTATTTTATATAACTTATGAATTTATTCTTGGGTTATGGTTTACTAGCATAAGTTAAGTATATAGATAATGGAAACATTTTGTAAGTCTTCGCAATCAAACTGTTGTATTTAAATAATACAATTAAGATTTATCGCCATCTGAATGGTTAAATAGAATAAAATAGAATTCTCTTACTTTCCGTCGGTCCATAATTGGTCTAAGTCAAGGAAGTAGAACTTGTTCCAGGGACAGCAGGGAATAGGTGTTTTGAATTTCCAGAAAGGCAGAATAAAATATGAAAATGCTGGGAGAAGAAATTCATAAAAAAAACTCTCTTGGGAATTTAATTCTTCGACGCATTGTAAGTTGCCTACAGTAGGGCGATGTAAGAACAGTTACGTGAATAAGAAATCTTATGAATGTTCAGTTGTATTACTCGTATTGGTATTCATAATTGTGTAGTTTATACTATATACTACATACATCATTGGCGTAGATAAGGACCCTAACGTACAGAGCAATAGAGTGTGCTGTGGGTTGTTTCAGACTAGATTCCATTCTTGTGACAGAAGACAGTGTCATAAATTCCTGTTATGAGATCTTGGAGCTCGGTAACAATTTTAAGGGGCTCCTGATTTGTTATCAACGCCAGTGATATTACTGTCGTCTAATTTATTAATATTGAAAGTTGTTTTATGGTTAAATATTATCACAAACTGCACTTCGTATGAATAATTTTTTTGTATAATTCCCTTAAGGATCAACTTCTTGGATGACAAAGTGTGGGGTAGCTGTAGATAATATAATGTATGAATACACAACTATACTTTTTCAGTCTAACACGAAACAAGTTTATTTTAATTCAACTGGTTACCCTTACATGTACCCACATGTTTCGGTCTGTACGTAAGCCAGCTTCAGGTATGTCAATACAAAAACCATGCAAAGGAAGATAAAATAAGAATCTCGGGAGCCTTTGAGAATGGCCGAAACACGTAGTATACATGTAAGAGTTTGAATTACACTAAATCTGTGTTGTGTTAGACTGAATAAGTGTGGTTTGTTTTAAAATAAACACAATGGAATGGCTTCCATAACGAATGAATGTATAAGTTCATGTTGTATTTTGGTGGTGATAGATCTTAATTCGTTGTAAAATATTCCTTGGTTTTAGTGTGTTGATTATGTAATTGTACATTTTGAAATTTATTTACCCTCGTAGATTTTGTTATCTTCTTTTTATATACATTATGTACAATAGTGGCCGAATAAGCGAAAGGTGCGTTAGATATTTGTGTTAAGATACATTGTGTACAATATGAGATAACTATCTAAGAGCCATGTTAGCTATTTGTAAAGCTGAAATAAACTTCTAACATGGCCTCTCCTCTCATTCTTGTTGCCAGTTGTTATACATAGCTTAGTATATTGTTTCAAAACACATAATAATGATAAAAAATATAACAATAGTATTAAAATATTTTATAAATGCATTATTGTAATATGGTACATAAATAATATCAGCTTATGTGCATATATGAAATATAGATCATGCAGAAATGTTACATGTATATTGAAAATATGTACAGAATCTGTGTATATATTTGTGTATATTTTGTTTAATAATTGATATGTAAGACATTTCTGGGAAGGTAATTGCTTTATGTACTAAACAATAATTATACAATGCTCATAATATAAAATGAATTTCTTAGTTGGAGAGGAGTATAATTTCATGGTGCATTTTTGCACTCAGCTCCAGTGAATGCAGCAACAGTTTTATAGTTAATTGCTCACGAACAATATACCAGTAGCTTGTTTTTAATATGGGTCCTGAATTAAAGTGACACTGCCAAACTCTATGTCCAAGAGTAATGTCAATTCTTTGTTATTACTGTAAAAAGACTTGCAGTTTAATAACCTGAATATCAAAGCTACGTTCTAATGAACTTCTGCTATCATAGAGTAATTTAGAAGTGTCATAAAATTTATGTTTTACATTTATTGCCAAATTTGAAAAGACTAGAATATGAACACAGTTTGTTGCTAGCAGCAAACCGACACATTCATTATCAGTGTTTCGCACAAAACGGGTAACAAAATTTCAGAAATATTTTTATCAAATATTAATTATTTAAATTTAGCATTAAAATAATTTGTTGTTAACAAAGCAAAAGTAACAATTTCTGGATCAGAATGCTAGCAACAAATAATTAACCAGGACGTGCTCGATGCACTTTCAGCCTATCAAAATTCAGAAACAACAAGATTTAAAAATAGTTGAAGAATAAAAGACCAACTTGATGTCACTTGCTATTTTATTTCACTTCTTATGTGCTCAACATGTTTCGGACATTAATATATCCATCATCAGGAGCTTGCGACTATTCTGTTACATTACCACATTGGTCGTATTGTTCTTGGTTCGATGTGTGTTGGATTTTCGGTGTGGTTGGGTTGGAGTGGTATCCTTGTTGCAGCCTGCAACACGGATACCACTCCAACACAACCACACCGAAAATTCAACACACGTCGAAGCATCGAACATGTTGAGCACATAAAAAGTGAAATAAAAAAACAAGTGACATCAAGTTGGTCTTTTATTCTTCGACTATCACAATGATGCACGGTCCAATAAACATAAGATAAACATATGATTTAAAGTATAGGAATAAATACATTTCGGATCAGTTTACATATTAATTTGCTGTAAACTGGTAATTAAAGTCAGGTTTATAATTCTTCCGGCCAATAGAAGTAAATATTGTTCTTTAAGTGTATGAATCATTGAATTAATATTGTTAATAAAACAGTGGTTTTTTATGGTTTGTGTCTACTCTTGTTGCAGTGATATACAGTATAAATGTCCGGAGAAACAGTACGTTGGACAAAAAGAGAGTCATGACGTAGTTTAGTGACTTCAGACGTTTTGGCATGGTACAGCTGAAGCCTCATTTATTCATTCACTCTCTTTCTGTCTATCTCTCTCTCTCACACATACACACACACACACAAACCAGACTGCAGTAGTACCGCTTAATATTGCTGTCAAGTTTCTAGCACTCACGACTATCCTGAATGAGGTTTTCATTTTTTTGCTCAACATTTGTAGACAAATTCCGGAATGGAAATTCAAAAGAAGTCACTACCGCTCCCTTCTACACCAGTTCCCATTAATTACTCAATAGTTTTCAGATTATTTCACGCTGTAATATATAAAACTAAACTTCGGGACAATAACTGTAATGTGCCGTTGAAAGTTTACTTACGTATTTTTTTCTAATTGGTTTTGCATTAATCCTCATATCTTTAGCCGTGATGTCATCTGTACTTCTGAAAGCGGCATTGAGTTAAATTTATAAATGTGTATACTGTGGGAACACGTGAATAAATTGACCAATTTCACTGTAATATTAGATTCTAGGGACACGTCGAACGTCACAGTAATTAAGATCTACGACTGTCAGCACCTGAGATTGCAATTCGGATTCCTTCACTTTGCCACACTCGTAAAATTGTACTCTTCCAACTGCTCGAAGTTTCTGTAAAAAAAAAATGGATGACAGGCCATTGAGCACCATTAATGTCTGGATCTTGCTCATTCCACATTTTTCAAAAATGTAAAGATTACAATATATCATTTCGGAAATGATCTGTACCTCCCTCCCCAGAGAAAAAAGTGGGGGCATGTCTATAAATGGAGACCGATAAAAGAGCAATTCTCAACCTCTTTGCTTAGCTCCAGATCCTTGTTTGTCATCTCCAACTTTCATGCTGCATGTTTTGTCGTCATAATGCTACTGCTGACCATGTTGCTGAAGAACTGCTTGGAGGGATGCTTAACTACTGACAGTAAATGTTGAAATATTTGCTATAGCTGACTGAAATTGTCAGCTGTGTCTAACGTATTTTTGAACAGAGGAGGAAATTAAGCTAATACAGGAAAGTAAATTGTAAGTAAGGGTCTAATAACGAAATGTCTTCTTGTACAGTACATGCCCCGCTGAGCGTACTTCTCGACCTTGTGACTGCGGTAGCAGCTGTTGCAGTATCACAGTACGACACTCACGCGTAATTAACTTCAACTGTTCGACGCAGGTGGGACGATAGTCTTAAACAGACGAACGATTTCTGGGAATGCTGAGCGCTGGAATCAGTTGTGGTCTTTGGTTCATTTCTTAGCTTGCCTCACAACAAGCTGTAATCGTTCCGGCACAGTTTGCAAATGTCAGCATGTGTCAAATTAAAAACATGGCCCGCCACAAATGTGCACGACAATGTTGAAATAACAAACTAAATCATGGAGCAGTGACGTACTGAGGGGGGGGGGGTCCAAACCCCCCCCTCCCCCGAAATTCTGAAGGCCTCTCCAAAATCATGCCAAACTCAACCCGATTTTGAAAACTGTTAATAACTGCTGAATTTAGGACACCAACACCCCAAGGTGTTTGTTAAAAATGCAGTAAAATTCTAAAACTAACGTCGGTTCGCAATCGTTTTACATTTGCAATGACAAATAAATTGGTTGTCATCATAAATAGTCTTAAAGTACCAAAAATTACGAAAATTTTACTATACGAAATGAAATTTCTTGTACCAAATTACAGCTACCTCCAGAACCCCTGACTAAATGGCTACCGCCCCCAGATCCCCGATCTCTCTGTCCTCTGTCCTCAACCGAATTTGTTGAACCCCCTTCACCGAACAAAATTCCCGGGTACGCCACTGTCATGGAATAACGTCCATCTTGGGAAGCTAGTTTCTACAGTTAGTCAAGAAATTCCCCGCATGCTATGGAAGCCGAAGTTCCATTGTTGTGTGCACAATACCCCACCACTTACCCCTCTTCAGAACCAAATACTGTATATCCACTCCACGCCCTCCCATCTTATTTCTTTAAGATACATTCTTTATTGTCCTTCCATTTAGGTCTAGCTCTCGCAAGGGATCCTTTCCCTTTAGATTTCCTTGACCGAAACCACGAACACATTTATCCTCACCCGCAAATGTGCCATATTTAATCAGCCTGAAGCCGCCCATTCCAGGTCCGAACCCGGGAACAGGCTTCCTTGAGATGTAACAATTTTTATTTAGAACCCATTTAAATGTTCACGATTTGCGTCGGCAAGTCAACGTGTGTTGCCCCCACTCTGCTAAATCCGGCCTTGGGTTTTCCGCTTAACAAGTTTTTCTGCAGGTGTGTGGGGATCGTGTGACAGAATGGAGGTCAGGTGACCAACAGAGTAACTGACGTTTGTGGCGAAAGCATTACTCACGGGATCACTTCGGAAATATCTTAGGCAGCGAGCAGGACGTGTGTGTATTCTGTTGAAAATTAAGTGGTTCGATTTCAATAAAAGAGGATGTTTCTGTAATTTTGAATTGGGGTATTTTCCCTCCTGTCGTCTCCAACCCCCCCCCCCCTCTCCCCCCCCCCCTCCCCCCCCCCCCCTCGCCGCCCCCCCCACCCGCACCAGCCCCCCCCCGCCGCGCCCCCCCACGCGACGGCACCGCGAACCAAACAGC
>Ga0123357_10009883_pt1 | contig 12076 bp, 9 predicted proteins | sample TergutEmb28metaG_FD_89873 | JGI IMG/M metagenome (GOLD analysis project Ga0123357, IMG submission 89873) | Embiratermes neotenicus P4 segment gut microbial communities from Petit-Saut dam, French Guiana - Emb289 P4 | ecosystem: Host-associated > Arthropoda: Insects > Digestive system > Gut ...
ACATAGCATGTTTATAGTAAGTAATACACAGTAATCACAGTAAATGGATAAACATAACCTCTACATGACATAGCATGTTTATAGTAAGTAATACACAGTAATCACAGTAAATGGATAAACATAACCTCTACATGACATAGCATGTTTATAGTAAGTAATACACAGTAATCAAGTAAATGGATAAACATAACCTCTACATGACATAGCATGTTTACAGTACGTAATACACAGTAATTACAGTAAATGGATAAACAAAACCTCTACATGACATAGCATGTTTATAGTAAGTAATACACAGTAATCGCACCTGAAAAATTCACACATAAATTTTACTACTATTTGCTCATATTTATAGAATTATATTTTAGTAATTTTAGACCACTCACGTTTTTCAGTGTGATGATACCAGAGGCTGTGTAAAGCTATTTTGATCTCCTGATGATGAGTACATGTGCTCGAAACATGTAGAGATATGAAGTAAACTTATTGTAAAACAAACATTTTGTGCATCAAGTTGGTTAATTACTGAGATAAATATACTGAGATGCACGTTCAGCAAAACGTCAAAATTTTTACAAGGTGTTAACAATTTTATACCTGAAATAAAGCATGTTTCTAGAATATAGAATGTTGTAACTATTCTGTCTTTACAATTTGTGGTACATGTAATGTTATTTCCCGTGATAAATATTGTGTACTTTTACATAGGACTTCCTTAAGTAAGTGTGCAGTACCAAATGTGGCTGTTTTTTTTTTAGTTCCTTGATTTTCTGCTTTCCCGGTATGTTGCCCGGGTGTTTTATTAATGATTTTGAAATGGAACCAATCGCCCCTATTATTACTGGTATCACTTTTGTTTTTACGTTCCACATGCGCTGGAGTTCTGTTATAAGATCCTTATATTTTAGAATCTTCTCATCTTCTTTCTTAATCGCATTCCTGTCTCCCGAAATTCCAACGTCTAGTAACATACATGTACCTTTTTCATTATAACTGTTTATGATGTCCGGTTTTTGGTTAGGGATGGTTCTGTCTGTTTGTACCTGTTGATTCCATCGTGTGATTTCATCACCTTCACAAGTTTTTTCGAGTGATTTTGTTACATGGTCACACCAGTGTTCAGTGTCTTATTTCACCCAATTTTCCTAGCGTATGTTTAAGTGTATTTGAGCACAAACTCCATCATATCTCTTTATGTCTTGTTCTTTTGCCACTAATGGCCAGGCCGGTATGTTGTGTTCCACTCCATCATCCAGCTGTTTACAGCGTCTGTTTCTGTTTGTAATATTCTTGTCGCTAGAAGTTTGTTTGGTAATGCCTGATCTTGTGGTGCTATTATTTCACTTTCAGTTTCTCCTTTCAGATCTCCCCTCGACAGCCATAGGAAAGCGTCTCCTTCGCTAACAAGCTGTCTATCCATACTTCTAATATAATGGCTATGCATTACTTTGCTTTCCCATTTCTTCTTCCAAGACTCTCCTAGTCTTGTTTCTATGTATTGAATGCGTTCCTTCTTTTTGTGTCACTGTTCTCATTTGATTGGTTTAATTCTTCTGCAATCTTTGCCGCCGTTTTAATTGTTGAATTCATAATTGATTTGTTTTCTTGACTTTGAACAATGTGTACAAACTGCTCTTCTGCTTATCTTGTGTTCTGATATTCTGCAGTAGTGATTATCTCTGCTGTACATATCGCTTCAATTCGTAACAGACTTCTTCCTCCTTCTTTCTTTTTATCTATATTCTATCTGTATCAGGTCTTGGGTGATGTATTGTATACATTGTTAGAATCCTTCTTGTTCCTTGTCAATTTTTCTTATTTCGTCTAATCTCCAAATAACACTACCAAAACTGCATCTTAATACTGGAACAGCTAATGCTCCAATTCCTGTAATTTTATTCTTGACATTCAACCCGAATTTCAGAAAGCCTGTCATCCTTAATCTCGTGATGTATTCCTTCTGCAATGTTTCTTTCATTTGTTGATGTTGTATATTTTTTCCTGTTCGAGCTCCTGTATTTCTCTGTTGAAACCAAGCATTCAATTTTGTGAGTGAACTAATTGTCCTTTCTTGAGTACAGTCTTTTCACAATTTTCAAGTCCAGATTCAATATGGGTATCATCACTGAAGTTCTAACTACTGGCATCTGTTTGTCAAGTTCTTCCTCCGTTTTACCTATCAGCTTCAGATCAGCCATATAAAGTCCGTGCGATACTTGTGTCTTTGTTGGCTTTTTCTTCACATTCGGTATTCAACGTGTTCAGCTGCTGTGTTAGGGGGATCAAGCTAATGCAAAACAATGGTGATGACAATGAGCCTCCTTGAAAATTCCGCGTTGTATTGCTACATCTTCTTTTTTATTAACTTCTCTTCTCTATGTAGGTGGGTACTTATGTTCCAATAATTCATGTTTTTCTTAGTAAAAGATATTGTTGTATTATTAATTCCAATTAACTCCAAGGATATTATTATCCAGCTGTGAGACACTCTGTCAAAAGCTTACTGATATCCATGCCATGCATACATTTTTATTCTTGCTCTTTCATTCCTACAATATTTCTATCTATATTAGCAGCTGATCTTTGCTTGCTTTAGATTCTCTGCTGCACTGTTCCTGCTCTCTAGGCATCACATTTTGCCATCATAATTTATATTAGTTTTCTTATGATAGGTGAATGGTTTTTTATATTGTGGGCAGGCATGTTTCATGTCGGTAATTCTTTGCTCTTTTAGTGTTTTCATTCTTCGGAAAACGATTAGTTACTTCAGTCGTTAGCCAGTCCAAAATTTGACCTTCCTCAATCAGTTTGTTAAAAGTGGTTGCTAAATATGCTTGTGTTCCTTAAGCCAAAAGCTGCTGTTTGGTCTCTTCCAGGAACTTCCAATTTAATGTCGTTCTTAGTACCTCTGCGACCTCCGTTTCATATATTGGGCTCCATTCCACACCGCCGTTTTGCCAGCACTGGTTTTCGATCCACTAAGCTTCTTCAGTGTTTTGGACTTTTTTTTTCCAATTATTTCTTTCCAGAAGTCCTGTATTTCTTCTTTGGTTGGTGCATTTTTTTTGTTGATATTTTTCTGTCTGAGAAAGCTGCAAAATTTCTTGTTCTTTGTTCTAAACGTTTTATTTTGATAGTACTGTTTTTTACTTTTCCCCTGCCCAGATAATCGTTGCGTCTTTGCTGACACTCTTTGTTTGAGTTCTTCAATCACTTGATCTAAATTTTCCTTCTTCTCTTAATTACATTTCATGAGCGATCTCTTTCTTTTCATATTCTGTGCCTTCATCTTATCTCTTTTTATTTCTGCCAAAGTTGATGGTTCTTCCCTGACACCATTTGTACACTTCTGTATACGTCTAATCCAGGGAAGTGTTTTTGAACTCCAAGTTCATGATATGTAGCATCGTGTTCCATTTACTTCTTCTGTAATAACCGTTGCTGCTGCATAAATAGGGTAGTTTATCTCAGCCAGATTCTCATTTTTATCTTTTAATTTCTCTGCCGTTGCTTCATTAGCAGTTTCCATTATTTCTTTTATTTTGACCGTACTTCGTAGTTTCTGCAGTCTCGATATTTTGTTAATTTCTATATGTGTCACCTGATAATGTACACTTTTAATTTGTTCTTGTAATTTACTGATATTATACCTTTGTTCATGATTTTCCATTCTTTCTACTTTTGATGCTAAATTCTGCTTCTGCTCTCCAGCATTCCTGGTACACGGCAGTTATAGCTATTCACCCTCACTTTTGTTTATGTGTCTTCTGTGATCTTCTTGCATTTCCTTCTTTATTTCTTCAGTCTCCATCTCTGTGATCTTTTTGTTCTTCATGATACAGTTTTCCGGTTTATTACTTTCTTTGCGTCCATGTACTTTCTGCAGTCTGGACTTCGTTGTCTCCATGTTTCATACACCGTCTTATAGTTGTCTGTCAGATACTTTCTGCAATACATATAGCACAATATAACTTCACTTATTTCTTCCCTTGTCCAAGCCATTGTTTGTTTTACCTCTGTATTTTTGGACATATTTTGGGCTTGGTGGCTTTCACTGTGAGTGGGTGGTCTGCTTTGAGTTGCCTCGTTGCAGTAACCTTCCTCAGCCTTAGCAGTACTCGGTTTCCAGTTACTCCTGTTTTTCCGTTCTTGGTCTCCGAGGATAGCTGTTGCTGGTTTGTGTTTTTCGGATTATTTCCACTCTCTTCTTTTCCTGCGCTGTCCCACGCGTTGCTAGGGATTGTAGGGTCCAATGTATCACAGCCCCGCTTGCTAAACTATGACTTTGTGAAACTGGGCTCGCCAGGTGCCCAGAATTCACTGTTCATGGATTCTAACCTTCCACCTTAAATGAATCTGGAGTCCTTCGGCACGGTTGTAGGATTTTTTCGAGGTTTTCTCTTCTATATCCATCGTGATCCGTTTAAACAGGCTGACGGCTGGTCGGATGTAGTTATTCACTATGCACGGACGGTCTTGTATGCAGCGAAGTGAATGGCTTATGCCTCAAGTTGCTCTATTTCACATCTGCGTTGGTGAGGACCAGTGCAGGGTCAACCTTACAAAGGTACTACGTCTTCCATACCCATTGAATCCTTATTACGATTATTATTATTATTATTATTACTCTTATCATTGTAAAGAGAAATCCGTAGGGTATATAGTGTTGTAGCTATTCTGTGACTAACATGTTGGTACACGTAAAGTCTTATTATTATTATTATTATTATTATTACTTATTCATCGCCCTTATTCAGGGTACATATCTGGAAAACGCATGTCTCTTTATACACTAGTTTCAGTTCCAGATACTGCACATGGCTTATTTTTTCGATTTTCTAAATTTAATATTTAATTGTTAATTTAAAAGAACCATTGACCCTTGCAGATGAAGCCATTGCACAGTGTCGAAATTCTGGGCAACAGACAGCCCGTGATGGAACAAATTATCCCTGAATAAAGGAGCTTTTATTCCAACTGCCCTTTGTTGATAAATGTTCCATTGCTTAACGCAATGGAACAGATAATTGCAACATATTTATTTATTTGGTCCAGTGGTAGAATAATGAACACTATAATGAGTTTTGAATTCCATAGAAGTTTGGGAATTCACTGACTAATTTCTTAAGGACATTCGATTTGGTTAGTTATATTACCCTGTGTGTTTGGATGACTGCAAGGTTACTTCGACAGGACGTGCAGAACGCAGTCATGGGCTATTGTGATAATGTTCCTTCATCAGACACGTGTGGAGTCAGTTCAGAAAACCTGTCAAACTTGCCAGTCCACAATATCTAGTTATGACCGACCCAGCGGCTTATCAAAATTGGCTTTATTATTTAATTTTAAGTTCCAGGAAGGTTAATGACAGACTTGTACCGCACTAGAAAAAAAACCCGTTCCCTTCGAAGTTCTTTGTGACTAAACGTTCATGAGTACATTTAATGTTATTCTTCCGTCCAATTGTCTTCTAAACAGTAGCCATATTTCCAACTTCTGCACACAGCTTAGTCTCTTTGGATAGAATGTTACTTGTTACTGCTGTTCTGCGGTTGCAGTGTGTAACACATTTAATGTTTATTACTATTAGTGTATGAAATTGGGTTACAAGTTTGAATCGAATATCTTAGCCGATATACTACAAATTGTGTGACCTCAAAATCAGGGTTCCATTCGCATCTCGGCGGAGAAAATTCTTATCTTCGCCGTGTCCACACCAGCTCTGAGGCTCTTCCCACAAGGGTTACAGCGACCAAAGCTTGATATTGATCAATCACTTTAATCTGTTTTCAAGTTTAAGAATGTTTTGAACTATACTTCCACCCTACTCTACATTCTTATAATAAAACGAACTAGATGCACTAATTTTTCAAATTTATTTTTGGAATTAAATCTACATGTTTCGAACAGTTCCTCTGTCCATCATCAGGAGTTTTTCACTGTACACACAGCAATGGTGTATGTCATACAGCTTTGCTGACAGCTTACAAGCTGTCAGCAAGCCTGTATGTATTGCTGTGTGTACAGTGAAAAACTCCTGATGATAGGCAGAAGAACTGTCCGAAATATGTTGATTTTATTCCAAAAATAAATTTGAGAAATTAGTGCATCAACTTGGTTTTATTATAAGAATTTATCACGATGCCCGGTCACCTGAAAGTTAAATTCCTACTGTACGTCTTCGAGGCTTGGTCTTTAATTAAGGGCAAAGAGAACTTTATGATACATGCTATTTCAATAACAGAAGCCGAAGAATAAAATGTATAATACAGTGCTCTCGCACGGAGTAATGATGAGCAAGAGACACGGTTCAGCTTATTAACAGCAGAAACATTACGTATTGACCGAATTTCGTGGATTGTTGAACAGCTTTTCTCCTTCATATGCGGCTATCCTGGGTTAACGTTTCGGCCCTGGGACTGGGTATGGTGCCTGGCGTTTCTATATAACGTGTGGGTTTGTAGCATTGTTTTGAAGTATCCTAAAATACATTCATAGGTGTGCAGAGTGAAGTTATTCATATTCTACACCCTAAATACTTATTAATTTCCGATAAAAAAAAGTTACTCTAACCAGAAAATATTAGCAGCTCACAAATGAAATTACTTTATTACACACTTGTGTTCAACGAAAATACCAGTACCTGATAAAATAACTAGGAGGTTGGGGGAGGCGAGTCTACACTTACCCTATGTAATAGGAGACACTGAGAACTATCAATTAAAATAGAGTATGTGTAGGAAGAAACGTGCGCTGCCATCCTGACTCATTATGGCAGCTAACTTCTTATACGGCTTGAGAGAAATTGAAAGTTCTTTGAAAATTTTTTCCCATGAATTCTGCAACTCGAAACACTCCCTGGTGGTCTAACACTGAGTTTGAAGGAAAAATGGCAGGATGGGCAACCATTTCTAATTCAGTTATGTATATGTAAAAAGTTTATATGATTAAAAATTTCTGCGTTCACTGACTGTACTTATGTTCGCGTGAGGTTTATTATAATGTCTATAATAAATTTCCACTCTTCGGAATCAAGATAAGTAACTCCGGTAAATAGTAAACGGAGAATTATAGCTACCAGAAATTTTTTGCTCAATTCGCATACAAGTATTGTCTATGGTGAGTACCGTTATTACTAGCTGTGCCCATTACGTCACAGTATTGCAATCCTCAGTGTTGTTTACACGCCTACCTGGCCTTCCTTGGCAGCTGTCAAGTGGCATTATTTTCATAGGACAGAAACGCGTGGGTCGTAAGTAATTTAATAATTTTCACACTATTGAAACCGATGAAGATAATTGTATTTAATTAATTCAGAGATTATAAAATCAACAAATAAATGTCCCTATACAATTCTCCGGGACTTACATGAGTCCCCACAGGCAAATACTGGAATAAAGCTTTAACTGCACTCAACGTACAATAGTAGCTTTTGTGTACCAGTAGGTATTATCTTAAAATGCCATGTATTTTGCTCACGTGGTGTATTTGTATAATTTACGCAATCGTTAAAAAAGGAACGATTCGTTTATTTCTGTACAACTATCAATCAGTTTGTCTTTCTTATGAACACTGTGAGAAATTTCGCTGTTGTAGGGATAAACACTTACGTATTAATTAGCTAAATTTCATATTTCGAAGCGCTTAATTAAGCTCATCATTCAAAAACAAAGCAAATAAATGTATGTTAAATAGCATTTAGAGGGGGATTGGTGCAAATGAGATGTGATCCGAGTCGCCGTCATCAAGGAGTGACTGTATGTTGGTGTGATCCGCAGTCGGACATCGTGCACCAGTCTGTGTACGAACTGGTGCACTCAGAGGACCGCGAGGAACTACAGCGACAGTTGATGTGGAATTCGTTCTTGCCACCTGAATCATCCAACTTCGTGCTCCAGGACATTCTCCAGCCAGAGAACTTCCACCTGCTGGAAAGAAGTTTCACCGTCCGCTTCCGCTGTCTCCTGGACAACACCTCGGGATTCCTGGTGAGTTCATACACCCACTTTTCTACTCAAATGTCTATCACTGTAGGTTAATACCTCGGGACGAGGATCTCCCGAGTTCATGGTGACTTCACATCTCAGTGTCTACTCATATTACTGTCATGGTGGACCAAGACTCAGTAAAATAACCCAGCCGAATCCAATTGAGTCCAATCTAGTCTGACTCGCTGAGTTTCAGCAGAGATAAATAGTCGTGTGAATTTCGAACTGTCGACATTGCGACGTCTTGCTGTGAATTTGGAAGTGTTGAAATTGCGCAGGACTTGCTGAAACGAGTTACACTCCACTGTACTGAATTGCCTTCGGTTAACACTAGCAGGTCTTTGGTGTCATATTGGAGTGTTTGCCCCCCGTAATAATAATGGAGATTAAGGTCAAATTTTCACAAAATTTGGTATGAATATCCTATCAGTAATGACCACACAAATTTCGCGCTTCTTGATTTTCTCTAATCACAATTACCACTGCATAGACTTCTTAGGTGAATCCTACAGAGTTGCGTGTTGATAAGTTTATAAAACTAAGCAACTCTTGTTAAGGCAGCACTTCTGCAGAATTTAAGCAAGGATGATTTCTTGGCCCCAAATATAGTCGTGTGTGCCCAATTCTTTTCCAGGTTCACGAAAATAATATATAAGTATTAGAAATATGGATTTGAAGTTTGTGTAACCAATACAGCCTGCAATACGTAAGTACGCATTGATTACAAAACTTTCCGCAGGTTACCAGTTAATAAAATAATGGTCCCATAAACGGACATCTGATAAGTGGTAACACAGACGGAATCAGTACTAGTGGTAATTGTGTTCAGAAATAACCTCGTTGACTCCTTTAATTAACAGGCTAATTTAAAGCGCAGGCTATGCTGTAACCATGGAAGGAAGGACCGTGGAATTGCCCTTCCACATTCCTCTCGAGCTGCCACACTTTCCTCTTTCTCGTACGTCCCTAATTTCACCTCCATTCGTCTAGTCGTTCTCTTCACACAAGTATCTCTATTGTTAACCTCAGAATAGCTTCCTCACTTTGACCGAAGAATTTGAAGGAAACGTGCGTCACAAGAACCGCTGAGACCTGTTCGAACGTTCCTGTAACTGCATTTTATGAATGATGCCAGCATATACTGTCCACAGACCGGCGAAACAGCAGTTTATCAACAGCTCCATAATTTGCGTAATGTTTACTACTGTTGTGTGAGCATTCGGTTTTAAACCTTCGCGCCATTCTCCTGTTAAAGTGACATATCAACTGACAAGCGTTTGACAAATGCAACCTAGCTGTAGGCCTGTTTTTGTTTCCACCTGACATTCCTTTCTTCCTCCCTTCACTCATATTTTCTAGAGACTATTTCTTTGCCTCGTGTTGCATCGCTTTTTTTGCTCGCAGTACCTGCCAGAGTGTTTTGTGTGTGTGTATATATACACGTATATTCTACCCTTAGGTCTTCGGGAAAAGAACCAAACTTCCCTTAAGAGCGAATCAGAAATAAACCGGGTTGACACGTTCTAATACTATCTTCTTCGTGTTTAATATTGTAAATTATGTCGACCGTCAGCCTTTCTACTAGGTCTGAATACATTCGAAATTAATCATATATGAATTTAGTTCTCTAGACACCTGTATCTTCATAATTAAAGCGGGATTCTACTTTACATGCTCAGTGTGTATACAAATGGGTGCCAGATTAAATAATTTGATTACACAGTGGAAGCATTCAATTAATTAAGAGTGTCAGGGATGTAATGAAAAGTCAGCTGGATGAGGGGACAATTCGTCATGGTCACGGTGAGTGACATGAAGTAAATGCGTTCCTGTTCTGCTGCTGCTGCTGCTGCTGCTGCTCCTGCTGTTGATGTCTGTTGATGTCTGTTCATAATGAAGTCGTTGTGGATCTTTAATTCCTGAACCCCTCGAAAGGTTTCCATCAAATTGAATATAAAAGATTCTGATCTAGACACAAATTCGATATGTGTGAGAAGGTATTCAGATGCATCATTTGGATGTATGTTGACAGTCGAAACAAACACTGACCGCTCCGAAAAATCTTTTCCTTATTCTTCTCCAGTTCCTGCAGGAAAGTTCACTAAATTCTGCTCAAGTCTAACTTCCTTGCAATTTATTCACAGGGGAATACAAAATCCTACATAAAACCCTTCTATTTTCCACTATAATTCCTTCTATCAGGTTTTAGCGCTCTCATATAAGAACGTTAACGCGTCTTCAGCCACAAGATGTGTATCTATAGCCATTTCCAAGCTAGGCAACCATAAGTGTGTGAAGCAATTTCATCGCTTATTTCGTCGACGTGCAGCCATACACGTTGTAATGCAAAACGCGACATCTTTGTTGTTTGCAATTCTTATAATCATGTAGCGCTGAGACGGTAGTTCTGAATATATCACAGAATGTGTGATTACTAACCGCATACACAAAGATCGTACATATGACGTAATTCCATGGTGCGGACTCTTTTAGACAAGTGAGTAGTCTGTCAGCGAGTCAAGAGACTGCCCGTACTATACAGGACCAGATAGTTCTTTGCCGTATTCACAGAATTTCACCTTTCCTTCCTATTCTAAACGAAGCAAATACAATTTGTTCCTTTTTGGGTAATTCCCCGGCGTCTGAGTTCTAATTGCCGACGTTTCGGAGCTCACTATCGGTTCCATCTTCATAGGCAGGTGAATGAAGTCATACTTCATTCACCTTCCTATGAAGATGGAGCCGATAGTGAGTTCCAAAACGTCGGCAATTAGAACTCAGACGTCGGGGAATTACCCAAAAAGGAACAAATTACGTTTAGAACGAGGCGAAGGCTTAAAAACAAGAAGCAAATACAGACTGCAAAATTTCACAATAGTTCTCGAATATTAATCTTAATATTTTCCCCTCTTGTACGTCTCTGTTTTCCAAGAGGTATAATAATAACAATAATAGTAATAATATTTATTTACTGCAATTGGGTTGTTACCCGGTGGCAGTGGTTATTTTACACGTAAACAAAACATGAAATTGGTTAATACTAAATTTAAGTTGGGAGGGCTACATGAGAAGCATGTAGTGGCAACTTGGAATCTTGGGAACCATCTCAGCATTTGTTTCAGGCAGAGGAAAACCAAGAAAAACCTGTGTCGAGATGGCCGGTCGCAGGACCTTCCGAATACTGACTTCTAGCCAGCAGTCCGGCATCTAAAGTAAAAAAAAGCAATGCCCACACAGTGCAACAAATACACATACACATATCTTACATTTCATTTTTAAATTCCGCTTCTGATTATGAATAAGAATATTTCAGTGCCTGTTCCCTGCAGTTTTGTAACTTCAAAACAATATAAAGTTTTAAAGTGTCTTTGAAAGTACATGTTTTTATGAAATATATGGCAAATGATTCCGTGTGTTTACGTGAGTGCGTCTGCAGGCAGTTTCAAAGACTATATTCAATATTACAACCCCTGGTGTACAAATTGTATTATTTCAGAAGCTACATAGTTTATTTTAAGATAAACTCGTTTCAAGGCCTGGTTACTTTTAGTCAGTCTTAACCGATTTTCCTTTTCGACTTTATCCTTTTACACAAGTCGAAATTGCAAGCAGCTGACACAAAAGCCGGAACTAATTTCTTCCATTCCCTGTCGTTCATCATCATCATAAACTTCAAGGATTGGACCCTTCGATCCGTTCCGTCTCCAGAGTTACAACTGCTCGCGCCAACGCTTCTTTGGTCTTCCAGTTGTTCTCCTTCCTTGCGGTCTGTAGTGGTATGATTTCAAAGGGATTCGGTTTTGTGGCATTCTTTGCAAGTGTGAAAGACAGTTCCGTCTGTATTCATCTATCTTGTCTAGTATGCCTGTAATCCGAAGTTCGCGGCGTATGTAGTCATTTGTTTTGTGGTCATAAAGGGTGTAGCCTGCTAGAGGTCTCAGTAACTTCATTTCTGCCGCCTCAATTCTTCGTCTTTTTATCTACATTACCTTTTTTAATTCTTCCTGCAGCAGTTTCTCTTTTCTATATAAACCTCTGTCATTCCAAACGCCTATTTTCATTAAACCTGTATTCATTGTCCTCTTTCT
>Ga0123357_10009884_pt1 | contig 12075 bp, 5 predicted proteins | sample TergutEmb28metaG_FD_89873 | JGI IMG/M metagenome (GOLD analysis project Ga0123357, IMG submission 89873) | Embiratermes neotenicus P4 segment gut microbial communities from Petit-Saut dam, French Guiana - Emb289 P4 | ecosystem: Host-associated > Arthropoda: Insects > Digestive system > Gut ...
ACCCTAATTAATCAAGGCCTGGACCAAAAAAAGATAAAAAGTTAGAAGATCAATTGAGTATAAACGAAGAGCCCTCCCCCCCCCCCCCAAAGAATTTTATTTTTTAAGAAACACTTCACTTATTTGTGGATCACCTTTACTCAGTTAATTTCAGAAATAATATGTTCAGCTATTCCTGAATCATAGTAATCATACTCATTTTGAAATAAAGAGCTCACCTTTAAACGTCAAAAATACACTCGTATATGAAATATATTTCTCCTTCTCCCTGCCTCCCCCCCCCCAATTTTATAAGCACATAGGTCTATATAGATGTGCAGAACTGATACATGAGAACTAACACACGAAGACCACATTATTCCCCCTCTACCTATAGTCCCATTAGCTATACTGCTACAAATTAATCACACTCTGCAGAGGGTCAAGTTACACAAAACTTACCTTAAGTATGTCACACTTTCTCCCAGCCTCATCTTCATCTCTGAAATAGAATGTAACTGGTTTGTACATGACAAACTTACTCCTTTATCATCAATTTGGTGGGCCCTTAAAAGGGCCCAGGAAGGGAGGGAGATAGGAAATAAAGGCAAACTATTTTGGGAAATGGAAAAGTTAGGTTTATCTATTCATTGATACTGTTTATGGAAATATATAAAAGAAGGATGGGAAGGTGATGGGCAAAATAAAACTCTTCTTGGGTACAGGACAAAGCAAAGTGTAATAGGGAAATATGAATTGATAGGGAAAGGATGAGTATTGATACAGGAAATACATAAAATCTTACGGAACACAGGACATACACAAATTACAGCAACCACCATCATTTCCTACTAGGCCTAAAATATTGCACACAGCAACTTTTTCCTGTGGAAGACACAATGACTGTAATTTCTTCTTAATTGTCTCTCCAAGTTTTTCTTCACACACATTTTATACAGTTCCAATTACTGGCTTTCTTCTACTGATTTGATGACGGTGGGTCAGCAGTGCCCCAGTACAGTGACAATGCTGAGGGACAAGAAGCCTCTTCATACAGCTTGCACAGGACTACATCTGGATGTGATGTTGAGATTTCAAGCTTGAATGGTGAAGTTAGTGTTTCACTTTGTCAAGGTGGGTGAAAATTGTCGTGTAAACTTTCACTGAATGTAGATGGCTTTGGTGAGAATGAACTGAATTTTAATGTAATGATATTATATGGGAGAGCAAACCCACGTCATGTCATGGAATGTTACATGTCCATCAGCAGCAGTCCAGAGGCTGTTCTCACAACAGTTCATCTGAACACTCTTGCACAATTGTGATACCCTCAAGTCACTGATACAGTGCAGCATCCTTTCCTAACAAAGCTTACACTCATGACACCTTACGCATGTCCACTTCCAAATGCTATTAAATTCCAAGGGGAAGACATGTCCCATACAGTCCAAGGGCACAAATTTACAGATCTTAACAACTACGGAATGAATGCTGAATGAATTTTAGCTTCTGAGGCAGTTGACAAGCATTTGTACCTTGTTATCACATGGAAGGAACTGTAAAACCTGAGTATCTCTATGTAACAAATGACTCCTCCTAGTCATTTACAATACAAGGGTGGCTCCCTCAGATCATAAAAACATACCATATACAACTGAAGTTTACAGGCAACTTTCATATCATCACAGACAATTTAAAAAATAAGCATATGTCTCCTACATAATATTTACACTTTACATGATATAAAATCAATGACCTCTTTGACTAGATACTAATATAAATCTTGGCTCAGTCTCTCAAGGTCATTTGGACATAATGAAACACTAACTTATATGAAAATATGTAGCATTAAGATGTCATTACATGCCATTACAACTGTTCGGTGATCTGGAGAACCTTCCTAACACAAACTATTGAATTACAGGGTCTACCTCTGATTTAACTTTTGAATGGCGTAAGCCATTTTTAATCACTGTATCTGAATTAAAACCACTTAACCTACACTTATAGACTATTGAAATTTGATAACAAATATTTATACAGAGCTAAATTATCCAGAGGTGGAAAACACATTATAAGGAAAGAGTTCACTTTACATAAATTTCAGAAGAGATGAGTAACATCTCAAGCAGACAGTTCTGTCTGATGACAAATAGAAATTTGAATTCCAAACCATTTAATTCCTTTCATTCCACTTGTTGGAATTCCTTCTCAGAATAATCCAGCTCCTTACAGCGAAGATATTATAAATTTGTATTATGGGTACAGCAACTATGATGTTGAATTTAAAAAATCTGAACATAAAACCCACACTTGAAATGTTCACAACTAAGTAACTGATGATGAAATTGCCCTATTACTAAAACTGCAATCCTTGTAAAGTTATTGCTGCAGATAAACTACAAAGATCACATTCATGTTTACATTAGTGAGCAAAACAATGAACTTTATATTTCCTGGAAAGAATGCAATGCTTTCCACATTAATTTGCCAATTACAGTATTTAATACAAAAAGAGAAAATTTCCATAATTCCTTACTGCAGCGTTTGAAAATGACTTTACTGAAAATACCTCAACATTGTCCTGCTCACATATTGTGCAGTAAATAAAACCTTCCCACATGAAAGGAAAACTACAAAACATTCAGTTTAGCTTCCCGTTATGCATATTCTAAAATACATGTCAACATCTTTGCACATAATACTCTTCTTTAGAGTCCACCCTTCAGGGACCTGCATCAGAAGTCAGGCCGAGACATTCAACAGCACTTTCAGTTGATTTGATATTTCCCTACACTTCTCTGACCTCTGTGGCGAAATTAGAGGGAATGTGTTCCCAGATGCCATGTACATACAAGATGTCCAATGTGTAGGGGGCTTGGGCAGTGCGGTAGGCGATGGTGGTTCACTGAACTTGGCACCAGCATAGAAAACTCCAAGTGTTGGGGAAGTTCTTGGGCTCCCTTCCTTGGACGGACTAGCTCTCGGTTTCAGTCTGGGGGTGCCCTGTCTCGTGGTATCCAATGACAACTGAACTGCGGTTTCATATGATTTTACTTTGTACTGCTGTTCACTGGCCTCTTCTACATTACTTTCCACTTTCCGGAATTTACCTCTTGATGGGGTGTTGATACTTTGACAGTAGGAGTAGCTTTTTGATATTCTTGGCGTGAGAGGGTTCTTATGGCGACCGATATGGCCATGGGAACCTTCGCTACTGTAATGTTCAGCGTTTTTTTCAACCATCTCTGCCGTACTTGACATACGAACTTCAAAAGAAACAACAGTTCTACAGCTTAGCACGTCGATATCCCATCTTTCCCATTACATATGAGCATTCAGTAGGCCAACGCTCGAACGCTACAGTTTGACCTTGGAAAGGCTTGATAATATGCACATTGTACGATTTTTTCCACTGCTTTTTATGGGAATTATCACAAATCTTAGCACCACAATACATTCAGTTCACAGCTGCAAGCGTTGTAACAACAGCTGTTTACAACTTTTATAAACATCCATGAATACAAACAAAATGGCGTCTTTGTGCAGTTGCAACTGTCAACTCAAACACCCTTGCAGTTATTACATTAAAAATTACTTATAATTGCCAATAGCGCTGTCTTTTACAGAGGCGTAACAATACTGTGGCGATTTATACCTTACAAACAATCGAAAAAATTATATACACGAAAACTTCTGCCTTCAACCACGCAACCTCTATTCATCACCTTTGCAATATCACTCTAACTGCGTCACATACCAGAAAACCCGAAACCAGGCGACGGGCGAAAATCCAATAATAGCTGGTAACTTGGTCACGTGACTGCAGTTGTCAAATCGTGATGAGTAAGTATCGGTCTCTTTCGTGAATGTTCGTATGTTGTTGTTATGAACAGGAACAGTCAGGAATAATTGCCAACAGAATATGCACTTTCCTGAATAATTTGTCGTTTCCTTATGAAACAATACTTTCATTTATTACAAAAAATGTAAGTTGTTGCTATTGACTTGCAACCCTGGGTGCGGTGCCAGACAAGAAATATCTTGCTCTGGTTGGTTAAGAGTTATATGTAGGCGTGGTTATGGTTAGTTTGGTACAAGAGGGAGCTGAGGTCGTTGGCGACGGCCATGGTTGTGGAAATGTGTTCGCATGCTGTGCGGGGAGCAAAGGGGGCATTGGAATGGGACAGTGGTAACGCAATCGGTACGGCTTACGGGGCTGGGAGTGGGGAAAGCTGAATCACTTGGTGTAACTTAAAATGGAAGCTTGGTTCTGACGTTAGGTAGTGGGAACCATTTAGCGAACAAGTTGTATCATATTTCTTAAGTACAGAGTTCATATAATTTTCATTAATGTGAATTTCTTCAACACTGTGTGGAACTGCTGTCTCAAGCAGTTTAGGGATAACGATTTTCCTATTTTATATATTCACAGGTTAGTTGAGAGAGAGATACGGACAAAGAATTCTAGCTGTAAAAGGAAAATATTGATCAGTTTTAAAAATGATCAACGTAGAGAGTTAAGCGGATCAATATTTGCCAACGTTCTGATGGTATTTGTTTTTATATTGAAGTTAGTATAGGTCAGAAATAATATGGTGTGACAAAAACTGGTGGTCAGAGCATGCCGAAGTATGTATGCTCTTAACCGATTTCGTTATGCGTTTGACATTAAAGCTGGGTTAGGGATGTCGAAACTGCCGTCAAAGCTGTATCTTCCGCAGCTGTGTACATTTATTTATTTATATCTGTCATAAAGCCTACAAAACTCCCAAGGAGGTTCTGTAAGTACTAGGTTGAAAACCAAACTTTAAAGACGTAACGTGCTTAATTTAGTCATTTTCATTGTGGTAAGAGGCACACCATTTTGTCTGTAATGTGAAAATTGGTTTTTAGTCTCACATGCACAACTGGTTAGTGTGGCTTTTGAAACGTTCTGTTGACTTGCATTGTAAGTGAATTTTCTAGCAAATAGCTGTGCTTGTGCTGTGTGGATTGATTAGTTTACTGTTGGATGAATAAGTGACCATAATATGCAACAAAGGTATGTGTGCGTATTTCAGAAGTTGTTTCTAGAAGTAAAGTAATTTCATGTGTGTTTGGATATATTGATGTGTAGCTACACTGAATCAAATAGTGCACATTGGATGAAGGGAACTGATGCCAGAATATCAACTAAGATTATTTGCCTGCTATGCCTGAAGTGTGTACAGTCCCCCCCCACCAACATCTCAGATTGTTACATGTGTAACACACTCTTTTTGTAAGTGACTATGGCAATATCAGAATTTATACCTTCTTTGGTTCCCTCTCTTCATGTCACATGTAGCTAAAACCATGAGGTGTATTTTGCTGAGAGTGGAAGTAACAGTAAATTGTATTACAATTGTCAACATTCATGGCTTCCAAAATACACATACACCTGAGATGTTCACTGTTCTGGGAGGCTGCATAGATTGGTAGTTAGCTGCCAGTCTACACTGTGTAACTTCCCAGAAGAGTGGAGATCTTATTTACGCTGTAACGGATGCCTGAAGTCACTCATATACATACACATGCCCATCGAAAGTCAGGATTGTACAACACATAGCCAAAGCATGATGTGCGATATATGTTTTGCACATCTGTGACTACTGCATGGCAACCGTAGTACATCACCCAACAACATTGAAGTCCAAATGTTATTTAACCTTTTAGTGCTGAACGTCAACTAAAGTGGACGCGCAGTGAGCCCTTTAAATAGCCGAACAGCCGCTAAATTCCAGCGTCAAAAGGTTAAGCATCTGTTATTGATACCTCATGGATGGTATTATCCTTGTATGCTACAAAAATAGTCCACAAATTGTTTCATTTACTGACAGAAGATATTTGTGTCTTCACATAAGTAGACATAAATGCAAGGGCCCCCATTCATTCATTATGTGTGGTTTGTGCCATTATAAGTGGTGTTGCAGGTAATGGTACAGATTCTACAGTAAATCTATGTGTTTGTGTGTGTGTGTCCAGATGTAAACCAGACTTAGTAAATGCACTTTTGCTGAAAACCAAAAAGAAAGATATAATTTATTAACATTAATTAAATACTGTGTTCTGTGATACAGGCTGAATAAATTTGTACCATGAGTTCAAAAATGATGAGTAGTTAAAGCCCCCCCCCCCATAATGCACTGGTTGTGCCTTCCTGTTTCTTGCAATTCCTGCCAATTTTGGAACACAGTAATAGTGCTATTTGCACATTAGTATTTTCAATGTGATGTCTTTCCATTCCTTTGTTTGAAACTTGTCAACAACAAAAATTCTAGCTTACACATACAGGGTGTAGGAAGAATCAGTCATACTTTGTGAGTATGTTTCTTAGGTTAATTTATACTGATATAGCCAAACATCCTAATTTGAATGTTTACAGAGATAATAGAGGGAGGCTGATGTGGTCTTGCAGTGCCACATAACATACGTGTTTAACATGGTGTGTTATTTATATACTGCACATGGCTGGCTATGAGCTTATAACCTAAGAACAAAATTTATGAAACTAGTGTGAGTTTTACTCGCTTAAATGATGTGTTTATATTGTGCAGATGTTAATTATATTTTAAGTACAGGTGTTAACATTGCAGGAACTACAAATTCATTTTATTATGCATTTTATAATGAAAACTTGTGTAACAGTGCTGTTTAAAACGTAGCTCACCATTATCTCCATAACTGTTCAACTTCCAATGTTTGGTTATATCAATGTAATTGCACCCAAGGAGAATTTTCTTTTGAAGTATGGCAGATTCCTCCGGAAACAGCCCATACAGGTTGCGAACAGTACCAAGATATTCTTCTTACTTAGCAATTGAAATTTTTTAATCATAACCCAGAATGATGATAAACTCTGTGTTATATAATCATTTTTCAGATCAAGGTGAATTTGATCACTGGATTCTTATCTGGCCATTCATGCAAAATTTGAAACACCTCTTTTAGAAAATGACTAAATGATGGAAATATATTACATACTTTATTTCAGGTAGTTTTTCTTCTTAGGTAACTTTATCATCAAAGTGCTGGAGCATTGTTGGGAACATAAACCTAGTTCTAAATTAGTGACCTAGTGAATTTACTTGGATACAGCAGTATTTTAAAAAATTTCTAATCACTTAACAGACACCAGGAAGAGTATGTTGTGACCTCTAGTTTGATAAACCGTGGGTTAATTGGAATATTAATGTCTGTCTCTCCTGAGAATCATACAAAATGCATGAATTATCTCTGTGGACAGAATGCAAACTTCCTGAATTTTAAGGCAGGTGGTACATACAGTTGCCATTATAGTTTAAAAATTTGAAGTTTCTTGTATAAAGAACTCCATTACACTCAACTGGGAACCATTTCATACAGTTATATATATATATATATATGTTTTAATAATAACATAAGATGTTCTGATTTTTGCTGTTCAACGTACAAGCCAAAATCTGTGTAGATTATGGAACTGCCATTCATGTTCATTCATATATAATTAGTAAATAGCCATTCTGATCTGGAATAGGGGTCATCAGATTTATTTACTGTAGAACGAACCATTGGATAATGTGACTGTCAAATACCAATTAATTAATTGTTGCATCAAGAAAACTATAAATATTGTTGCCAGTAGTAGTGATGGTACTGGTGACAATAAAAAGATATGTTTGTAATTTTCCGTAATTGAGCAACTTTCCTTAGAGGCTGCCAGGGGAGTAATAGGATATCTGTTTGCAGACTTACCTTCAGCCAAAGGTGGAGAGGGGTAATCATATTCATATCCCAGCAGCTCTACTCGTAAAGAGAAAGCCTATTGATGGGTGCTGGGTTGGTCCCATGCCACTCTGAATGTATGGAGAAGAGGCAGATCATTACCCATGCCACTATCAGAAATTCGACATCAATATTCAAGCCATCCAGCCTTTAACTTTACCATTATAGCAACTGCACTATCCTGACTCCTCTAATAATGATGATAGAGTTAAAAAAAAGTGACTTGGAACAGTGCTAAAGTATAAGTCTAATGGCAAAGTATATCTTGTTTTTGAGGTATCTATTTGTGAAGCAAGCTTGTGCATTATGAGTTTATCTCACGTAATGGGAGAAAATCTTGCTTTTGTGCCTAAGTGTGTGCTGTAAGAGAATCACACTTTTATTTTTTGGGGTGTCCGTGAAGAACCTAAGAAAGTTCTGTTCAACTTTGCCTCATGTGAATCATCTGTAGTAAAGTTGCCAATTTCTATGAACTGAGCACATTAGTTTGCGTGTTTGGCTTGTAAAAGTTTTTAAATCCAATTTTTATAAATATTTAAGCAGTACATACTCGTGTAATATTTTAATAGTCTCACTGTAGGTTATATGTTATAGCCAATTTTATTTTGCCTATTTTTGTAGGAATGACTTCAAATAATCGTTCTTCATCATTGAGGAATTCTGCACAGTTTACTTGCCACATCCCTCCAAATCGCTCAAGTCGACCAAACCAGCAGTCTCGCTGGCCAGTAAGTCACGTCTCTTATCCCAAGGACTTTAGGCAGTACGAACAATGCTTCAGTACTGGGTAAGTGTTACATGTCAGTAACTAGTATGGCAATGGGTATTCAGTCCAAAATATGTCTCAGTATCTGACTTCCTGTCATTGAAACGTGCACTTAAAGCCCTCCTACACTATACACCTCTGTCAACATGTTGCCTTAGAAGGAACGAATCATCTGTTTCTTTATTGTTTATCATTATTTTGATAGTTATTAACACTTATAACGTGCAATAACAATTTGTCAGTAGAAATTCTTAACAGATCAAGTGGCAGTGGGCAGTGCAGGAAAGTGGGGAGTGAGGAAACATGCTGAAGGGATATAGATGCATTGCAGATAGTTGACTGAATTTTATCCATTCTCTCCCTGACCTAAATGCAGAACTACCTCCCTTGGGTTTCTGTCAGTAAGAAAAGACTTTTCCCTGCTGCAGTAGCTAAGTGAGGCAGAAATTCTTGCTGTATGTGCCACTCAAACAGTGTACTTGCTCTTAAATGTTCAGTTCCCTTCTGTTCACTAACATTGTAACATCCAATATATTTATAACATGAACCACAATGTTGTATATCCACTTTTGCTTGATTTCACATTATTGTGTGTTGATTGGTCAGTATGCTGAATTTGCTGTGCACAAATAACCATAGGACTGGGAAAAGGATTAATATATGTTGTCAAGCCATACACTGGTGTTAATGCTTTTGAGTTTTCTGAAAACACTGTGTGTTAAATATTCAGTATTTGTACTTTAAACTATCAGTATATACAAATTGAATTTTTTTGGGGCGGGTTTCCTTTATTGTTTTGTTTTGCCGAATAAAAAAAAACATGTGAAATATAGTCTGTGCTTTTGCCAATATACATGGTAGCTACCAGGTGTTTCAGCAATGATTAGTGTGGTAGAGTTGGTATGTATGTTTTGAATCCTCATTCCCATTATTGCTTTGTTTAATTCCACAAGTAAATTGTAATTTGTTGCTATAATGGGAGCAGCCATATTCCAGGTGGAGAGAGTTTTGTGTGTGTGTCCTTAATAAGAATATGATAATACTGATTATTTTTATTTACACATGGTGTAGTCACCTAATTTCAGTACTTTTCATGACATTTGATACCATTTGAAACTTTTTATTGCCATCACAGACACTTCCCAAAGCTTTATTAATATTTGTGTCCCTACTTTCTATAATTTTTTTGTGGGTTTTCTGTAATTACAAACCAGTTCAGTGTTATAATTTCTCTTCACTTGCTCTCTTTATGACTGAGAATATTTCCCATAATTTTTCATTCATTAATTAGGTCAGTAACACTGTCTGCCTGCCTGTCTGTGTGATCAGGTTTGGATGCCATTTAGGCTGATAGTGCATGATCATGTCAGGAGAATTCCAAGTGTGTTTGTTATGGAAGTGTGGTACTTATGAGAGTCAGAAATTGAATATGGTTTATTATAAATTTCTCTCCAGTAATTTCAGATCTTCCATAAACTGTCTTCTGATTTGAAAATGTCCTCTGTGACAAGAGATTGGAAGTTTTATATTTCTCATTTCTAATAGTTCCTCACCTTCATTTCATCTGTAGCATTTATAAGGTCTGATCAGAAAGTATCTGGACTGAGTTAATTTCTATAATACCTCGCATTACATTGTGACAGGACTTTTCTGAGTGTGTCTGGACATGTTCCTGCATGTCCTCAGTGAAACATCACTGCAGACATCCAGTCTGACACAGTAATTACAAAGAGTAGTGTTGTTCATGCATTATATTCGTAATGCCTGAGAGTACAGAATAATGTGTATCAGATTTTGCACAAAACTTCAGAAAAAGGGAATCCAAATATATGAAATCCTTTCAAGACCATGAGCCCTATGCTGCTTTAAAATTGGGCATGCATCTGTAGAAAGTTGTGAGCATTGTGGACATCCTTCATCAAGCAGAAATGATTATGTGACCACAAAAGTCAGTATTTGGTAAGAGCAGATCAAAGGCTATCTATTAGGGAAGTAGCTGAGGAACTAGAAATTTCTTTGGCCCATGACAAGCAATTTTAATAAGGTTTTGGCACAAGACATGCATCAGCAAATTTGACAGCCAAGCAGAAGGAACACTGCCAGTCTGAAGACTCTGATTTGCTGGAGTGTGCAGAAACAAACAAAAATTTTTCAACAGACATTGTAATTCTATCCCTTAATTAAAAATTTCTGGAAGGGTAAATGTTCTTAAGATGGGGAAACTATCAAACTTAACACAACTCGGCAACTGTTAGAGATTTCAAAACAAAGTATGAGGCTTGCTTCCAGCAAGGGGTGAGCTGCTGGAATAAGCATGGTCAAAGCAGGAGGGACCAACTTCACAGGGGATTGGTCTTTGATCAAAGTAAATTTAGTGTTGTTGTTTCCTGGCAGCAGTCTGCATGCTTTTTGATCGGGCCTGATATCCAGTTCATCTTTATGTGACCTATAAATCCACTCAACCACGGTCCCTTTGCCTGTTTCAGAATATAAACGGAAAATGGTTTAGACTGGGTTTATATTGGCATTAAATTCTTAAGTGGCATTTCACACTTTACATGGAATTGTGTCTTATGTTGCCTTGAGGTAATATGCATTGTCTGTGTATGTGCAGTGTTTGTCGTTCTGTCTTCTAGTTTAGCGTCTGGATTAAAATGTAGAGAGTCAGTGAAAGGCATGCTAGTTATACTGAAATTAATTAATTTGTTTCATAAGACATGTAAAATTTGGGAAATTGTTTTCGGTGAATAAAGCTCATAGCATGTTGAAGAATTGAAGGCAGAAACAGAAGTTGATATGAAAATGATCTTTAAAGAAACATGTAACTGTGTTCTTGGACTGTTGTTAAAACATTTTTATGAGAATGCTGTTGACTGTACAGGGATCATGTGCTGAATATGTTTTCAACTATGTAAAATGTGCTGTGCTTGATTGGTGTTGTATTATCAGAACCAATGCTGTAAGTGCAATACAGCAGTAAATACAGGTATTAAAATTGCTGGGCTCTTTTTGTCAGCAATCGTGTAATTCATAGACAGACGAAAAAATTGTTATTTATAATCATGTTTCAGAGATTGTCAAGCAATGCCTGTCACAGGAAATAACATACCCCAAAAGGACTCAGGTTATTTGTCTCACCAGGGGTACCCAAAGCCAGGTCACGGACCTAGCACCCAACAGAGTCCAAATACTCAAGGACACACAGTGTACCCTGGAGATCCTGTTGACGGTTTCATACAGGAGAGACGCCAGGTGTCACCACCATTACATATCAACGTGTGTGGCCAGGTGAGAATTTATATTCTTACTGTTGCCATCCACATCTTTTCCACTTAACAAGTAACAAAATAGTTGAATAAAGAGAGACCAACTTGATGTCACTTGCTTTATTATTCCATTATATAATGCTCAACATGTTTCACATGTTAATACATCCATCCTCAGGAGCTTGCGACTTATTTGTTGAGTTATTTCATGGGTTGTATTGCTCTGTAAGGATAGAGGTTATTGCATTAGCGTGCTTATTTAGTGGCGAGTGTTTAGTC
>Ga0123357_10009885_pt1 | contig 12075 bp, 8 predicted proteins | sample TergutEmb28metaG_FD_89873 | JGI IMG/M metagenome (GOLD analysis project Ga0123357, IMG submission 89873) | Embiratermes neotenicus P4 segment gut microbial communities from Petit-Saut dam, French Guiana - Emb289 P4 | ecosystem: Host-associated > Arthropoda: Insects > Digestive system > Gut ...
AGGGCAGTTTGTGGGTCTAATAGAAGTTGACAGGACAGTGTCTGGACCTAATAGGTGACAGGACAGTGTCTGGACTTAATAGAAGGTGACACGACATTGTGTGGACCTAATAGAAGGTGACACGACATTGTGTGAACCTAATTGTAGGTGACAGGACAGTGTGTGGACCTAATAGAAAGTGACAGGGCAGTTTGTGGGTCTAATAGAAGTTGACAGGACAGTGTCTGGACCTAATAGGTGACAGGACAGTGTCTGGACTTAATAGAAGGTGACACGACATTGTGTGAACCTAATTGTAGGTGACAGGACAATGTGTGGACCTAATAGAAGGTGACAGGACAGTGTTCGGACGAAAGAGAAGGGAATTGACAGGACAATATTTCAATATGTCTGCAGCAGACTAACACACGCACACTAGACAAATAGACTTTATCACATATTACTAATTACCTACATGTTTCGGTTGCTATTGCGATTACCATCTTCAGGGTACCTTCACAACAATACCACCAAAATACAACAAACTGCCACACTGTTCACGCGACACCACTTAATGTTACAATGCGTGTCCTAAAATTCTCCCTGTTGCAATAAAAATGTCGGGCAATATAATGTTACCAGCAGATAAAGTTTAAGTTGTTAAAAGAATTAAATTGGGTGTGTTTATGTTGTTGTTTATAGTTGATACACTTCCTTTCGAAAGAGCAGGGATGCCTATCACAGCGCAGATCGCTTGGGAGTAGTTGTTACTTTATCCTTGTGAAGGTACCCTGAAGGAGGTCGCTTGCGAAATCCTTCACCTCCTTCTTCGTCTTAATTTTCTTCTCCATCACTTTTTTCTTATCCTCCTCCTTCTTCTTTTTTTCCTCTTTCTCCTTCTTCTCCTTCTCCTCCTCTTTCTCCTCGTCCCTTTTCTTCTCCTCCTTCTCCTCCTCATTCTCCTCCTGGTCCTCCTCCATTATCTTCTCTACCATCTTTTTCTTAACCTCCTCCTCCTTCTCCTCCTCCCTCTCTTCCTCCTTTTGTTGTTCTTCTTCTCGTCCTCCTCCTTCCTCTCAACCACTGTTCAGAACCCTTTTGCTTTAAATCCAAATTTATTACAGTTTTACACTCCAAACATAAATATCTCAATACCCTTTGCTCTGAGACTTCGCGGTTAAAATTTGATGATCATTTCTCATCTCCGCCAGTTGCGGAAGCCCCACACTTCCTGCCACAGCCGATTCTTGCTTTACTCACCCTCACATTACATGTATGTATGTATTTATTTATTTATTTATCCTTGAGTCACCTAATGATTCTGTCAGCAGCTCACCCTGTGTTGTGTGCAGGGGTGGGGGTGGGGTGGGGTGGGGGTGGGTGACCTGTAAATGATGTGGCAGGCAGCTGCCCTGGTCCAGGTCCCTGGATGTGTTAACTAAAACCGTTAAAACCTCTGCCGAGATTTGAAGCGGTACTTCACCAGCACGCTGCTGGTGGCGCAGTTGGTTGAGGCGCTACGCCACAAGCCGGAAGGTCGCGGGTTCGATTCCCGATGTTGTCACTGAAAATGTTCATTGACATAATCCTTCCGGCCGCACTATGGCCCTGGGGTCGATTCAGTCTCTAAGAGAAATGAGTACCAGGAATGTTTCCTGAGGAGGTAAAGGTGGACGGTGCCTCACCCGCTCTCTAGGCCTGTAACAAGCCTGAAATGCGATAGCCTTACCTTCCTATCAAGTACGGAGCTACAATGTCGCTCTGTGCATTGTGCTAGCAGTATTATGCCATTCCCTCCATTCCCCTCACACTTTCTCCGTCCCCCCTCACCACCCACAGTCTATCCTCGTTATGATTGTCATTCAGAAGTGTAGCCGCGTGAGATACATTGCGTTATTTCGTAGTGTCTCATAAAATTCACGACGTCACAGCGAATGATAACAGATGAATGCAGGTGTGACTCAAATTCAAACAGCTGCATTTCAAGACCGTCTCTGTGCCATTGACGTTCGGAAGGCATCAGTATGCAAGTCGAAACACTGGAGTGTGTTAGTTGGTTGACGGTGTCTAGTTGCAGGGGGATCCGGACAGAATTTAGAGACGTCAGTAGCAGAACAAGCAGGGTTGTTCGGCGGATCCGGACAGAATTTAGAGACGTCAGGTCTGGCCGGGGGATCCGGACAGAACTTAGAGACGTTAGTTGCAAAACAAGCAGGGTTGTCCGGCGGATCCGGACAGAATTTAGAGACGTCAGGTCTGGCCGGGGTATCCGGACAGAACTTAGAGACGTCAGTTGCAGAACAAGCAGGGTTGTCCGGCGGATCCGGACAGAATTTAGAGACGTCAGGTCTGGCCGGGGGATCCGGACAGATCTTAGAGACTTCAGTTGCAGAACGAGCAGGGTTGTCCGGCGGATCCGGACAGAATTTAGAGACGTCAGGTCTGGCCGGGGGATCCGGACAGAACTTAGAGACTTCAGTTGCAGAACGAGCAGTGTTGACCGGCGGATCCGGACAGAATTTAGAGACGTCAGGTCTGGCCGGGGGATCCGGACAGAACTTAGAGACGTCAGTTGCAGAACAAGCAGGGTTGTCCGGCGGATCAGGACAGAATTTAGAGACGTCAGTAGCAGAACAAGCAGGGTTAGCCGGGATATCCGGACAGAATTAAGAACGTCAAAGTTGTCCGGGGGATCCGGACAAATTTAATGGTTGTCAGTATCAGAAAGTTCAGAGCTATGTCTGTGCTTAATTAAGCATCACCATAAATGTGCAGTCGGTATAGTGATTATGCTATGGAGTGGGAGACCGAGGAATCGAGTTTCGATTCCCGGAAGGGCCTAGGGATTTTTGTTTTCTCCAAAAGTCCAGCCCGTCTCTGGGTCTCACCCAGCCCCCTCTATTCAGTGGACACCGCAGTTCCTTGTCCCGTTGTGAAACTGTCGGGATGTGAAGTCGACAACTTAAATCCATCAAAGGCCAAGGTGAAGAATACATGGAGTCATATCTCTGCTTCCCTCCATACATTCATGCGGTGCATGGGTAAAACTACACTTGAACTCGGTTATAACGTCATGAAAAGATTTGTCTCCTTATAAACTAGTGTCGTCATAACCGAGTTATATAGCGTCATTGCTAGAAGTGGGGAATTAGTTGGTACCACAGCGCATCTGACGCTATAGGCGAGGAGTCGTATAAACCGATGTCGTTATAACCGAGCTCGACTGCATTTCTATTCAGTTTTTCCCATAAAAAAATATGGACTAGATGTACTACATGACGAAGAGTGAGCTTCACGTTCAGGCCGCTGCACCCCCAGAAAAAGTTCCAGATGCCCATTAGATAGGAGGCTAGACACATAATGCTTGAATGAAAGTACCAGCTTGCAGTGACTGCCATGCTATCGTCTTTTGTCGTGATTAGGTTCCTAGTTGTGTTTGTAGAAAACTGGAAACTTCTGACGATTGAACAGAACTATTCATAACCACAACCTGATTTACAGCTGCAAATAAAGTTTGTACCCAACAGTATTCTGGTGTGAGATGCGACGCCGTGACGTCTGGTAGATGTGTGCTGACGTTTCAGAAGGATCTGCCGTCGCCAACGTGAAAAATTCCATCTGCCCTAATAATCGCTTCAGACGATTTCAACGAAACGTCTACTTTTACCAAACCACACGACGTCAGAAGCCAGTAGACATTCTTAAGCTTTTCCGACATGCTCAGTCTTATTACGCTGTGAGTTTCAATACTGACCGGCCTGTATATTTGCACATTTAACAGCTCGCTGTTGGTTGTTTTGAGCTGCTGCACCGACCAAACAGTTTGTCCTCCCACCAAATTATAGACCCACATACTACGTAAGCACTCGCCGTGCTGCACACAGACGAACGTGTCTCCGCCTATTAAACTAGTTCTGAACAGAATCTAACCCTGCCTTAGTTCCGTGTATGATTACACGTCAGGAATCATACCGAGTCTCTTTCTTTGCCAGGCGACGTCCGCTGCGTCTAAACCAAGAGGCAACACCCACATGACTATCTCACTGTAAAGAGAACGGATATCTCTAGACAGGATGTCAGAATCTCTCCAGCACCTCCATAAATCGATTCAGACAATCTGAATTTAACTTCAGCGTTTGGCTTCGAAGTGAGACTTGCGAACAAGGAGTGTACATTGTACTGCAGGTGTGCATATCTGATAGCGGCATTCCTCCATCCACAGAAGGTCAAGTATTTTAATGGAACGCCATATGGACCTATCTGTTTTTGATCCTTAAATGTTTGTAATCAATTTAACTTTGGGGACCGCGGTAGCACAGTGGTTAAGGTGCTGTGCTACAATTTGGAAGGTCGCTGGTTCGATCCCAACTGGTGTCAGTGGATTTTTCATTGACATAAAATCCTTCTGATCGCACTGTGGCCCTGGGGTCGACCCATCCTCTAACAGAAATGAGTACCAGGAGTATTTCTTGGGGTAAAGGCGGCCGGTGCGTAAGTCTGACAACCTTACCATCATCTTGTGCCTTTGACATGAAATCTGGGAACCTTAACTTCCTGGAACCCTCTAAGGTGACCGCGGTAGCACAGTGGTTAAGGTACTGTGCTACAATTTGGAAGGTCGCTGGTTCGATCCCAGCTGGTGTCAGTGGATTTTTCATTGACATAAAATCCTTCCGATCGCACTATGGCCCTGGGGTCGACTCAGCCTCTAACAGAAATGAGTAGCAGGAGTGGTAAAGGCGGCCGGTGCGTAAGGCTGACAACCTTACCATCATCCTGTGCCGTTGTCACGAAATCTGGGAACCTTAACTTCCTGGAACCCTCTGGGCCACTCCAGGCCTGTAACGGGACTGATTTATCTTTTACCTATAAATTTAACTTTACTCCCTGTTCATAATCTCAGATTAAACTTTATTAAATTTACCAAAATTTCGCAAAGTAGGCTACGAAAATTGTTTTAAAAAATAAAATTTTAGTTACATAATTACACCACAAATTTTGTTTCCATAAAATTAGTTGAGGTGGGCCCCTTGATTTTTTTATATATAATAATTTATTTCTGTATTCCAGAATAGACACTAAATTGCTTGAAAGACTTAGTTACAATTTTGCCTAAAATTTTGTCGGCATTTGTTATTTTCCCACTGCTGCATTCTATAAGTCTCTCCAATCTCACCCTCCTTGATACAATAAAAATTCCCCTTCAAATGCTTAAGTAATAGTCCAACAGGAACACACAGCCTGTCTGCCACAGTACCGTGAATGCTGAATGTATTAACATTTGAATCCAATGACAATGAGATGATTTTGTGGTGGTGCCAACAAAATTAATAGATATCGGATAAATGAGGGAGAGGAATGACCATCATGAGACCAGAATATTGAAAGAAAAACTTCCATCCCCCTTTCCCCTAGCTCTTAACAGGAAGTCCGTATTGAATATGCGTGTCAGGAAATGAGAACACGGACCGACTCGACAATGGAGCACGGAATGACGTAACAATAACGCATCGCCTTTAGTAATACGTTTAGCAAGTTGCCAGACCGATAATCGTGACGGTTATTGTCATGTCACTTGTTTGGACAGTTAAAATCTCTGCATTTTTACCCATAAAATACGTTTTTATAGTCTAGGTAATTCTTGCAATATGCAACGAATCTTTCCTATGATAAAATTAACCAGTTTGTGTATTATACATACAGTCGAACACAACTACATTTCACCCAGTAGTGCTGTGGGTATACGGCTACATTGGGTGCAACTTGGTCGTTGACATTACGGGAGGAAAGGAAGCTGAGTGTGTTTGAGAACATGTTGTTGAGGAGAATATTTGGACCTAAGAGGGACGAGGTAACGGAGGAATGGAAGAGATTGCATAACGAGGAGCTAAATGGTTTGTACTGCTCACCCGATATTTTGCGGGTGATAAAATAGAGAAGAATGAGATGGGCTGGGCATGTGGCGCGTATGGGTGAGGAGAGGGGGTGTATAGGGTATTGTTGGGGAAGGCAGACGGAAGGAGACCACTGGGGAGACCTAGGCGTAGATGGGTGGATAATATTGGGATGCATCTCCAGGAGGTGGGATGTGAGTATACGGACTGGATTGGGCTGGCCCAGGATAGAGACAGGTGGCGGACGCATGTGTGTGCGGTAATGAACCTTCGGGTTCCGTGAAATGCGGGGAATTTCTTGACTAGTTGCAAACCAGTTAGCTTCTCAAGAAGGACTCTGCACCATGGAGTAAGTAAGTAAGTAAGTAAGTGAGTAAGTAAGTAATCGTAGAAATAAGAGTGATGGAAGCATTTAAACGCACTTAACATAACGCCTGATTTGAAAGCCAACAGGAAATATCACAGCTCTGAAAACGAGTGTACATTCCATCTGCTTGTGGCAGCTCCAATCTGAGCTGTGAGAGGAACCAGTTCGTCTAGGAAATGAACTGCTCCCCTCTTGCCCTCCACAGTAGTTACCCCTCCAGGGCTCGCGGCCCACTGGGTTCGAGTCGTGACGTTCGTGACGCTTCGGTTCGTCGAAAAAAGGAGTTGGGATCCCTTGGCTAGCTAATTAAACGCTTTTGGGAGGAAAAAATGTACAATTTTTACTTCCTTATTATTGTTATTATGTATATGGTCCTCTTTTTAACTGGATGTCTGAAGAAAACGGGCGTGTGGGAGAAGGGTAATAGCCGAAATGTGTGCAGCTTTATGAACTGCTCTGTTTTATGTTTCCCACGACAATTTCTGTGAGAATGCATCCATTACCATCGGCTGTATTGGGCTACAGGCTAATTTGTTCCTTATTTTCTGAACCACAGGCCGAAATTTGCGTTTGGCGGCGCGCAAAATACATTCTTGGAACTCGACCTATCAAAAATGTTTTTATTTACCTTCCGTTCATTTTGTGTCTTCGTTCATTTACTGATTCTTCCTTCAACGGTAGCCGGAATAGGGCGAACGTTGTAGCGACTGGCCTACGGACTGGACTGTCCGCTGTTCGAATTCTGCTGGGAGCAAAAGGCCTTTCTCTCCTCTCACAGGCTGACAGCGGCTCTGGAACCCACCCTGCCTCCTATCAGTCGGTACCAGTGTTCCTTCCCCGGGAGTAAAACGGTCGGAGCGTAATGTTAACAAAACACATGCATCTAGTATCGAGTTTAAGAATATGTGGCGTTAAACCTCTTCTCTACTTTCATGACTTCATGGTAGATACAGGGTCAGCTTCAACTTTAATATTATTATTATCATCATCATCATTATCATTGTAGTTAAGGGATGCTGTTGCTGTCTCGCGTTATATTATCAACTTTCAAATCCATTAGTGAATAGCTAATGAGATAAAGCCGTTCCCGGTGTCCGCGCGGTGTTAGGCGCAGGTTTGCTGCTGCCCGATTACTGTTATCACGGGTTGGAATCCCGTCGGTGGCATGGATGTTGTTTTCTGATTTTTGTTTTGTGTTGTGTAGTTAGTGGCCTCTGCGACGATGTGCTCATTCGCCCAGAGGAGTCCTACCTGCTGTGTGTGTGTGATCTAGAAACTTCTACAGGGAGGCGGTCTAGGCCGAATTTGGGCCTTAGCACCACCAAGAAGGGACAGTACCTGCTTGTGCGCTGTCGTGGCCCAACTTGAGATATTTTCCTGGCATAATTCGTCTGGAGGAACTGGATAAAATCACGATTTCTCTTTGAAGATGTTAGTTTATTCGAGGTTCATTTGAAGACCGTAATGATCTGTGAACAGCAAATGGAAAGGATGTGAAAGGAGGCGATAATGACACAATTTGACGTAACATCGCGAAATGTCTGGAGGGACTGAGGACTTCCGCGAAACACTGCAGGAAATAAATTCGGATTTTCTTCCCAGATATGAAGCCAATATCACTTACATACGAACGGTTAGACAGCGACAATATGCGTAGTAATTTCCGGTCTCTGTAACTGATATGGTGTCATATTCATTATAGTGCTGATGGGCTTACCTATCTACATGCCGTATGTCTGTAACATGTTTCCGTCCATGCTGGCACGTCTTTAAGGAGTTCAATATGGAACACTTGAGAGTAACAAACAGTTGTTTGTACTAGCCCTTGACAGTTCCAATTGTATTATACTGAACTGCGGCAGAATATACCGCTTATGTCGAAACATGTAGCAGATATATTGCAGGAAGTTGGGCAGTGTCTCTTCTGTGGACGGAATGGAAAATCATTAAAACCAAAGTTGGCATTGGGATTTAAATTTATGGCTAAATGGCTGTCTAACAGGCAGGACTAAATAATGAGCAAAAGCGTCTGTACTGTGTCAGGAGAATTTCGTCATACCTGATGTTGAAATGTAGGTTACTTTTGTAAACAAAACTCTAGTAAGCTTTACATCCGTTCCCCATAAAATTTTATATGTCTTTTTCTCAGAATTGCTTGAAAAGTTTCTTACGTATAGTAAAGGTAAAGGTAAAGGTAAAGGTAAACCTCACCCCAGAACAGGCCACGAAGGCCCAGAGGGGGGTGTAGACGTATAACTCTACTCTTTCTTTAACCTCGGCGCTAGATGGGGAAGGGCGGTCAACGCCACACCCCGGCCGCTTTACCCCTGGGAAAGCGACCCTTTACCCATTGTATAGGAGGCTGGCTGGAACCCAGAGCCGGTCTGAACAGGTGCGGAAAATCTCGCCCCTACCGGGATTCGATGCCCGGACCGTCCAGCCCGTAGCGAGTCGCTATACTGACTGAGCTACCCAGCCCACCCTTACGTATAGTGAGGGACATAACTGTGAACATGTGCGAAGTGTAATGCAGTAATTTAACTATCAAGTAATGATAGGTTTACATAGAGAAAATGAGAGGTAAATGTGGTAGTGTGATATTGCTGTATTTTGTACAGGACCGCTACTCGGCAGATGAGACTGATGTATTTACATTCAAATCCCAAATTTCAGGAAGCACAGGTAAACATTATTTGAACCAAAAAATATATAGACTGTGTGTATTTTGTTGTAGAAGTACGTGGCTCTTGAAGGAGATAATTTGTTTGTTCTCCCCATTTTGCCAGTTTAAAGCGTACAGTTTATCTGATGACGTATAAGCTTCCTGGCGACGCCTGCTCTCGAAACGCTCGCCGTCTCAAATACAAAGACCGATGCCTTAATATTTTTTACGAAATTAAACAGTTTTGTTGTGAGATTCATGTGGCAAATAATAACACTGTTTGGACACACAATGATTCCTTTAATGTGGACCGTTTAAAGATTTGAAGTAAGTTCTGAAGGTTAAGAATAAACAGAAGAACAAAGTCGTGTGCCAAAGAGATCGCATTTATTACCGCGCGGAAAAGACAGGGAGCTGAATGCCTACTATTGTGAAGTTTTCAAGGCCGTTCCCGCTCGTCCTTCTGGTAAAGTTATCCTACAAGTAAGGTAGAGCGTAGGGCGTAGGTAAGGGGATGTGAAGGGGGCTGCAGTGGAGACAGAGGGTTGAGTGTTAAGGCTGAGTGTCTTGTTTTAAAGGGTGACACTATTTTAATGGGGAACAGCAGTGGCACAGTGTTTAAGGCAATGAGCTACAAATCGGAAGGTCGCTGGTTCGATTCCAGATGGTGTCATTGGAATTTTTCAATTACATAATCCTTCCGATAGCACTATGGCCCTGAGGTCGACTCAGCCTCTAACAGAAATGAGTACCAGGAGCATTTCTTGGGGGTAAAAGCGGCCGGTGTGTAAGGCTGACAACCTTACCACCATCCGGGGCAATTTTCACGTAATCTGGGAACCTTAACTTCCTGGAACCCTCTGGGCACCTCGGGCCTGATTTACCTTTTTACTATTTGAATGGTTTCATCGCATTTGAAGGAAGTTTAGCCGAAATTTTGAAGTTGGTGTTGGAAGGTCTGCTACGGCAAGACGCAGGGCAAGGTGCAGCGTGGGTCTGGGGTACTAACTGAGCATTTGTTCCAAAACCGAGCAGTAAGGCCCAATCACAAATGTATATCCTACATTAAAATACAGATTCTTCCTCACAGAGAACACACTATCTTTCCTTTATGCAGACAAACCAGTTAATGTTGTACAGAGATAAAATATATGTTGATTCTTAGATCCGTAAGAAACACGGAAGCAGACTATGTGGGAAAAATGCAGGGTTTCTTTATGTTCAATTTAATAGAGCATCTGACAATCAGAGGACTTCAAAGAACTAAAATAGACGGTACGTATAATTACCATTGTATATGGTCGGTTCTGGGCGCGACAGCCCCCAGAGGGCCATGGCCTCCTCATTCACGAAGTTTCTAGATCACACACAATGACGCACCACAGTCGGTAGGACTCCTCTGGACGAGTGATCAGTTCGTCGCAGAGACATCTATCTGACAACACACATTACTCACAACAGACAGTCATCCATGCCTCCGGTGGGATTCGAACCCACAATCTCAGCAGACGAGCAGCCGCAGGCCTACGCCTTAGACCACGCGGTCACTGGGACTGGCACCATTGTATTTTGCAGTGTGAAATAACTGATTTACCACATGGTCCCTCATGTAAGGCTGACATTTACCTACATGGCTAAGAACTCACCAGTATGTGCTGAATCCGATCTTGCTCTATTACCGTTTTCACAACAACCCTCCATTTGTCACGATCTTGATCCAGATTAATCCAATCACTCCTATCCCACAGACTTTCTTTAAGACCCATTTTATTTGTGTTTCGTTTAAGCCTGTGTCCAAGTTGGCAGCTTCCTTTAGCTCGTCCCACCAAACCCCTGTACAATTTTCTCTTCCTTTCTTTTCGTGCCATATCCCCACATCTCTATAGGACTGACCGCCTCAGTAGTATCCCTGGACAGGCCCTGAGGGCTCCAGGAGGTTAAGGCTGTTCCAGATTTCAAGACAATCGGGACATGAATGTGGTAAGGTTGTCAGCCCTACGCACTGGCCGCCCTTACCCCCAGGAAATATTCCTGGTTCTCATTTCTGTCAGAGGCTGGGTCGACCCCAGGTTGAAAGTGCGATCGGAAGGATTATGTCAATGAAAAATTCCAATGACACCATCGAACCCGCGACCTCCCAGCTTGTAGCGCAGTGCCTCTACCAGCTGCGCTACCACGTATGGCAAAGTTAACCCATAACGTAGACAGCGGACTGTCTGGGATCGGTTGTAATATCGAAGGACTTACCAGTAAATAAACTGTACACAGAAGCCCGCTTGTTTTGAAACGTGTTAAGCAGTTCCTACACGCAGCACAACGTTGTATTAAGTACTTGTTTGGCATTCAATTGGCAGGTAGGTTGCTAATTCTGTCATGAAATAATCCATCTGGTTACTTTCTTAAGAAGGTAAATTCAACTTACTGTTTCACTTTGGAATCCACTAATTGCCTGTAAAGGATATGAAGAACGGAAAATTACGAGTAAAAGCTACATGGTATAACGTACTTGTACAGCGCTGATCAAAATAAGTAAACCAAATTAAAGCAGCGTTGTAAATCACGGAGCTTACTTCAACAATGACGGGGACCGCGGTAGCACAGTGGTTGAGGCGCTGTGCTACAAATCGGGAGGTCGCTGGCTCGATCCCAGTTGGTGTCATAGGAATTTTTCATTGACATAAAATCCTTCCGATCGCACTATGGCCCTGTGGTCGAATCAATCCCTAACAGAAATGAGTACCAGGAGGGTAAAGACGGCCGGTGCTTAAGGCTGACAACCTTACCACCATCATGTGCCGGTGTCATGAAATCTGGGAACCTTAACTTCCTGGAACCCTCTGGGCCACTCCAAGCCTGTAACGGGACTGCTTTACATTTTATTTTAATAATGACAACCAATTTTAACAATTACTGTAGAACGTGTTTATTATATCTTAGTATAGAGTCTTGACCTTCACCTAGTTTCGGGTTACACAAATCCATATTTTTAAGTTAATATCTCAGATATCTGGTAAAGAATCATTATAATGGGCTGTATTTAAATTATCTTTCTGTATGTATTTTTAAATTGTAAATTATTCCTTTTTGGGTAATTCCCCGGCGTCTGAGTTCTAATTGCCGACGTTTCGGAACTCACTATCGGTTCCATCTTCATAGGCAGGTGAATGAAGTAT
>Ga0123357_10009886_pt1 | contig 12075 bp, 6 predicted proteins | sample TergutEmb28metaG_FD_89873 | JGI IMG/M metagenome (GOLD analysis project Ga0123357, IMG submission 89873) | Embiratermes neotenicus P4 segment gut microbial communities from Petit-Saut dam, French Guiana - Emb289 P4 | ecosystem: Host-associated > Arthropoda: Insects > Digestive system > Gut ...
ATTATATAATATTATAAATAATAAATAAAATAATAAATTATTGTATTGTATTGTTCTTACGGCACGTACAGCGGCTCTATCATTTTTCCAAAATCCAGCTCACGACCGCGAATCTAATCCGCATCTGATTTTTTAGCCCTCTGAAACCGTAAAAAGGGTGCGGATTAGATTTGAGAATATACGGTATTTACGTTAGCCAGTACACAACAGTGGTTTGCAACATACATGGATATGAAGCCACCTGAGGCCTGGCTTTGGAAATGGCCCGTAGAAGTGTCGACTTGCCAGCGTTAGGGAAACCAACAAGACCCACATCTGCAATCAGCTTCAGTTCCAACTTGACAGAAAGTGGCTGTGCACGTTGCCCATTGTACTGGGTCATGGGGTTTCCTCCTGCACCACCATATGCTGCCACAACTACACTGCCATTTATGTTGAGTTCACCTGAAGAAGAATGAGGCTTCCTTATGTAACATTAATGTCACTGCCAAGTTTAATTACAGAAAGCCCAGACACAAATATTTATGCAAGGAAGGGTTATATAACCAAGCAAACTGCCACATCTTACTTGTGTTCCAGAGGTGTCTAGTTTGAATCTTGGCTGGTGAAATTTTCATAGTTTGTCTTGATCTATTATCTAACAGTTTAAAGTGGACTCAAAGAACTCGTATCATAGGAAGGTCCTAAATTCTTTAGAGAAGTTGTACAAACATGCAAAATTTGTCATTTGTACAAGAATGAATGATGTAATCATAAAATACACTTTCCTGCAATTTTGTTAGAGCCAATAATGAGTTGCAGGCAAGTACATAAAAAATCATATTAAGAGAGGTTACAGAATTTTGTACAAAATATTTTAGTGTTGAAATGTCTTAACATGACCACTGTGTAAATGTTGTACATAAAATAACATGGTTAAACATTTGCTGAACAGGTCTTGTTCTGCATACGTATTTTCATTCTTACCAAGAACCTGTCCAAAATCATTTAGCACTGTGACTCCAACAGGAACTGGTATTGTGACATCTGCACCAGGTTCTCCAAGTATCCTGTGTTTGTGGCTGTTCCCTCCATTTTGAGCAAAAAATCTCTTTGATGGATTCTCAGTCAGCAAGGACCTCAGTGTCACACCTTTGAAAGAAATATTTCACACAACAAACTTAGCAGTGCTCCAGGATGACAAAGAATATAAACAAGTATTGTATTGTTTTTGTAATTCTTCACATGGTTTGATATTAATGGATAATTAAAAAAAAGTAAAGTGCACCCTTGTACAGGCACTGAGGCTCTGTACAGGCTGTACAGCCCATAGGGGGAGTAGAGGTATAGCTCTACTCTTTCTTGACCATGGCACTAGAACGGGGTGAGTGGTCAGCATCAAGCCCCGGCTGCTCTTTACCCCGGGGAAAGACCTGGTACCCATTGTACAGGAGGCTGGGTGGGCCCCAGGGCCGGTCTGGACAGGTGCGGAAAATATCGCCCCCACCAGGATTCGAACCCTGGACCATCTAGCCTGTAGTCAGTCGCTATACCGACTACACTACCCGGCCCACTGATGGATAGTTAATTATTAAAAACATTGTCTGGTAAACCAAAATAGTAAATACTATGCAGCTTATTAGCTTTGCAAAGAGCTTGTTTTCTTCTGTTTTCAACTTCTTCATGATAACTGAAACCATATTATTCTAGCATGTGCATAACCATTGCAGCCTCTATTCCAGATACGATCTCTCTATGAAGAAAAATTCAAAACTGGACTATGCTCATTTCTAAGGGAACAGGAGCATCAATGAAATTTTTTGACAGCTTCACTATCCCATTCTTTTCTTCCCACATCTTTCCTTCACTGTTACATAACCATACAAATAGCAATGTAAAATACACTCCTCTGTACATTTGAAGAGCCCACTTGGTAGTCCAAAATCTTACCACTGTCCAAGACTAAGTTCATGTGAACATGAAGTTATGACACAATGACTATGACTGCAAGCTTTAGTAAGGAGGATTTCCTGCTTTATCAAGGAGAAGACAAAAATTGAAGTCAAAAACAAATGCACTAATAAATTCAATTGCCCACTCACCTTCCTTTGCAACTATATTAACATTTCCTCCTTTGCCACCAATTCCTCCATATTTTGGAAAACCCATGCCACCAGCACCTCCTCGTACATATATGCGTAAAGAATCTATGAACTTCCCAGTGTTTCGATCCTGTTTTTGGGAGATGTCAGATTACAATATAGCACTGTTCTAAATTCTACTACTAAATTACAGTGTTTTGGGAATTATTTATTTATTATTTATATTTATTTATTTTGTTTTGGATGCGGTAAGGAAACATGAAATCACTAGCTACTACACTGCCTCAGAATGATACACAGTATTAGTACTAAGCACTAATATCGATGTGTTAACATTCGTGTAAATAAAACAGTAATTTGAGGAAATATTGACTGGTAAGTGAATGCATAGTAAACTTTTAAGGAATTTCGTAGAAGAGGCATTTTCCTCTGCACCAACCGTTACTCCAATAATTTTGTCTTAGCTGGCAAGTACCTCCTGTTGAATTTCGCGAAAAATAACTCCATACAACAGTGGAATGAAATACACGCAAAGTACATTTATTTGAATATATGTGTTGTTATTAGTGGTGAGTTCAGTTTAAGTTCGTAGCAATTTAGCTGGGGCAAGGAATTCTACTGGTTACTACTTCATTGCTTCGGTCCCATAGTCTTTATTTAAGTCAATACCTGTGTATGCTTAATTGTTAATCAACAGGTTTTATGGAGTTTATCAACATTTTATAAAATATCATTTTTTAAACCACGCTGTTTCCTGACTTCTATAAGGTTATTACAAAAAATCGTTAACGTGAACTTCACTGCCTATACTGTATGTTGAAAGTGTTATCCTAACTGTAACTTACTCTTTTTCCAACGTTCAGTACTCTCGATAGAAACACCATTTTGTTTCAATGTACAGAATCTTTATTATAAGTTCAGCCGTTAATTCACGTGCAGACATTAATGCACCGAAACATATCTAAAATAACCTCCAAAATCGCGGTATGACAAGACACCAAGAAATATAATTTGGCCCAATGACGCAATATAATCGCAGATTCTGTAGTGCTGTGTTAGTTACATCTTCAATTGGTTTATGCATTGTACCCAATTGTAATTTCTAATGGTTACTTTGTTATTGAAAAGAACTACTCTCTTACAAAACTAGAAATTTCAATGCCCTAATATTGGCAGCGTTGTGACAAAACTCTCGAAACAAATCGATTGTTCTCGGCCAGGACCACCAACCTCAATTGAAGACGTCCATTCGCAGGGAAGTAAGGAAGTGTCGTCTCACAGAAATTTACGGACGTTTCGGAGAAGCGTGTTACATCCATCTGAAACGTCGAAGCTTTAGAGACAGATGAAACATATGCGTTATGCATTTGTATGGAGGTTATGGTTGTGTTTATGTTCTTGTAGCAATTGCAGATGACCATTCGGTAGTAGGTAATTTTAATTAATCGACTGTAGCGCATAACGATTTCTTTCGCATCTTTCTGAACAGTGACTGAATTTGTAAGGCAAGGGCACTGAAAGCAACTGTGTGGTGAAACTGAAAGATGTGTAAGGAATGCAACAGAGAAATGTGTATCTAAATGACAGAAGTCTAAAAGTAGGTTATCCGTGATAGAACGTGTATATGGCACATTACTTCGTATTCAGGAGCTTAATAGAGGCTGTGCAACACATACAACTTCATGGCAGTCGAAAGTGTAAATCCTACGCCGGAAGATTTACAAAAGAAAGTTTACTTTCTTCTTGAACAGCTACAACTGATGGCTAGAGAATTACCACCGTAAGATCGTATTTCTTTTAATTTTTTTATTTTAAGCAGCATTCTGTTTGCAAATTAGCAGATTAGCAGGTACAACACGTTTGTGTTGTATCTGCTAATGTGCAGTAAGTCCACTACAGATTTCCTCATATCCAGTAGTATAAGAGTTTTCTGGGTTTCCATTTATTCAAATAAGTGGGAGTTGTATGAATACACACGTCTTACAGCATTCCTTGTAAGTAACATTAACCTCACCTGCTTACCAGTTGCTAAGCGGCTAAGAGAGGTGCACAGCCTAGTTATAGGCAAGTGATGCAAACCGAGAAAGGTGATGCACTATTTATAGCAGCTTCTGATGTGGCATATAGGCCTAAGCTGCTATAGTTTGATTAGCAGTATTTTTAATTGTAAGCAAATTATCACATTGTCATGTGATGTTTAATTCAAATACAAGTTCAGAAACACATTTATTTAATTTGGTAGCCATTTGTGAAAATTTGTAGCCCTATGGTGAATAAATGCACTAAAATTCTTCTGTGCAGTATGCTATCAAAGTTGGAGTAAAACCAGTGTTTTCAGAGATTTTTAGTAATTGGTGATAGTTGTATATAGGGAAGTTTGTTTCTGAAGCAACTTCTGTGTTGTTACCTCACAGTTGTCATGACTGGAAGAAATTTATTGGAGTCAGACATAATTATTGCAGAAAGTATGCCCAAATATTAATTACCTTCCCACTTAATTGAACTGGGTTGTATGACACTTAAGTATATAGTTACGTAGTCCTGTTTAATTAGATTAAACTTATGGAAGTGCACTGTCTAGCCAATACATGTGTAGCTCTTAATCTTGTTGCTTAATTTGAGTAAGTCTTTGCTCTATATATTATTATGTAAAAGTATCCCTGAATAATAGTAGCATAATATGTATGTATCCGACCTGATGTATGTGCCATGATGGAATAGGCGAATGTTTATGTTGCAAGGTTCATTTTGTAGTTAAGTAATACTGTACTTCAAAGTCTAACTCACACTGGAAGCTATTTTAAACTTTTATGTGTTGACGTTGAGTAAGGGTTTGATTTATTGATACACTGAATTGCACAAACTGTTAACATTATGTGATATATGTTTTTTGTTGTAAAATGTGAAAAAATAAATGAGCTACTTGTGTCATAATTTCAAAATGCCTTTGACGTAGACTGAAGTAGTTTTCGCAAGAGTAAAGGTAAAGCAATCCTGTTGCAGGCCTGGAGTGGCCCAGAGGGTTCCAGGAATTTAAGATTCCCAGATTTCATGACAACGGCACAGGATGGTGGTAGGTTGTCAGCCTTACACACTGGCCACCTTTACCCCCAGGAAATGCTCCTGGTACTCATTTGTGTTAGAGGCTGAGTCGACCCCAGGGCTGTGCGATCGGAAGGATTTTATGTCAATGAAAAATTCCAGTGACACCAGCTGGGATCAAACCAGCGACCTTCCGATTTGTAGCACAGTACCTTAACCGCTGTTCTACTGCGGTCTCCCAGTTTTCACAGGAGCACAGTAGTAAATTATAATAGGGCACAACAATTAATGACATGTACTTTATTATTGATGTCTTTGGCCATTTTTTTAATATTCAGCTGTCTGTTTGCATGATAGTTAATGAAATTGTTGTTAGTAACAGAAATTTGTTAATTACTAATCATGTCTAATATTCTAATTTTCTGTCTTAGAAAATACCAGCAGCGGGTGCCATGTGAACTGCTGTCTGGTTTAGCAAATGCCCTTCTAAATGATACAGTATTTGAAATTGTGAAGGGTTTAATGGAAATTCAACATGTAACTGAAAAGCACCTTTTTCAACAAAGGTTACAGTTAATCAACAAGCATTCCAGTAAGTGAGTAGATTTTACAGCTGTTTGTATTCATAATGGCAGAAAAGTATTTCTCATGTTTTGTGTGCTGTTATTTTCTTTTGAAATGTAATTTTAATTTATTACTATCATTCCCATGTATGTAAATATTGCCATATTTTCAGGGGATTTATTAGCTCTTATTGTCTTATGATTTGATCATTTATTCTGCTGATTAGACACTTAACTTTATACAACTTTCCTTCTGGTGTCTTTTAGAGCACACATTCACAAATCCTGAGTGCCAGGCTGCGCAGACAACAAAAATTTGCACTATGGCACCTAATATTTGTTGGTCTTCATTGTGGTGCTTGCTGAATGTCACCCTTCTGGCATCTAGAATTTAGAGGTGGCTGCTAGATTTTTGGAACATTTGTGTACTGCTGTTGTAGAGCTTCTCTGGTTTATCTTTATGGTATTCTTAGGACTCTATTTCAGTCACACCACTGAAACATACACGTAGTTACCTTATAGCTTGTGTGTGATTTATACATATATCTGTTCATGTTTGTGATTCTTTGCAACTGAAAATGCAACCTTGTTTTAGTTGAAATGCAAGATTTGCTGGAACATACGAGTGATCCTACAGCTAGGCAGAAACAACGAATACTGCTACAGCAGAAACATAAAGAGGAATTAAAACATACTGATATGAAGTTAGTTCTTCAACTTGACCAAAAGGTAAGATTGGTTTTGATCATGGAAATACATTTTTTTATAAGATGACATATTTCACCCTATAAACAAGAAGTATTCTGAAGCTTGTGGCTAAATAGTGGGTGGCTGGGTGGCATGTTGGTTTTGTACCTGTGGTGCAGAAGTGAAGTGTGTCACTTTATACATGCACCACAGATGTAATCATGCCATAAGGTACACTGTAGTGGTTCACAATTGTTAGCTGCTCTGTAACACTGGGAATAGAAGGGGTGAACACCCATCATTTCAGCACAGACCTTAGAATTCCTTCCAGTTGTCATGCTGTGGTGTGTTTGCAAAGTTGAAAAAAGTGACTTAGCTTTTTCATGTCCATGTGTTTGCACAAAATCACTTGGCTTCTGCTGGACAGATTTTTATGAAATTCTTTATTGGTATTTCTAAACCTAAAGGAAATTCAGGTTTGATTAAAGTGAGACAAATAAAAAATGTGAAGATTATGTAAATTTATGACATTATCGTACTGAATTGCGCTTGGGTTGAGAAAAGGTTCTGATAAAACTTGTAGAGAAAAATACAAACACACATATGTCGAAATACACTGTTCTGAAAATTGCACCATTTGTGAGATAATGTGAGATAATTTGTGGAAATATAGCACAGCGAGAGAGGCCAAAGTGATAACAACCTACTTACACATTTGTTTTGATGTATGTAATAATTAAATGACGTAGGACTGTTGGTCACTGTATGTGAACTATTACTCAGCCTTCAGCTATTTTTTTTTGTGGATGACACCTGATAAAATTGAATTTCAGTGTGTACTTCTTTATGGTCCATTCTGTTATTCTGTTAATTCATTTGTTGCAAACACTTCAGGAATATCTCAGATTTTTTGGTCTGCTATGAATACCATTAATTTTACATGTGACTGTATTTTGTTTGAATGCAGGTTAGTGATCAACAAGTTACATTAGAAAAGGCAGGAGTTCCAGGATTTTTTGTGACAAACAACCCATTAGATGTAAAACTGCAAATGTATTTGCTGGACTTCATACTTAGACTTAGTAAAAACCCTAGAAATGGGAAGTAAGTTGCAAGTATTGTATCAGTCCCTCTGAATAATCAGTTTGCTACATCAGCTATCTACTTCTGTGATTTTTATGTTGTATTTTGTGTAGCGTAATAAAGTATAAAATGAAGACTACTGCTACAGCATATATGTGATTTGTGACAGCTTTGTAATTTAGTTGGAAATGTGGTAATTGACAATGATGAAAATTAACAGTTAAGGGAGGATTTTATATCCTGAAACATGCACGTCCACTTTGGAAGGACTGAGGTATCTGTGGGAAAATATGCATGATACAGATCACTAATACTAGATGTGCCTATTGTAGTCAAATTGCAGTTAGTTCCAATACTGTAAGTTACACAATTTCAGCCTTATTAGTCACAATCACAGAGTTGTGAAAAGCTTCATCATGTGTCTGTCTGTCTGTTTGTCCTCTCTGCATGGACCCAACTCTGTTTTCACTAGCTGTATTTTCATTAAATTTTATATCTGGTACTTTTATTAAATTCTGTTGAGAAAATTAAAGTTTGGGTAAAATTGAACAAAAATATCAGGCACATATGTTTATGATGATGTCTTGCCGAGTTTTTCCTGAAATGAAAACGTTTAAGAGAAAATCAAACTATGCACATACTTTAAGTCAGATGCATTTTTTCCAAAAATTGTGCTATTTACAAGACAGTTATGCAGCGTTCAGCAGAAACAGATAGGTCATAGATCGTGGAAGACAAAACGGTGTTAAGAAGATTTACTGTGCATGTATTGTAATTAATTTAAAACAAATGTTTATCCTTCACTGTTGTGTAGTCAAAACTGAATTCTTGTGAAGAGTGGTTATGTGTGTTTTTGAAAATGGGCTGCCCAAATGTGACAAAAACTTGTGCACAGGAATCCAGAATGCTTCAACAGACATACAGAGATATTCTTTGTTCAGAAAGTGAATTTGGGTAATGGACCTTACATTGTCGCACAATATTTTTATTTATGTTACATTAAAATATGATGGCTAGAACAAATACTCATGACTGTTTCCTATGAAAACATTGTTTTTTGTTGTGAGAATTTGATAGATATAACAACTAAATATGTGGGACAGAGAAGTTCCTATTGAGAAGCAGATCATTATGCAGCTAGTAAGAAATTCCTCACCTTTCAGGGAATCAGAGTTCCTGATCATGACAGCCTGCCATTGGACCTTGTCCTGAGCAATATGAATCCATTCTGCATCACCGCACCCGGTTTCCTTAAGTTTCCAGGGCCAGAACGGCTTGTAGTGATGTCAGTATGACACACTGTGGAATGGCGAGCAGCATTTGCATATTGCATGATCAAACAATTGCTTCCATTTATTGAATTTAAGTGTGGCACATGAAGTTCCGCTTTTCTAGCTCTATTGGTAAAGGTGCCGATTCTCAGTGGTAAACGGTGTAATTTTTACTTGATGGTTGATTTTTATGGTGGATTTTCATCTCCAAATACAGTGTGATTCATCAAGCTGGGCTCTTTGTTTTGCTGCCTAAAGAACAGTGGATTCCTTTGTAGCTGGCTGCAGTTTGTCAATCAGATCTCACGGTTTTGTACAATAGTATTAATAGGGTGTGGCAGTGCATTCTTTTCTCTGCCTTTCCGTCTTTTATATAAGCACTTTTGTACCACAAATAGTATACTGTGACCATAGCACTGAGGAGCAGTGATATTTTGTCACTTGAAGGAATATGCAGTGCTCTTTGCAAGTTGTAAGCTTTCATAGTGGTGCAGTTCAGGTCTCCGTCTGAGATGTGGCACAGTGTAACTAGGTAACTGGTGCACCAGATTTCAAGGGAGCATTTCGGTCTCATATCTAAAGGATGAAATGCCCATTGAAGGGACATTTTGAACTTTCAAGGTCAGACCACCCTCCTTTCTTTAAATGTGAGAAACTAATTAACCAATAACATGGCACCACATCTGAGTAGAACAGAGAAATCATCTGATAATGCGCTTAATGAAATCTTTGTTAATTTTGACAATGATTTACACAAGGTTAATGATAATTCCAATGTGAATGGCAATTTACCTGTTCAGGAAGGTGGTGCCATAAAATAAACTGACAATAAAGACAGTCACATTGTTCAGTATACAACTGTTTCTGAGCTTCTGGCTAATGTTTTTTTTTTTTTTGTTTTCATTCTGTAGGACATGCCAATTGTTGTAGTGTAAAAGGTAATAGAAAATGTAATTTGAGTATCATGTGTTAAAAGGTATTTTTTATATATGAAGTAATTTAGCTATCATATGGGAAATAAGTCATTATGCACAGCAGTGCATACGGTCCAAAAGCAGATTTATTTTTTGATCTTGAACAAATAAATGAAAAACTGTTACTGATATTTTTAGTGTATGTGGTCATGGCAGCCTTCCTGCTTATACCATAGTTTTATTTTAGCAGGACGTATTTCTTGGCTAGTGCAGTTTTATACCATATCAATGTTTCGCTTTTAGCCATTTTGTAAATGTATGCCTGTCACAAACTGTGATAGCAAGGACATATCATGGAGCCATGCTAATCTTGTAAGAATGATTGTAGCATATTGTAACATACCTCAATAGAGAAAATTGGAAATTATGTACATATGCTGCTCCAGAATATTGCAACATGAGTCAAGAAATTGAGGCTACATTTAGGACAATATATTTTTGAAATACACAAAGTATGGAATTAAGTCCTGTAAGCTGTCTGTGGTTGTTAGTTTTTTATACAGACTAGTGACATCATGTTTGAATCAGTGTTGTTTTCATGAGACGAAAAAAACATCCTTTGTTATGTTGTTATTGTGCTGCCATTGCTGGGTGCAGGACACCTATTCTGGATGGACGGTGGAGAGTGGCTGTGTGTGTTTCTTCACCCAGTGAAGGAGTTGGTGTGTCAGGAGAAATGTCAGGAGAATCCGTGGACAGGAGATGAAATCTCACTGCCCATCATGGATGATGCTGATATTGTGCAGAAGAATTGTGAAAGCAAATGGGAAACATGCGGAAACAATGAAGGAGTTTTGAACATGAAGTCGATCGAGTACATACACCGTACCACTGTGCTAAGTTAAACATGGCAACGCTGCGATGTAACAGTGGAGATTACGACCTATGTTGCTACAACATTTTTTACTTTAAGTAGTCCATTGACTAGACACCTGAAATCTGGCAGGTATCCCTTAGGACATTCTGTGTAATAACGCATTGCAGTGACTCATATCTGTGAATGTACACACTCATACATGCCATCTGCAAGCAGAACCACAAGTTTCAAACTTATCCATAATGTTGACTGCTATTTAGTAGAATTGTAACCCACCAATATGGCAAAAGCGACTGACTTTGGTAAAGTCATTGACAGATTTTATGGTTGCGTAAAACACAGTGGATCCCTTGATGAGGGGAGCGACTGTGGGCTTGTCTCGTGTAATTACTGTTTGGTTTCCCTTTATTTGTTGATTACTTACCAGAAATATACGTGCATGCTGATAACATGTTAACAAATAAGTGACTATCAATCACCCACATCTCTTCCAGTTCTTTCAAAGTGTCCGTTGCTTTGTAGCCTCATTTCTCTTTATGCTGTTTCAGCCAACTACTAGTGCACTTTCTTCCTGCCAACGGCTGCATTTGGATTGGGTGTCTAATAATTGTTAGTAGGTAAGAACATGAAAAGAAACAACTTAGGGTGGGAGAAACTTGCGAATTAGGTACCGTAGGATTCATAAATCAGTGACAAAACAGAGATTTTACAAGACAGAATTTATTTTATCAACATTTGCTACAGTATACAGTCGTTATACTAGTACGTTGTTTTGCTGTTCTACAAAATATTGCCACTACCAACACAGGCACTCGGGTTAACAACGGCGCTGCTATCCGGCTGTGTTTTGTACCTGTGCCTGAAAGCCATTGGTATTTGCGACGTAATTGACTGTCCTCACGTTCCCAGTCGGTTCCTGAAGAGAGTAACTACCCACCGCATTATTGCCTTGACGTGATTCGTGATGCGAATGGAAATCTCCATGTTGGCCGTCCGCGACCTGGTAGCCATATGTGTAACTGGGATATCCCTGAAAGATAGGATAATTTTAGTGTGATCAAATAAATGAGGAATTGTTGTGAACGGGAGATGTGAGAGACGAGTAGACTCTTGTAGCTAGAAAAGCCTGAAGGAAGGTACCACGAAGGGGAAAAAGAGAGAAGGTGAGAGGGTAATAGATGGAATATGGGGATTGTTCGTCTGGATAGGGTTTAGTGTCGGACTTTCATGACATCTATTAATGAACCTAAGGGTTTCATAAAGGGGAGTGGGACTCTTTTTCTAAACTAGTATGAACGTATTACGAACTGTACTTATCGGCCTCATTCGTCCTTGCTTTATGGGGTTTAAAGATGTCTGTCCCTTTGCCCTTTAGAACTGAGTTCTGGAATTTTCCAAGTCATTAAAACATGACATTAATAACAATGCATATGAGTATTTTTACATTCCCAGAGGGGGAGGTAATCTCCATAGGACAGCCATCAACCAGCCTCTAACAGGAAGGGACAGAAGACGGTGTGGAAGAGCATGTGTAGTTAGTGGACTGAGACTGGGAAG
>Ga0123357_10009887_pt1 | contig 12075 bp, 4 predicted proteins | sample TergutEmb28metaG_FD_89873 | JGI IMG/M metagenome (GOLD analysis project Ga0123357, IMG submission 89873) | Embiratermes neotenicus P4 segment gut microbial communities from Petit-Saut dam, French Guiana - Emb289 P4 | ecosystem: Host-associated > Arthropoda: Insects > Digestive system > Gut ...
AACCTGAGAAGTCGGTTACACTTCTGCCATGCCCAGAAGGGAAGACCACGAAGTCCGTCAAGGACATGTGGGGCATTGGATTAAAAAAAATAGTGGAAAGTAAAGACCGTCAACATTAGCATCGAAATGTAACATGAAAAGGAAATGAGGCAAGAAATATAAATATCTTGAGGACAGAAATATGTGTATTATAATTGACTAGATGTTTAAATTCGTACTTAAGAGCGCAAAGAAGAAATCTGTGGTTGTGAGAAACTAATTTTGAAAGAACAGCATAATTTAATGACGTATAATTATTTTAAATGCATAGTTGATTAAATAGTGACATCATCCATAGGAAGCTTGTGTATTTAGGACTTAAAACAGGAGATAATAGAAGTGGCAAAACTGAATGTTACGTCCGTTAGGAAAGAGTGTAGAAAAAATGTTGAAAGTAATTGTTCATAGAGTATGAAAGACACATTAACATGTTTTGAGTCTAAGGACAACAAAGAGCTCTCTCCCTGACGACAGAAAAATAGGAAGTCTTTCTCTAATGGAGTCCGCGGCTTCACGACAAAAACATATTGTCAGATCTAAGAAAAATCTACAGTGAGTTGTGTTCAATTAACATGAGGGCTGTGTAGAGTCGTGTGGATAAGGACGGCAATGAAAGAGAGGAAAACAGGTGGCTTCGACGCCATTCTGTTCATTTTCATTATGTTTGTGTAGCTTTGTACAATTTTTTTTAGGAAGTGCTTATTATCTTTCCCAACATAAAAATAGTCCCTATTCTAATGCGAGCTGTGAAGTTTACAGAAGAAGAATAATCTAAATAAACTGATGTGTCCAGATCTGAGGTTGTGACAGATACCAAGTTTTGCGGAATAGGATGCCGTGTTGATTGGTACGTTGTTGCCGTAGTCCTTACATGCTTGTTGCCTCCATCTTCAGGGTCCAAAGAAAGTCCAAGAGGAATGGACTGTAAATATTAATCAATAGACACGCCGCCATCTTCAAGGTGCACTGACTTCTAAAACCGACACCTGTTATACATTTTATGAGATTTTCATCTATCAATAATTACGATAATGGGAAGCATTCTGTGTGCTAAGAAATAGAAACGTTTTCTCCTACAATAAAATGTCTGCAGAGCCTGGTCATGTGTCTAAGCAATGTCTCTGTAATATACTTTACTTCCGGTCCTGCTTTTCAAAAATTCTATTTGTTTTCTGTAGATTTGTTGTCTCCGTTTCATCCTTTTCCCTTTGAGTTGATGTTCTTAATGCTCTGTACAATTAACTGGGTATCTTAGTAGTAAAATTTAAAATTCTGTTTCCTGCCTTGCAGAAACTAGACATGCACCTTTCACAAAGGTTAGTTGGAAAACTGATTAAGAAACTGGTAACTGTTCGTTCAGAAAAGTATATCGTACACATAAATTCACTTTGTGAATAATTTCTGTTGTTACATAATGACAAAACACATGGTGCACATAGCTGCCACTATATTAAAAAAAAATTAATTTCCCTACTACACGTGCGTTCTTATTTCTTCTTTTATGTATCTTTCTCTATCCTGCGACAGTCGGCAACAATGTAATTCTGTCTGTTTGTGCTCGCAATTTGTCAATGTCTAACTCTCACAGCTACGCAGTAACGCCACCACACCCATCAAACATAAAAGCTAATTCACGGCCTGCTCATCTTGTTAAGTTTACCCAATTGTGACACATCGTTCCTCTTCTTTTTTACGTCATATCAGAAGGCTACAATATTATTTTGGGCATGAAGATGCTAATTATCCGACCGAACACAACATATAGATCTAGTACAATAGTCTTTTAATGTACATTACAAAGTTTCGGTTGTCCAGATCAGCCACCATCTGTGAGATGTCGGATACACATAAATAAATATAAAGGGGACAGGCTTCTCCCTTTATATTTACATTAAATGTGCTGTAGTTTATAATAACATATTATTGTACTATATCGACATCCATATACTGTCGGATAATTAGCACCTTATTGAGAAATGCAAGATGAAAGTCGCCTAGTATCATTCCAGTGGAGGCACAAAAGAGAAGTGTGTATTGCTGTACTCATGATTACGTAGGCGCTAAATAGGGCTGGGTGGTCAGAACCATAGGGAAAGTCCCTGTAACTACAATGTTTCTAAACAAAAGTTATTATGACTATGGTCTTGATAAGTTTAGACCGCTTTGAGAAAATGTCTACTAATACGACTGTGAAGTGTGCATTAAGTAAGAACTACATAAACACACACCTACAAACACTTTTTTTAGTGTATTTAATAAATGTGATGGGTGGCGCTTTACTGTGGTTGCGTTTGCTTGCCCTAATCTGAGAACGTGCACATATCCACTAACAGCGGATAATTGAGTGTGAATGTATTGTGCTGCTACTTTTACACTTCGGAAAGTAGATCAGAATTAGCTTGAAAGTTTTGAAGTATGGCGATGGAGAAGGATGAAGACTGTGAGTTGGCCCGAAATGTAAAACCTGAGAAAGTGAGAAAGGCTCAAGGAGAAAGCAGTATCCTGCATACAATAAAAAGAAGGAATGTTAACTGGATAGGTCACAACTTGCGTAGACACTACCTTCTAAAAAAATTGTTGAAGGAAAGATAGATGGAAGAATTGACTGGAAGACGAGGAAGAAGACATAGGCAGCGATCGGGTGACGTTAAGGAAATAAGAAGTTACTTAACTTGAAAGAAGAAGAACTAGCTCGCAGTCGGTGGGGAACTCTTATGGAAGAGACTATACACCTCTCGTACAACAGACTGCGTGATTGTGTTGTTGTTGTTTGTTGTTGTCGTCGTCGTCGTCGTTGTTGCTGTTGCTGCTGTTGTTGTTGTTGTTGTTGGTGGTGGTGGTGGTGGTAGTGGTGGTGGTGGCGGTAAAGGCGACGATGAGGGTGATGCTGTAACATTAGTTTACTATAAATAAACAATTCGTTGCATGCAGTTACACTCATGGTCATATATATTTCACGTGGATTCTTCTGTGATGCGTCTTGTCTGTCTTGTAATAGTAAGGAGACGTTCATGTTAGCCGTACATGCGTCTATTTAGGAATGTTTACTTGAAAATGTCCGTTCTCGGTATCTGTGTGATAGCAAAGGAAGTCTGTTTTCACGGATAGAGAGTACAGAACTAGTAATACAGCGAACTCTCCTGCAGATTCTACATTACGCGTACATTTCCATTATCACATACTTATTTGATTTTTGTTTTTATCTCTTTCTTTGATCCCCAACAAAATTTTAATTTAAAACTAATATCAGATGTAGAAGGTAGCGTCTTAGTATTACTTTATTGATTTTGGTTTTATAACATGACATGACATTTCTTCCCTTCTTTGAATATATAGTATAACACAAAACTATAATTTGTACTTAATATGAATTGTTTTTAATTAAAAACGGAAAAATTAAATCTTTTCAGTTCGTATTAATTTATTCATTAAGAGGTGTGAATAAAAGAAATATTTTTATTGTGTCCTACGCAGTCTAAATCTTGTCCAGACTATATAGAAACCGTATTCCTCTTGGGCGAATTATGGTAAATATTCAAAACATTCATTCCCCATGTTAGTAAAATATTCTGTGGGAATTTGGAAAGGATACTAAGTCATATTATCCTATGTCTTCATTCTTTGGTGGTCAAAAAGGCGTATCCGGCTGTTCTTCTGAAAACTTTCATCTCGATTGATGTCCAATATGAGGGTCTTTATTCAAAGAAAGTAACTAAATGTATTGGGCATTATTGAATCAACATCGACAAAAGGCCTTACATTTCGAAAAGACTTTTACCAAATTCAGGAAACAGAATTATCAAAACACTGGAAGGCTTATTTTAAAGTGTGAAACTTTTCGAACGCAAAGAAAACTGAGATTTGAGTTCGCAGAAGCAAACAACGTTGAAGATTCTTTTGACAGAACGGCCAGGTATTGGGAATTCTTTGGCTGTAATACGTCTTTTAAAACAGCTAATTTTTTCTTGAGAAGTCCGCAGTCAGGTAAACCTAGGATTCAACAGGGTTCAAGCTAAAATTTATTTGAAACCTGACCGTCACCGACTTTACTAAAAATAACAATTTCCCTCCAAAACAGTTGTTAGTGTGAATCGAAGTGTTCTCTAAGCGGTCCTGGACCAGGTTTCTAATCTAACTACCGAGGGAAAGAAAGTTGTTTGAAAAGTATTATCTGGGGAAAGAAGTGAAACATTAATTTTATTTCTGCTTGAGTGAGAGTGGTTTCTACAATATTTTTGTCGTTGTGTTTGATCGCAAGAGGGTGAGAGAGGAGCTTACAACTACATATCCCTTTGATACGTTTGCTGTTATGCTCCGACTGGGAGTACATTACTGCTACTCTGTTAGAAGAATGGGTTTGTAACTTTCAAGTGAAAGCGAGGTCTGGTTACGATAATCAAGTGTTGTTTCTGTTGGACAAGCATTCCGCCCATGTAAGACTAGAAGCCATAAAATTCTGCCTCGAAAATAGCATTCCCGTGATAGAAGTTCCGTTCTCTACTGCCTATAATATGTGGCGCAGTTTGTTGAGGCACTGCGCTACAAGCCGGAAGGTCGCGGGTTCGATTCTCGATGTCATTGGAATTTTTCACTAACATAATCCTTCCGGTCGCACTATGACCCTGGGGCCGATTCAGCCTCTAACAGAAATGAGTACCAGGAATATTTTCTGGAGGTAAAGGCGGCCGGTGGGTAGGGAGGACAAACATACCACCTTCATGTGTCGATTGTCTTGATGTCTGGGAGCCTCAGCCTCCTGGAAACTTCAGGGCCTGTTCAGGCCTGTAATGGGATTTCTTTACTTTTACCTTTACGTTTACTGCCTATAATATTCTGAAATTTAACAGGTATTCTTATAAGTCTGACAAGAGTTTTGTGCTGATTTCTGCTGTACATTGATGATGACACACCCTGGAAGAAACATTATGCAGTGTCTGTTTTATGTTATTATCGAAAGGTTTACGCACAAACGAAGCAAAAAATGGATGTTTGCATCAAATGGCATATGGTCTGTTAACGCGGGCATTTCGCAGGCGAGGATGTTCTCCCGTGTAGCGTCACAGACGGAGTAGGAACACAAAAGTATTTTGAGGCCAGCCAAGAAATCGCGTCCGAGACGAGCGTCCGCTCAGTAGAGTGGTGGTCAACTTTAGTTTCCGCTTAAAATCTCCGGTGACTTCACAGATTTCAGCGTGCCAGTTGGCTCAAGTGCAGAAAAAAATTGTGGATCCACCAAAAAATTTCCTTCCTCTTCATACAAGAAATGAGCGAATGCAACTAAATTAGTGAGGTAAATCATCCTAAATGTTAAATCGTTCCACGAATAGAAACTGATGTTTTATTGGACAGAACATTGAAAGCGAAAGAAGGAGCTGAAGGAAGAGGGCATCAAGAAACAACTGTACATATAAACACCACAAGTAATAGCTGAGAGGAGGCCAAACATTAACCCTTTGACGCCTAACGACTCCTATAGTGGTCGTACCGCACCGCTAACCTCTAAACGTTGCATTTTATATACATTTATTCAACGAATACAGGTACTGAATATTTTAAACATGGTATATGTATACACTGTCCGTTTTTTCTCTTCAAAATGCAGTTTGTTTCATAATTCTAATGTATTTGTTTCCTGTTTTATTCACATTTTATATACAGAGTGTGCTAAAATTAAAAAAAATAATAATTCCAGCGCCAAAAAGTTAAAAAGAAACAAGAAGACGCGACTGTTAAAAAATTTGGCACAATCCGCGATAAGAAGACAGGATTTTGTGAGTCGTTGGAAATACGGTTTTATGGAGACCACTGTGGCTGTACAGTACCACAGTGCGCGTGTGCGATTCTCTGCAATTTTTTTTAATGTGGCATAATTTTGTGGGTTATTTTTAAATAATTCTTTCATATAATTTCTTTTAAACATTCTTCTAGCAAATTTAAATTAAGTTCCTTCAAATCTGCAGTACAACACTTTTGTATTTTCGCCAGACAAACCCCCCACCCGCACACTATTAGGAGTTTTGTCCCACTAACGGGCTCAGTATAATTTTAGCAGATTCAGAGATAACTTAATACGTGACATAAACTCAAATTTTCATTAAGCGGTTGGCGTGGACAATGTGGTCTAAAGACATACGGATTTCAATTTGATTTAACTATGTGTACTGTGTAGAAAGAACCTGTAAGTGCTTGACTTTGCTTCCTTTTACTGTATTTGAAAATGGAACATAAAGGTTTTCCTTTTAATTTGATGGCAGTAAGTAACTCTTAAATCTGGAAAATGTCGCACCATTGTCAACGTAAGACACACCCAATTAGAAACAGGGTCAGACGGACAGACAGGCAGTAAAATACTTCCTTATTGTACACGACGGCTCGGCAACCTTATTTATTTTCCTGCGCCGCACGAACTTCCATAGCTACTTCCGTGTGCCGCCTTGACTGTATACCCATAGAGAGTGCCGAGGGGGTGGGGTGAATGTGGGTTGGATTTCCCTCAGGACTTACAGTATCAAATTAGGTACCGGCGCTGTAAATTCATGAACCACCGCACCCTACGTCGTCTGAACCAAGATTTAAAATGCTCGGCGAAGTAGAAGGAACGTCTCTTGAATTTGTGCCAGTTATAACACGAATTTATTAAGTCTGCATGATCAAAAATAAAAAAAAAGTCACTTGATGCTATTGCTCGATTACTGGAAGTACGTTTCCTTAGAATCAGTGTAGGAAATGCTCTAAAGGCTGCTTTTAGTGAGACTTGTAAGGTAAGTGTTTATAAAACGTTTTTGATTACGGGATTACTTTTCACAAATATACAATCATTTATCCCGTAGTACGAATATATTAGGTAGTGTTCCCGTTACAGGCCCGGTTTGGCCTAGAGGGTGGGTAGAAGTATAGCTCTACTCTCCCATTACTGCGGCACTAGAAGGGGGTGAGTGGTCAGCAGCACGCCCTAGCCGCACTTTACCCCAGGAAAGACCAGGTACCCATTGTACAGGAGGCTGTTTGGGCCCCAGGACCGGTCTGGACAGGGGGAAAATCTGGTCCCATCGGGATTGAATCCCGGACTGTCCAGCCCGTAGTCAGTCGCTATACCGACTGAGCTACCTGACCCACAGTATGAATATATTATGTAATAAATTAAACAATACGGGTAACATTAAGACTGTTAAAAAAAAAGAGATCGTTAGGGTTAGAAACTAGGGGCATACCCTAGTCATTCTGGAGCAGATTGTCCTCTTGTCTAGATATGTCGTTTTCTCATATTACGTACAATTAGCCGGAGCGCACATGATATCTACATTAATCTTTAAAAGCGAGCGATCAGACTTAACGTTTAAATGTCCGACACCTTAAAATAATTGAACGGCTACAGTATTTGTCAAAGAAGTGCAGAATATCCACATAAAATGTATTGCTATCAATAAAGTGATGAATACTGAACATGTAGTACAGTTAAGCTCTAGATACTTCGCTTCAACTCGTTCGGTTAACTGTGTTCGACGTTTTACTGTAAAGTTTATTTGAACCTGGCAATAAATTCCGACTTAACAATCTCGGTGACTGAATAAACAAACAGATTCCATGGCCGTTCTTTACTGAGATCTTTCCAAACAACACCATCAGATTCAAAGTTAACACAAGTAAAGGGCTACGGCAGAGCAAAATAGAGAGAGAAGCATTTTTTAAAGAATTTGTTGCTTGCTAAGATTATTTAACGTTAATGGTAGATGGATGAATTTTAAACGCTGAAAATTGGCGGAGTATATATATATATATATATATATATATAAACAAAGGAAAACTGAAATACTCCAAGAGAAAACCCTAACCCAACGCCACTTTATCCACCTAATATAATACATGGACAAGTCTTGGAACTGCAACAGGAGGGCCGGATTTTGGAGGTTACAAGGATACAAGCAAATTAATTTTTAATATCTTTATTATTCATCCTTCACTCCAACAATGTAATCTGATATTATTTCTTCGCATCTGTGGCCGGACCGCCTTGGGGTTCATTCAGCCTCTTTATCAAGGAATACTGCACATCAGTTCACCGGCGTTAAACGGCTGGAGCGTGAGGATATTTGCTTATTTCTATTACAAGTTTTTGGGGCTTTATCGATACAGCACAAGTCATCTTGTCTTTAGCAGTGCTTTATCTTTGTCTCGTGTTCGATTGTACGGGTGCGTCTTTTGAAATTCGAATTCCCTCACGGTCCACACGTAGGTATAATTTCGTTCATGGCCATAACAAAAGTAAGGCTTTTCCTTTGTCGTTTTCAGGAAAGTCATATATGCTAAACAGAATTAATTTCAGTTTCCTTACACTCAATTTCATCCAAATTAGACAATAAATATTGAAAGCACGAAGAAAATTCACGTACACTTATTATGTTAATGTATGCGTCCTACTTGTCTGATTTTCGCAAATTTGCCCTTAACAGTAAAATTTTGTAGACTACTACTGCATCTGATAGTGATCGAAATCTGATAAAAAAAACATAGAAAATACAAACAAAATTTATTTAGATCCTCACGAGAAATAATGATATTTACAGACTCGACTTCGACTTAACTTCATTATACATGTATGCAGATTTCTAAAGTTCACCCAAATGAATACAAAAATGTGGGACGAAAGAGTAAATGTTAATTTATAGCTTTAATAAAAGAATACTTTGACAGAGCCAGTTATTTCAAATCTAAGACTTACTGGACAACGTTTTATAACCTGAAGAATGCACATGTGTTTTGCATGTAAGGCGTTGCCATTCTAGTGGGTAGAGAAACCAAATAACGGAATTCAAATGGTTTATCCTACGACGTGAGTTTCTTTGTGCTTATTTGTGGATAAACATTGTCAGAAGCAAAGCCGCGGGCGCGTTTATCTACGGGTTACCAATGTGACCACCGATTTTCTTTATACCCTTCTCGGGTGGATTTATGTCTTACCAAATCCTTGCTACAGTAACGGTACCCGCCTGCAGGCAGCATCGTCGGTGCTTCATACCACAAGCTGTAAACACAGTCTAGTGCTTATGAGGATGGGCGAAATTATCGCCCGAAACATGTTGAACTGATTGAAATCATTAATAAAATTATTACTGTTGTATCTAGTTGGCTGTTTATATGATTGTGTCAATGATGCACGGTTACACAAACACCAAATTTATAGGGTGTGAAAGTGAGGAATAGCTTCTTCTGATGCAGGATAGGGTTAAGTTGAGAGCTCCTGTGGGTAGGGCAACGAAATTTCAGTCAATAAATGGCAGAAGACATGAGTTCCTATCACAGTAGGTTTTAGGATGCTTATTAATGCACATCTTTATTTTGCTAAGTTTTAAAAATTATATTATTTTTTTTACTTGGACTGACAGTGTAGAATAGTCGTTAATCATGTTGGTATCCCTTTAATACATTCAGCTTTTGAGTTTTACTTTCTGAATACACTTTTGGATAATCAGCCTCTGTTCGACACTACAAAATAAGATTGCATGAGTATTCATACGTGTGTGACCAGTGATGTATCACGTTAAGGGAAGGATATAGGCTGAGGGTGTGAGGGATTTTGGTACTGAGGAAGGTATCTGTAATTAAGTAAGAGGAATTTGGAGAGAAATGTGTAATGAACAGTTTCTTGATTTTTAATTTTTACCAAATACTATTTATGAAATAAATCCAAGGAAAAAGTGAGGGGCATTAGATCTGTGCGCGTGGCGGAGAAGAGAAATTCATCTCGAGTTTTGGTGGGGGAAACTGAGAGAAAGACATAGATATAGACGCAGGGGAGGGGATAATATTAAAACGAATCTTCAAGAGATATGGGAAAACTTGTACTGGTTTCGTTTGGCTCAAATCAGACACATGGCTGGCTGTTGTGAAGAAGGAAATAGAAACCTCAGAGTTCTAAAACGTAGGGGTTTTCTTGATTAGCTAAGGACTTACTAGCTTCTCAGTGAGTACTCTGTTTCCTCCTAGGATTTAATTAGTTAGTTACTTAATAGACACATGATTGTGAGAGGAAAGGCAAAGTGATTGCTTCTGAACAAATGCCGTACCCTTTCACACATTATTTATGTTGCAATATACCAGGGCTTGTACTTCAGCTTCTTCTGTACAACGCTGTCTAGAAATGTTATCCACCTCTACCTCGCTCAGTCTTTGAAACCCTGCATAATGAATAGGTGAACACGCCCTGTGTGACGTCATAGAGAATAGTCGAGCGTCTGTACTTCTGCATGCTGCAGACACAACTGCATGGTTTACATGCAAAGTTGATTATCTCTGTTTTAGTTTACATTTTGTATACAATTATCCTGAATTTCAGTTTTCGCCTGAAGAACCGTTCGTAGTCTTGTCCACTAGACACTGAAGTGTCCAGCAGTTGACCAGTAATATACACGTCGTACACGTGGTGATTAACAAGTGAAAGATTTAATTAATTATTTATTATTCCATAAGGTTCTGACGACGGTATAGCTCAAGGAATAACTTTTTGAACTTTCTTCATCGTCTAATATATTAAAATTAATATAATTATTACAACACCATGTTTCAGAGACAGGATCAGTTCCCCGTCTTCAGACATGCTTCTACAGTGACACATGAGACGAAGCACGAAATGTGTATTGAGATGTGAGGTGACATAGGTTTTTAAAAGTTTTTGGAGCACGATTTGTTCCCTGATTGAACCACAATTTGTGTTAAAGAGCGCTGTAAATAATTCTGTAATGACTTCATGTGTTACAAGCAAACCTGAAGCCAGGGACTGATGGTCTTCCTGGAACCCATTGTTACATTAATTATATTAATATTAATACATTCTCTGATTGAAAAATAATCCGCAAATTTAATCACCTAATTTAGAATGACGGTTTGATTTTTATGATCTATGCAATGCTTCGCTTCTTGCGTGGAAGTATCACATGTCAATGTGTCACATGCAAATGTCAGTCTGTAAAAATGTGTTTACTTTCAATGTCACACAAAAACACCTACCAGTTACGAAGAACTATAGACTGTGCTGTTTGTTTCTTCTTGCTCAGCACCTACGTCAGGCCAAAACGAACATGCAGTCCTTAGTATTGCTTGCTGTGCACGTGTACCACGCACAGTCCGCTGAGTAGGATAATTTCCGCCATGCTTAACACAAATTATTCTACATTTTGTACTTTAAATGTTTTTCTATGTATCATTCTCGAAATGATTTTAGATGTTTTTTTTTTAAAAGTAAGGAAAAAACGCCTTTGTGGCGAAATAAGTCCTTCCGTCAGTCGCCTGCCTGTGACCTAGTATCAGAGACTACATAAGATTCACTACAACCTTTATCGGATTTTCTTGAAATCTGATACAGCAGTTGCTGCCAAGCCTTGCCGAGCAAGCGTGAGTTCCGTACAAATCGGCTCAGTGACAGTCATACTTCACTTACATAAATGTCAATGAACGTCTGCCAGCACTTTCCCTATTGCTTTAGCAATTTGACTGAACTTTGCTATAGGCAGTCTTCACGAAATGTCTTTTGAGTTTTGTGTGTTTCTTCAAAACTTCCCTGATGACAACCGTATGTTAATTGATATTTAAATACAATTTTGCCCTATTTTCTATACTTTCTTTCTAATTTATGTTAACATTTTACTCTATGCGTTACCATTATTTACAGTGTAGATGTCAGTTTCGTGAATGTCGGCGCAAGGAGAGTATGATTTACAGTGAAATGCCAACTTGATGCAACTAGTTAATTTTATTGATGTATTCTTAGCTCCACATGTTTCGGTTACATACGCCCATCATCAGGAGCATAAGATGTTGTGTTGAAGCATACGGTTTTCTGAACCGAGTTTTTGGATGGGTGGTGGTCTTGACAGCCGCTCCGTAGGTCGTGTTTACAGTGCGGTTGGTGCCGTACACCACCCATCCAAAAACTCGGTGCAGAAAACCGTATACTGCAACACAACATCTTATGCTCCTGATGATGGGCGTATGTAACCGAAACATGTGGAGCTAAGAATACATCAATAAAATTAACTAGTT